>Ga0182030_10019731_pt1 | contig 12792 bp, 12 predicted proteins | sample 812S3MmetaG_FD_121299 | JGI IMG/M metagenome (GOLD analysis project Ga0182030, IMG submission 121299) | Permafrost microbial communities from Stordalen Mire, Sweden - 812S3M metaG (Illumina Assembly) | ecosystem: Environmental > Terrestrial > Soil > Wetlands > Permafrost | place: Sweden... | reverse complement strand
CACGTACGAGCCGGCATTTACCGGGGCAGCCGCCGATCCATTGTAGGTGATGGTCGTGGCCAGGCCCGCGGGGCTGGTGGTCACGGTTGCCAGTTGGGCGCTGCCGTTGTAGGTGGCGGCCAAACCGCCCAGCGCCACGGTGGCGGATGCCGGGCTAATGAGAAGGGTGTTGGTTGCGCTGCCGGGGTAATTGGGGTCAGCCACCGTCGCCACCACAGTGTAAGCGCCCGCATTGACCGGCGGGTTGGCGCTCCCATTGTAGGCTACAGTCACCGGCAGGTTCGGCGGACTTGTTGTCACCGTGACGGCCTCCGGCGCTCCATTGTAGGTTTGGGTCAAGCCGGAGAAGGAGAGGGACACCGCGCCCGGCACTGTGTATGAGATCTCGGTCGAGTAGGGGCTTTCGTCGCCTGCTGCGTCATAAGATGCCACGGCAAAATAGTAGGTCGCTCCGATGGAAAGGTCGCTGATCGTGATGGCCGTTTGCACTCCGGTGTCTTCGGCGTTCGTGTAGTCACCCGAGGCCGTTCCCCAAGTAACGACATAGCCGGCCACGAACGGGTCGGAGCAAGCATCCCATGCCACCGAAACCGATTGTGCTCCGAGCTGGGCGCTGGCACCCGCCGTTGCAGCCAGAAGCAGCAGCCAACCGGTGACGCGCCTCAAGGCCGGGTATCCATTCGCGAAGCGAGTCCGGCTGACGGGCCGCGCCACTGAGGCGGTTGGGCAACTGCACTCCGACGGCAGGCCCCTTGGGCAGGAAAAACGTCGTTTCGATTGGCCAAATATGATCATAGTGCGCAGTATCCGGCGTGCGGAAAGGAGCTGCTTACCCTATGTTGGCAATTGGTAATCAAAACTTGTGCCCTCCCGCGAATGACGGCCGTCTGGGCGGTGGGGCCTCTGAAAAAAAACTGGCGTCCATGCCGGTTTTCCATCGAACGAATAGGATTACGTGTGTTCTGGTCTCGTCCTTGAGTGTTGTGGCGGACGCAGTTTTTTCAGGCATAATCGGGTTCGTGTTTGGTATTATATTTAATTATGCGATTCTTAAGCGGGGAAGATCGCACGCCCGCCCATGCTTGGCAAGCAATAATGTCAAAAAAAATGATGCTCCCCAATCTTTAGTTGCTTGTGGAGGGGCCGCGACCGCCCCGGTTGAATGCGCCGGCGTCCCGCAGAATCTCCCGGAAGAAAATGGTCCGCCTTGTTGTCCTGTCGTAAATAGCCTGCTAAGGCGCCGCCTTCACATACGCGCTTGACACCGGGATGTGCGCGGCGTTTGCGGCCTCCACCACCTTGACCACCCTGCCCCAGGCCGCCTCGGTGTCCGCCCGGATGGCCAGCGTCGTTTGCGGATTGGCCCGGACGGCCGCGGCCAGTTTTTGCTGCAACGCGTCCGGCGTGACCTGATCGGTTTTCAAATACAGCAGCCCATCCTTGGAAATCGTCACCACCAGCGCGTTATCCGTGGCCCCGGGCCTGGCCTGCGACGAATCGGGCAGCTTCAACTGAACCGACGCCTGCTGTTGCTTGAAGGTCGTCGTCACCATCAGAAAAATGAGCACGACCAGCAGCACGTCAATCAACGATATGATGATGACCGTCGGCGTCTGGCGCCGTTTGTGCAGGTTGAACTGCATGGTTATTGGGAGCCGCGCCGCACAGCCGCTTCCTTCGGTTCCTTCTCATTGTCGTGGTGATATTGCCCAATGAGAAACCGGTCGCACAGCGCCGCCATTTCCACCGCAAACCCTTCCACCTTCTTGTTGTAGTAGCTCCACGCGGCCAGCGATGGGATCGCCGCGAGCAGGCCGAACAGGGTCGCGTTCAAGGCCAGCGCGATGCCGTTGGACAGGGTGCCGGTATCGTTCAGGCCCGACGCGCCAAGCCGGTTGAACAGTTCGATCAACCCGTAAATCGTTCCGAACAGGCCCATCAACGGCGCCACGCCGACCACAATTTCCAGGACCACCAGGCGGCGCTCCATCATCGCCACCTCCTGACGGGCGGCCGTTTCCAGGGCGCTGACATTCTCCCCCTTGGGCCAGTTCCGGCGCTGGCCGGCTTGCAGCAGCAGCCGGCTCAACGGAGACGGGTTCTGCTCGCAGACCCTCTGCAAGCCCGGCCAGTCCGGCGCTCCGCGGCAGTCTCCCGCCGCCGCCGTCACCGCGGGCGGAATGATCCGTGCCTGGCGCAGCGCCAGGCCCCTTTCGATAATGACAGTCAATCCGACAACGGATGTCAGCAACAGTACGCCAATGATGATGTTCTCCATGTTTAATCCGGTTTGAATTTAACCGGTCAGTACGAATAGTAAAAAGTAAATCGCATCGGGCGCGGGTCCTTGACCACCGCGACCATTTGTCTCGGCCACGGTTTGTAAAGGGCCGGGTCCAGCACCGCCTGCTGGCAGATCAGCGACTGCAGTTCATTCACATCGCTGGACACCCTCTTCATGTCGCTGATGCGTCCATCGGCGTGCAGGTTGAATTCCAGCACCACGGTTCCGGCCACGTTGTTCTGGCGGCCCTTCAGCAGCACATCCCAGCGAGATTGCACCGCGTCAATAAAATCCCGGTCATAATCCCCATACACCGTCCTCGCCGCATCCACCGATGAATCACTCGCCAGCCGGTTGACGCCGCCCTCCTGCTTCGTTCTTGGACCGGGCGCTCCCGCCATTTCGCGAGCGTCTGACACAGTGCGCGGGCGTGGACGCAACGGCACGACCTCGGCGCCGGAGCCGCTTTCCGATTCGGCGGTCCCTTGGGTTGTCTGTGTTTTCGGCGCCGGCTTGGCCTCAGCCAGGTCGCCGGGCGTGTAAGCCGGTTTGGGAAGGGGCTTGTCCCCGGCGATTTCCGGTTTCTTTTCCTCGGGCGGCGACGGTTGTAATGGAGGCTGCGCCTCGGGCTGCGGCGCAACCGTCCGCGGAGCCGGAGCCACTGTCTTCATCACTTTGTCCTGCGAGCCGGTTATATTGGGTATGTCGGATGCGACCTTGATCTCCGGGTTGGCCGCCAGCGTATTCGCCGTGCTGTAATACTTGGTGTTGACGGGCGGCTCGGCGGCGGCCAATGAGGGGTCCACGTCCACATAGATGGAGACGACGGGCGGCGGCTGCGGCGGCTGCGGAGGTTTTGCCATCAAGGTATTCCGGGCAAAGAGCGCCAAGACCGGCAGCTTGCTGCTATCCGCCCTGACCGTCAGCCAGGCGGGCAACCCCATTGGCTTCCACGTCATGTATTTGCGGCCCCATCTCCATCCGCCGAAAGCGGCCAGATGGATTGCCAAAGACACGACCACCGCCTTGAGCAACAACTCCTCGGCGGACTTGGCGCCTTTGAACAGTGCAAGCCTCATTCTCCAAGAATGTTCCCACATTCTAAGAAATTCGCAATACCCTATCCTTGACTTTCATCCAGCCGTTTTTCCAACTCACGCACGCGGCGGATCAGGTCCGGGAGCTGGCTCACCGCAATGATCTGCCGCTTCGCCTCCCGGTCGGGTTGCGCCGGCGCGCCCAGCCATTTGCCCCCGTCGGGGATATCGCGCATCACGCCGGATTGCGCCGCCACGATTACTTTGGAGCCGATCTTCAAGTGCCCGGCAATGCCCACTTGTCCCGCCAGCGTCGTGTAGTCGCCGATGTGGGTGCTGCCGGCGACGCCGACCTGCGCCACCACCAGGCAATGTTCCCCGAGGGTCACGTTGTGGGCGATTTGCACCAGATTGTCTATTTTCGTCCCGCGCCCAATGATCGTCGGGCCGAGCGCGCCCCGGTCAATCGTCACGTTCGCCCCGATTTCCACGTCGTCATGGATGATCACCAGCCCGACTTGCGGCACCTTGCGATGGATGCTCGCGTCAAACACGTAGCCGAATCCATCCGCGCCGACCACTGTGCCGGCATGAATTCGGACGTTCCGGCCAATCCGGGTCAGCGGATAAAGTATGACGCCGGGAAACAGATTCGTGTCCGCGCCGATCACGCAACTGTCGCCTATATGGTTGCCGCCCTGCAACACCGCCCGCGCCCCAATCTCAACTTCTCCGCCTATGTGGCAAAACGGCCCGACATGCGCCGCCGGGTCAATCTTTGCCGATGGCGCGACGACGGCGGACGGGTGGACCCCGGCCGGAAACTTCTTCTCCGGGAAAAACAACGGCAGCACGCGCGCAAACGCAACCCGGGCGTTGGGAACGCGAAGCAGGACCTTGCCCGACGAGGTGTAAGGGCCGTCCACCAGAATGGCGGCGGCGGCGCTCTGTTCCGCCTTGGCGAAAAAAGTCTCGTTTTCGGCAAAAGTCAGGTCCCCGGCTTTGGCCGTCACCGCGAGCGCGAATCCGGTCAGGACGACGGAGCCGTCACCCACGACTTCTCCATCGAGTTCCTTGGCAAGTTGGGCGGCGGTGAACATCAGGATGGAGTCAGGCTGCTCACAGCCCGCGTTCGTTGATGATCTCATTCCGCTCGCCCAGCACGAGCACCTTGGGCTGCCATTGTTTGGCTTCGGCGGCGTCCAGCAACGCAAAGCTCATGATCGTCAGGCGGTCGCCGGGCTTGCCCAAATAGGACGCCGCACCGTTGAGGATGATGGCCCCCGAACCCGCCTTGCCGGGAATCGCGTAGGTCTCGAACCTCCAAGACTGGTCGAGATTGCTCACCAGGATTCTCTCATTGGGCAGCAGCCCGACTTTCTCCATCAGCGCGCCGTCAATGGTCATGCTCCCCTCGTATTCGAGGTTTCCCCCGGTGACGCGGGCGCGATGAATTTTCGACTTTAACAATTGAACCTGCATATTTGAAACATTCGCCTCCTCTCCGGCGGTTGGGCCGGAGGACGGCAATCGCGGGTTGACGCGAAATTCGCCTTACAGTATAAACGAGCAGCCGGCCGGAATTCAACACCAAGTTGCGGGTTGCATTCAAACGCCGGTATGTTTTCATTTAACAGCCATTACTTATGCCAAAGAAACCCCTCAACGTCGGATTGGTGGGCGGCGGACGCGGCGCGTTCATCGTCCATCCTCATCAGAAGGCAATTCACTTTGACGGCACCCGCCGCGTGGTCGCGGGCGCGCTCTTTCCCGATCCAAAGATCGCGCTGGAAGAAGCGGCCAACTGGCCCTACTCCATCAAGGGCTACGGCTCCTACGATGACATGATCGCCGCCAACAAGAACATGCCCGAGGACGACAAGCTGGACTACATTCTCATCGTCACGCCCAACTTTGTCCACTACGACCCCGCCATGAAGGCCATGAAAGCCGGCATCGCCGTCTTCTGCGAGAAACCCCTTTGCCTCAACCTCAAGGAAGCCAACGACCTCGTCAAAACCTCCCGCAAACTGGGCGTTCCCTTCGGCGTCGCCCATACCTATGTGGGCCATTGGACCACACGTTTGAGCCGTTACATTGTTCAGGCCGGCCTGCTGGGAGACGTGCGCTGGGTGGACAGCTATTACATCCAGGGCTGGCTGGCGACCAAACTCGAAGCCACCGGCCAGACACAGGCCTCCTGGCGCGTGGACCCCAAACGCGCCGGCGGTTCCGGCTGCGGCGGCGACATCGGCACCCACGCCCTCATGCAACTGCGCTACGTCACCGGCCTGGACATCACGGAAGTCTCCGCGCAACTTGAGACCTTCGTGGAAGGCCGCCAACTGGACGACCATTTCACCGTCTATTGCAAACTGAGCAACGGCGGCAGGGCGATTGTCCGCGCGTCCCAAATTTGCATCGGCCATAAAAACGACCTCGGCATCGTCATCGCCGGAACCAAAGGCACGCTCCGCTGGCGTCAGGAAGACCCCGAGTGCCTCACCATCTGCCTCCCCAACCAGCCCGACCGCACCTATTGGCGCGGCGCCGTCGTGCCCGGCGACGGCTTCCTCCCCAAGGACATGCCCGCCGATCTCATGGCCGAGCCGACCCTTCCGAGCGGCCACCCCGAAGCGTTCCACGACGCCTTCGCGCGGCTGCACCGCTGTTTCGAGGCTGACGTGCGCAAATGGAAGGCCGGCGGAAAATTCGTCGGTGACGGCGCCAAATACGCCAACATCGAAGACGGCTGGGTGGGCATCGCCTTCATCGAAACCTGTGTCAAGAGCAGCGCCAAGAAAGGCGCCTGGACCCCAATGCCCAAGAAGAGTTGGTAAAGCGGCTTTGGCCTCTTGCGGGCGAGCCAAATGAAATTGCCCAATTCAGACAAGCTCGTGGTGGAGCGTGAGAAAGTCCTCAATTACCTGCTCAACACCGCTCATCCCTATGGGGCGAGCAAGGCCAGGTTTTTCAGCAGGTTTGGTTTTCAGGCGCAAAGATGGGAAGAACTCGCCGACGCGCTTCGCCACCACGGTCATACGCACGAAGTGAAACGGACGCAGGAGACGGGCTTCGGCCCTCGTTACCAAGTGGAAGGTAGATTAAGCGCTCCCGATGGCCGGTTCCCGCATGTTCGCTCCGTCTGGCAATTGGATCGTGGAGAAGTTGCGCCGCGCTTGATTACCGCGTATCCTATGGAGAATTGATGAAGATCAACGAACATGATTGTGTGGTATTGACGGCAGACTTGCCCGGCGAGAAGCTCAAGACGGGCGATGTTGGCACTGTTGTCCACATCCACAAAGGCGGGGTGGCTTACGAAGTGGAATTCACCACACTCGATGGACACACGTTAACCGTGGCCACGGTTGAGAGCAACAAGCTGCGGCCAGTCTCCCGCCGGGATGTTGCGCATGTGCGCGAATTGCAGCCAGCCTAAGCGAGCGCCCGGATTACCCAGCGCGGGCCGCCTCAAGCGAATCTGGAGTTGCCCGCAGATCGCAGATTAACGCAGATAGTTGCGCTTGAAGGAGGAACATGCGTGATCGCGCGGGCTCCTCCCCGCCCGTCTGAAATTTTTCTGACCCTATTTTTCTGACTTTTTTTCCTGGGGGTGGCGATATGGGATGGAACGCCATAAGAAAAGGAGGATTCAAGTCAGAAAGATGGGGTCAGAAAAATGAATATGACGCTGCCGGGCGGATGGGCTACATTTTGGCATGAGCTTTAGCGAAGTATTGGCGGAATTGCCCGGACTGACTGTTTCCGAAAGGCAACTGCTGGTTCGCCGCGCCGCGGAACTCGATGACCCAGGGCTGTCCGGGAAAGACGAGGCATTGGTGGAAAAGCGTTTGGAGGACCATCGCCGCAAGCCGGCTTCTGCCGTGCCCCTTGGGAATATGAAGGCTCTTAATAGTGGAGGGACTTTGGCTAAAACCTCTCAAACAACGCCGAGTAGCGCTTGTTCCTCTCCTTAGATGGGATTCCGCGTTGAAGCACGTCAACGATAGTAGGGTCCTTTCTATATGACACAACCCGCCATATCTCCGTCTCGTCACGGGGCGTGCATTCGTTATAGCCAAAATTACTCGACCGAATGAATTCAGCAATATCTTTGGGAGATGGTTTTGAATCCAGGTCCTTCAGGGCGTTCCCAGGGGGATAAAACGAGACTTCCCAAATCCGCCGAAAGTCTGCTGCCCCCCAAGACTTACAATATGCCAAAGACACGTGGTTACGGTTTGTCTCATCAATCCAATCCACCACTACAACTGCTTCCTGGTACACTCCGGGCGGAAAGTCCACGATATTGGCCTTCACCGACCATGCGACCACATCTTCGCTGAGTATGCGCGCAATTTTCTGCGGAATACGGTGTTGTAGCGCGTCTCTGAATTCGAAATCGTCAGGTGTAACCACCATTCTAGTCGTCTGAATAGGCGAAGTGATGATAACGTGGTTGGCAGGACCCATCATGCTGCACCCAACCGTGTGAAGGAATATTATCAAGAGAAACACCCGCAGGTATAAACTGATTGGCGAAATCGTGGCCATAACGTCGGTGATAAGCTGGAACGTCGGAATGGGGGCAGCGGATGGCAGTTTCTTTTCGCCTTTTGGGCACCGATTTCCAGAAGTGACATTGGGGGACTGTGAGATGGCGCAATATGACGTAATCATAATCTTGATGGGTCATTAGAGTTCTGGCGCGGGGTGGCGGGTGAGGGTTAGGCGGGAGACGCGGGTGCTGTCCATTTCTTCGACGCGCAGCTCGAACATGCCCAGCGGAAGGGTGTCGCCGGGCTTGGGGAAACCGCCTAGACGCTGCGTCACCCAACCGCTGGTGGTGGCGATGCCTTCGCTGGCAAGATTCTGGCCCACGAGTTCGCCGAGTTCATGCAGCGGGAGCGAGCCGTCAATTTGCCAGGTGTTTATTCCCTTGCGGAGCGTCAGGGGCTTTTCCTGGTCAAATTCGTCCTGAATCTGGCCAACCAGTTCCTCGAGGATGTTTTCCAAGGTGGCCATGCCGACGGTGCCGCCCCATTCGTCAACGACAACGGCGAGATGGAGTTTTCGCTCGAGAAAAAGCTGGAGCAATTTTTCCAGGCGCGTGCTTTCGGGGACGTAGATCAGCTTGCGCGCCACGGTGCGCAGGTCCGCACCAGTGGCGGCTTTCCCGCGCATGGCGAACAGGTCTTTGCAATGGACTACACCCAGCGTCTTGTCAAGATTGCCGGCTTCGCAAAGAGGGAGACGGGAGAAGCGGGATTTTTCGGCCACTTCGAGGCATTCGGCCAGGGTGGATTCAGTATTGAGGCCGACGATTTCCATGCGCGGACGCATCACGTCGCGCACGGTGCGCCGGCTGAGGTCAAGGGCGTTGAGGATGATGTCGTGGCCGAGTCGGCTGGCGCCGGGGCGGCGTTGGGTGAGCATGAGGCGCAATTCGTCCTCGGATTGCGCGAGGAAGGGCGCGCCGGTGCCGGCTTCGATGCCGACGCGGCGCAGGAGCCATTGAGCGGAATGGTTGAGCAGCCAGTTGAACGGATAAAAGACCCGGTAAAACCAGTGCAACGGGGCGGCGACCGTCAGGGAAACCGGCAGGGCGCGCTGGATGGCAAACCATTTTGGACCCAGTTCGCCGAGGATGATTTGCAGGAAAGTGACTACTGAGAAACCGACGGCGAAAGCGATATTCGCGCGCGCGCGCGCCGAATCCACCCGCGCCCAATCCAGCAGCGGGCGGAGCAAGGCGGTGAAAACCGGGTCGGACAGCCAGCCCAGTCCCAGGCTCGCCATCGTGATGCCCAGTTGGGTGGCGCTGAGATAGGAGGGGAGATTTTGCAGGATGTGCCGGGCCAGACGCGCGCGGCGGTGGCCTTGAACGATCAAGGCGTCCAACTGCGTGTCGCGCAATTTCACGAATGCGAATTCAGCGGCCACGAAAAAGCCGTTGACGAGCACGATGGCCAGGACGCCCAAAATCCTGAGTCCGTACGCAATGAGAGCGGGGCCGTCCATTACAAATGCACCTCCCCGAAGATGACGCGCAGAATGTCCTGCAGGCTGATCAATCCGGTTTCGCCGTGGTCGGCGCTGAAGACGATTCCCAGGCGGCAGCCGGTTGCCTGCATGCGGCGGAGGGCCTCTTCCAGGCGCAATTCCTCCGGCAGGAAGAAGGGCGGCTCCATGTAAACGCGCGCCGGTTTGGAACGGTCCACTTCGCTGGAGTAAAGGACCCATTCGAGATTGATGACGCCGGCGATCTGGCCGGTTTTGGCGTCGAGCACGGGGATGCGGTTCAGGTTGCGTTCGCGGCACAAGGCGAGGACTTGCGACATCGGCGCGGAGGCCGGCACGGTGACGGCGGCGGCCATTGGAATGGTGACGTGGCGGACGCGGAGATTTTCCAAATCCAGGACCCGGTTGATCATCGCCTTCTCTTCCGTAGTCAGGTCTGGGGCGGATTCCTGCATGACGAAGCGGAGTTCCTCGCGGCTGCCGAAGAGGCGGCCGGTGAAGGTTTTGCCGCCGGTGTAGTGGAGCAGGCCGCGGGAGAACCAGGCCACGAGCGTTACCAGCGGAGCGAGGAAGCTGTGAATCGCCCGGAACGGGCGCGCCAGCAACAGCGTGAGGCGGTTGGGATAGCGCTGGAAGAGCGTCTTGGGAGCCAGTTCGCAGACGATGTAAAAAACAAACACCGCCGCGGCAAAGGCCAGGAGCCACAGAAGCGGTTGGCCATGCAGCCACTCGCGCAACCTGGCCAAGCCGACGGTGAAGATAAGGAAATTGACGACCGTATTGCCCACGAGGATGGTCCAGAGAAAATCCTCCGGGTTTTCCAGGCAGTCGTGCAAGACCCGCGCGCGGCGGTCCCCTGCCCTTGCGAGCTGGCGGATGCGGAAATGGTTGAGCGCCATGACGCCGGATTCCATGCCGGAAAAGAGGAAGGAAAGGGCCGTGCAAAGCAGCAGGGCCACGCCGATCAATAAATCGCGGTTGGTCATATTATTTCCTCTTGACGACCTCCACCAGCAATTCACGGATGTGCCGCTCGTCCGCCGACTGGACTGTCAACCGCAGGCCGCCGGCTACCACCGATTCCCCCGTCTGGGGCACGACTTGAAAATAGTGCAGGGCCAGGCCGGACAGGGTTTCCACGCCGGGGAATTCGGCCAGGGGCGGATACTCGCGCCGGAAATTATCCAGCCGCACTGCGCCGCCGGCGCGCCAGCGGCCCGGACCCAGGCTTTCCAGAACGGCCTGCTCCGGCTCGTGCTCGTGGTGGATCTCGCCGACGACTTCCGCCAGGATGTCTTCAATGGTAACAAGGCCCGCCGTGCCGCCGAATTCGTCGCGCACGATGGCCACTCCGCGGCGCTGGCGCTGAAGGCTTTTCAGCAATTGCAGCAGGTTCATGCTCTCCGGCACAAAGGACGGGAACTCGAAGACGCTGTCCAAATCCTGGTCCGGCGCGAGCAGAAACGCGTGAGTGTTGAGCACGCCGACGATGTTGTCGGGTGTTTCATCATAGACCGGGAGGCGGCTGTGCCGGGCGCGGCGCGCGGCAGCGACCATGTCCTCGACCGAAAGATCGTCGGGGATGCAGACCATCTGCGTGCGGCCTTTCATCACGTCGCGCGCCTGGCGGCGGTCCAGGCGGATGATCTGTAGGATGATTTCCTTCTCGCCCGCCGCCAGTGCGCCCTGCTGAAAGGCGGTCTCCAGCAACTCACGATACTCGGCGTCGGTAAAGCCCGCGGGGGCGGGCGGCATGGCGACGCCGCCGGGGGCCACGAGGGCGTGGGTGAGCGATTGGGCAATGCGGCGCAGCGGGCGGCTGGCATTTTGCAGAAAGAGCGTCGGGCGCGCGACGCGGCGGGACCAGAGTTCGGGAGCGCGGACAGCGAGCGTTTTGGGCGCGGCTTCGCACAGGAACAGCACCGCCCAAAGGCCGCCGAACATGACCCAACCCACCGGCCACGCCTGATGCCAGGACACCCAGAGCATGACAACAACGATACCGGCATTGGCGAAGCTGTTGCCGAGCACCAGCGCAGCCAGGAGGTCCTCGGGGGCGGAGAGGAGGCGGCTGACGATTTTGCCGGCGCGCGGGGAGCGCTGCTCCAACTGGCGGACCTGCCATTTGCCGAGGGAAAAGAGGGAGGTTTCCGCCAGCGCAAAGAAGAAACTGGCGCCGGAGAACGCGATGAGTGCCGCTATTGCAAGAATTGGCCTCATTGGCTCCTGAAAGTCAATTGCACGGGATTAACCGTACCTAATTGGGTGGTGGCTGACAAGCGCAAAGGAATGGGGGCACTGCGGAGGGCGCATCTTGCAACGACCGCCACGCGCTTTGCGCCCCTGCGCGGCGTCTCCTCCCTCTCCTCCACACACTTGTGGAGGAGAGGGCCGGGGAGAGGAGGCTCTGTAAGTCGTTGATAATCAACAGGTGTAACGGGTGTTAAGCCGGTTTCCCCCCCTGTAGCGGCGGTCTATGACCGTCGCAAAGCAACCCTTGGCAAGTCCGCCACCCCCCTTGCCACACCCGTGTAACGGCACGTAACCGTTATGTAACGGGTCGAAAAGCACCGTTTCTCATAGGTAATGTAACGGTGTAACGGGTGTGCCGCCGGTTTCCCCCCTGCGCAAGGCCGCTCGCAGCCGTTGCCACGTCCGCCACCCGCCTTGCCACACCCGTGTAACGGCACGTAACGGTTATGTAACGGGTCGAAAGGCACCGTTTCTCATAGGTAATGTAACCGTGTAACGGGTGTGCCACCGGTTTCCCCCCTGCGCATTGGAGCATTGGAGGCCAGGACGCCCGGCCGGCTGCCTCCCCGGTGAAGATACTTGTCCTGCACCCATTGCGGATTGCGGATTTAAAGGCAAAGAGCTGGGCCGCGGGGATCACGGGAAGACCAGGCGGATGGAAGGGGTGGCGGGGATGTGGCCAGCGGGCCAGTTGTTGGTTCCTGGGGCGTTGGGCATCCACGTTTGGTTCAATGTCCTGGTGCTGACTTGTTGCCCACTCCCATCGCCGAGCAGGATGTTGCCGGCACCCGAAGTGTTGCTTGGTGAATGCATCTTCAAGGACCATATCAGAGGGGCGGTGATTGGGAGGATGACGTCGTTCCCTTTGCCGCTTTTCGGGGAATAGCCGTAATCGGAGTCGGGCTTGGGTCCGGGGCCTAAATTGCGGTCGCCGCCGAGCAGGTTCTGGGGATAGTGGTCGTTGGCATTGACTCCAACAAAGTAGGAGAGGTGGGAGTTGTCGAAGTTGCTGTCGAGACTTGATGCGGGCTGCCGCTCGTCCGCCGGACAGATTACCATCTTGGGCGATGCGCCAAGTTCATTTCCCAGGATGAAGTAGTTTGTCCAACAGTTGGTGCCTTGATTGGCATTGGTGAGGAGATCAGCCCATCCGCCATTCGTAACGCTCTGCTGGAAAGGAAACAAATCGCCGTT
>Ga0182030_10019730_pt1 | contig 12792 bp, 13 predicted proteins | sample 812S3MmetaG_FD_121299 | JGI IMG/M metagenome (GOLD analysis project Ga0182030, IMG submission 121299) | Permafrost microbial communities from Stordalen Mire, Sweden - 812S3M metaG (Illumina Assembly) | ecosystem: Environmental > Terrestrial > Soil > Wetlands > Permafrost | place: Sweden... | reverse complement strand
GCGGCCGCTTTCAACCAGCCGCTTGGCGCGTTCGATGACCAGCTTCGCCAGGCGGACGTGGCTGGCGTTTTCCTGGTCGTTCGAGGACGACCAGGTTTCACCGCGCCCGGCCAGGAACTGGCGGAAATCGGTCACTTCCTCGGGGCGCTCGTCGATGAGCACGATCATGACGAAGGTGTCGGGGGAATTGATCAGCACGGCGTCGGCGATGGCCTGCATCAGCATCGTCTTGCCGCTGCGGGGCGAGGAGACGATCAGGCCGCGCTGGCCGTGGCCGATGGGCGTCATCAAGTCGAGCACGCGGGCGGAAAGCTTGTCCGCGCCGGTCTCGAGCTTGATCCAGCGGTTCGGGTTGATGGTGGTCAGTTCCTCGAAGGGGAGCTGGTCGCGGTACAAATCGACGGCCCGGTCGTTGACTTGTTGCAGTTCGATCAATTGCGGGCCGCGGCCGTTGGAAACGCTGATGCCGGAGAGCTGCACGCCGTCGCGCAAGGCGTTGCGCTTGATCATGTCGGGCGGGACGAAGACGTCCTGCGGCGTAGGCGCGCTGCCCCGTTCGGGTCTGCGCAAGAAGCCGTAACCTTTATCGTGAATTTCGAGAATGCCCGCTACGGGCGATGAATCTGACATGAGGGAAAAGCACTACCCCGACGGGGGCTATGCACGACGCATAGATTGCCTATTCCAGCCTCTAAAGCAAGGATTTATTTTGGAGGCGGCGGCGGAACCTTGCCCACCAGCCCGAGCACGGCCTGCCAGAAGAGCTGGAAGGGAATGCTGGGACCGGCCTTGGGATCGGCGGCGGGCTGCGCTTCGTCGCCGTTCTTCGGGTACTCGTTCGTTCCTGAGCTGTTAAACGTGCGGTCTTCCATGACGAGGTCGATCACCCAGGCGGGACCCTGTCCCGGATACTCGTATTTCGGCGCCCACTTATAGACCTTCGCGTCGTTGAGCGCCTGGATGAATTTAAACCAGTCGTCTCCGGAGGGATGGACGGTGAGGTTTTCCAGCACCTTGTTTCCGAGAGTGACTTTGTAGATGACGGCGTCGCCTGCCGATTGAACAACCACGGCGGCGCCTTTGTCGTCCCGCTCGATGTAGAGGCTGGTGAAGCGGGCCGGCGGGAAAGGCTCCGCGACGATGGTTGCGGCGCGAAGGGGCAGGCCCAGGATGAGGGCCAGGAATACCAGCGCGAGGACTTTCATTCGCTGAAAGATAGCATGAAACCACACGGCGGCGTTAATGAATCGAGAGGCTCAGCTGGTGGCCCGGACAACACACGCTCGCGTGGCGTAGCCGGGCCACCCAAACCCAAAATCCCGGCCCCGATCCTGCTCGTGCTCACATCGAGCCCAAAAAAAGCATGACGCGAAAATTAATTTATTCTTTTCATGGCCGATGATGCATGTGTCGCTATTTTAGCGGTTAAAGTTTTTTATGTTGTATCTCGCCGATATTGTCCTGCCGATCTCTTCCCCTCCGCTGACTCGTGGCGCGGTCCGGGTGGAGGGATCGGAAATTGTCGCGGTGGGTGCGGCTTCGGAACTGCCCGCCCAGCCCGGCGAGGCGGTCACGGATCTTGGCGCGAGCACGCTTTTGCCGGGCTTGATCAACGCCCACTGCCATCTCGACTTCACGCGATTCAAGGGCGCGATCGGCGCGCGGAGCTTTACGGAGTGGATCAAGATGATCAACGCGCTGAGGCGGTCGTTCACCACGCGGGATTACGTCGAATCGATCGCGGAAGGATTCGAGATGCTGGCCCGGGGCGGGGTCACGACGGTGGCCAATATCGAGGCATTCCCGGAACTGCTCCCGCATCTCCCGGTCCCGCCCCTGCGCACGTGGTGGTTCCTGGAATTGATCGATGTCCGCTCGCGGATCAACGGGGATGAAACGCTGCTCGGCGCCCTGAGCTTTTTCGAAAAACATCCCGAGTGGCCGGGCGGCTTCGGGCTTTCTCCTCACGCGCCCTACACCGCTTCCGTCGATCTCTACCGCCTGGCCCGCACCTGCGGGGAAAAATACGGGATGCTCTCCACCACGCATATCGCCGAGTCGATTGAGGAGCACGAGATGTTTTCCCACGCGAAGGGTCCGCTCTATGATTTCCTGGCGGGCTTGGGGCGGGACAACTCGGATTGCGGTCACGGCTCGGCCTTGTCCCACCTGGTGGAGCATGGCGTCATCGGCCCCAACTGCATCATCGCGCATCTGAATTATCTTCAGGATTACGATTACGAGCTGGTGGCGCGCTCGGGCGCTTCGGTGGTGCATTGCCCGAAATGCCACACCTACTTTGGCCACGCGCCGTTTCCCTTGAAGGCGTTGCGCGAGCACGGCGTCAACATTTGCCTCGGCACCGACAGCCTGGCCAGCAACAACACGCTCGATATGCGTTCCGAAATGCGCGAGGCGCAGACGCTGCACGGCCTGGGCGATCGTGAGGTGCTGGAAATGGTCCTGCTCAACGGCGCGCGCGCCCTGGGCCAGGTGGGAAAGCTCGGCCAGATTTCACGGGGAAGCGCGGCGGACATGGTGGCCTTTCCCCACGCCGCGACGGAGGCGGGCTCGTCCGTGGGCGGGCCTGAACTGGATCCCTACCGGCGGGTCGTCCAATCCCACGAGGATCCCAACCTGCTCCTGGTCAACGGGCGGTGCTGCGCACGGCAGTAGTTGCGCGCGGCTGGGGCCGCGCGTCGGCAGTATTACCCAGCGGCGCTTTTTGGCGAAGCGTTACTCGCCCTCCGCAGGAGCGAAAAGGATTGGCGTGGCCCCGCATTCTTTTATAGTGCGCACATGTCCTTGCAGCGCGCGCGTGAAACCCTGGAACTGATGCTTGGGCATCTCGGCCTCGTTTTCGAGGTGGAGGAGATGGAGCCGGCCGGGCGGTGCGTGCTCAACATCCACTCGCGCGAAGCGGGCCGGTTGATCGGCCGGGACGGCCAGGTCCTCGAGGATTTGCAATATCTCCTCAATCGCATCTTGAACCGCGGCGAGGAGGGCGCCGCCAATGTGATCGTCGATGTGGAAGGCTATCGCCAGAAGGAAAAGCAGGATTTTCTCGGTCGCGTCCGTGAACTCGCCGACCAGGTGAGGCGGACCGGGCGCCCGCTGGTTCTCGCCCCGATGAACTCGTTCGACCGGCGGCTCGTTCATCAGGCCTTTGCCGAAGATCCGGAAATTGCCACCCAAAGCGAAGAAGGCGCAGCGCGCCTGAAACAAATCACCCTGGCGCTTCGAAGCTCGATCAGCGCGCCGGGTCAAACCTGAACCTGGAAAAACTTTGAGTAAAAAAGCTCTCATTTCCGGAATCACCGGCCAGGACGGTTCCTATCTTGCCGAATTGCTCCTCTCCAAAGGCTACGAGGTGCACGGCATCATTCGCCGCTCCAGCTCGTTCAACACCGAGCGGATCGATCATCTTTACATGGATCCCCACATCCATGGCGTGAAGCTTTTCCTCCACTACGGCGATCTGAGCGATTCGGCCTCCCTCACGCGGCTGCTGCACGATCTTCAGCCCGACGAGGTCTATCACCTCGGTGCCCAGAGCCATGTCCGCGTCAGCTTCGATGTGCCGGAATACACCGGCGACGTCACGGGGCTGGGCACCACCCGGCTCCTGGAAGCCATTCGCGAGACGGCTCCGAAGGCCCGCTTTTATCAGGCCTCGAGCAGCGAAATGTATGGTCTGGTGCAGGCCGTCCCGCAGCGGGAAGACACGCCGTTTTATCCGCGCAGTCCCTACGGGGCGGCCAAGGTTTACGGTTACTGGATGACGGTCAACTACCGGGAGAGTTACAAGATGCATGCCAGCAACGGCATTCTCTTCAATCACGAATCGCCCCGGCGCGGAGAGACGTTTGTCACCCGCAAAATCACGCGCGCGCTGGCGCGGATCAAGGCCGGCATGCAGGAGGAACTCTTCCTCGGAAACCTCGAGGCCAAGCGCGACTGGGGTTACGCGCCCGAATATGTCGAGGCCATGTGGCTCATGCTCCAGCAGGAGCAGGGAGGCGATTACGTCGTCGCCACCGGGGAAACCCATTCGGTCCAGGAATTTCTCGAGGAGGCCTTTGGTTGCGCGGATCTCGATTGGAAGGCATATGTGAAGATCGATCCCCGTTATTATCGGCCTGCGGAGGTTGATCTGCTGATCGGCGACGCCTCGAAGGCCAAAAAAATCCTGGGTTGGCGGCCGAAAACAACCTTTGCCGAATTGGTGAAAATCATGGTGAAGGCCGACGACGACCTGCTGGCCCTGCAACTCAGCGGCAAGCACATCCGGGGATGAGGCGAAGATGAAAACGAACGATGCCATTTTTGTCGCGGGGCACCGGGGGATGGTCGGCGCGGCGCTCGTCCGGCTCCTGCGGGCGCGGGGCTTCACGAATCTCCTGCTGCGCACCCGGGCGGAACTGGACCTGTGCGATGCCCGGGCCGTGCGCGCCTTTTATGAAAAAGGCCGTCCCGATTACGTTCTGATCGCCGCGGCGAAAGTCGGGGGCATCTGGGCCAATGCCACGCAGCCGGTCGAATTTCTCAGCGAGAATTTGCAGATCGAACTCAACCTCATCAACGGCGCCCATGCCGGCAAGGTCAAAAAGCTTCTCTTCCTCGGCAGCTCCTGCATCTACCCGAGACTTGCGCCCCAGCCGATGAAGGAGGACGCGTTGCTGACCGGCAGTCTCGAGCCGACCAACGAGCCTTACGCCCTGGCGAAAATCTGCGGCATCAGGCTCTGCCAGGCCTATGCCAAAGAGTACGGCGCGAACTTCATTTCCGCCATGCCCACCAACCTCTACGGACCGGAGGATAATTTTGATCTCGAGACCTCCCATGTCCTACCCGCGCTCATCCATAAATTTCATCTCGCCAAGGAAAAGGCGCAACCCAGCGTGACGCTTTGGGGCACCGGCAGCCCCTATCGGGAGTTCCTGCACGTCGACGACCTGGCGCAGGCGTGTCTCGTTCTCATGGAGGCCTACGATTCCCCCGAACTCATCAACGTGGGGTGTGGTCGCGACATTTCGATTCGCGACCTGACCGAACTGGTCGGCAAGGTGGTCGGCTATTCCGGCCGGATCGAATGGGACACCACCAAGCCGGACGGGCCGCCGCGCAAATGGCTCGATGTCTCCAAGCTGGACCAGCTCGGCTGGAAAGCAAAAATCTCTCTCGAGGAGGGCATTCAATCCGCCTATCAATGGTGGCTGGAACACCTATAGCCGCCGCGTTCCGCGCGGCGGTCTTCCCTCCGCTCGATGTCTCCCGCCAAAAATTCCGTTAATTCCGTCAATTTGGTAATTCCGTCAAGATTCCCCGGCCTGCCTTTTGGCAAGTGTTCCGACTCATGATAGATTGTTCGGTTATGGCCATGGAGGAAATCCGGATCGGCGGGGCTCGGCAGCACAACCTGAAGAACGTGTCGCTGACGCTGCCGCGCAACAAGCTCGTCGTGTTTACCGGCGTCAGCGGTTCGGGCAAATCGTCGCTCGCCTTCGACACGCTCTACGCCGAGGGCCAGCGCCGCTACGTGGAGAGCCTCTCCACCTACGCGAGGCAATACCTCGAGCAGATGGAAAAGCCCGACGTCGATTTCATCGAGGGACTTTCCCCCGCCATCGCCATCGAGCAGCGCACCGCCGGGGGCAATCCCCGCTCGACCATCGCCACCACCACCGAGATCCACGATTTCCTGCGGCTCCTCTTCGCCCATCTCGGCCAGCCGCATCATCCCAAAACCGGCAAGCCGCTCCGGCGCTGGTCGGTGCAGCAGATGGTCGACCGCGTGCTGGCCGCGAAGGAAGGCATGCCCATCCAGATTCTCGCGCCGGTGATTCAGAAGCAAAAAGGCGAGTTCCGTGACACGGTGGAGAAACTGCGCCGCGAAGGATTTGTCCGCGCGCGCATGGATGGAAAGATTTGCGAATTGGAGCAGCCGCCGCGCCTCGACAAGTCGCGCGCCCACACCATCGAGGCGGTGATCGATCGGCTCAAGATCAGCGACGCGATCAAGACGCGCCTGACCGATTCGCTCGAGCTGGCCCTGAAAACCGGCAACGGCGTCGTGACCGTTCTCTTCGGCCCGCCCGATGCCATCGTCGAGGAATTGACGCTGAGCAACCAGAACTTCGACCCGGAAACGGGCTATCGCTATGCCGAAATCACCCCGCGCCATTTTTCCTTCAACAGCCCGCAGGGGGCCTGTCCCGTTTGCGACGGACTCGGCACCGAATCGGTCTTCGATCCCGCGCTGCTCATCCCGGACGGCTCGGTGCCGCTGGAGGAAATGCCGGTCGCGCCGTGGCGTCGCGGCGCGCCCGCCCTGGCCAAACTTTATCGCGGCCAGTTGACGGCCCTGGCCTCGGCCTACAACGAGCCGATGTCGCGTCCCTGGCGAGAGTGCGGCGACGCCTTTCAACGCGCGCTGATCGAAGGATCGGGCGACGAGAAAATCAGTTTCACCGGCACGCGCAACGGCAAGACGGTGGTGACGGAACGGCCCTTCGAGGGGCTCATCGCGCAATTGACCCGCCTGCACGCCGAGAGCAAAAGCGAGCTGACCCGCCACCGGCTTCATCAGTACATGACGCGCATTACGTGCCAGACGTGCGGCGGCGCGCGGCTGCGTCCCGAGGTGCTTGCCGTGACTCTTGGCGGACCGCCCGGCGCCGGCCTCAACATCGCGCAGTTCAGCCATCTCTCCATCATCGCCGCGCAGCGCTGGCTGGAGACGTGGACGCTGATGCCGCAGGAGGAAAAAATCGGCGGCGAAGTGCGGCGCGAAATCCTGCAACGGCTCGGCTTTCTCAACCATGTCGGGCTCGGTTACCTCGGGCTCGACCGCGAGAGCGGCACGCTTTCGGGAGGCGAGGCGCAGCGCATCCGGCTGGCGACGCAAATCGGATCGAAGCTCACGGGTGTCCTCTACATCCTCGACGAGCCGAGCATCGGCCTGCATCAGCGCGACAACCAGCGGCTGCTCGAAACGCTGCGCGAGTTGCGCGACCTCGGCAACATGGTGATCGTGGTCGAGCACGACGAGGACACCATCCGCGCCGCCGATTACCTCGTCGATCTCGGCCCTCACGCCGGTTTGCGCGGCGGGCAGATCGTGGCGGCGGGCACGGTCGCGGAAGTCTTGGCCAATCCGAAATCGCTGACCGGCCAGTTCCTCAACGGCACGCAAACGATTCGCATTCCGAAGACGCGCTTGCAGCCGAACAACGGCTGGGTGAGCGTGATCAACGCGCGGGAAAATAATCTGCGCAACATCACGGTCGGATTTCCCGTCGGCCTGATGACCTGCGTCACGGGCGTGAGCGGCTCGGGCAAAAGCACGCTGGTCAACGACGTGCTTTGCCGCGCGCTGTTCCGCCATTTCTATCACTCGAAGGAAGCGCCGGGCGCGCACGACGGCATCGACGGACTCGACCTCATCGACAAGGCCGTCGTCATCGACCAGACGCCGATCGGGCGCACGCCGCGCTCCAATCCGCTCACCTACACGGGCGCGTTCAATTCCATCCGCGATCTCTTCGCGCAACTGCCGTCGTCCCGCGTGCGCGGCTACGGGCCGGGCCGGTTCAGCTTCAACGTGAAGGGCGGACGCTGCGAGCACTGCGAGGGCGACGGCGTGATCAGGATCGAGATGAATTTCCTGCCGCCGGTCTATGTGACCTGCGAGGCGTGCGGCGGACGCCGGTTCAATCGCGAGACGCTCGAGATCACCTACAAGGGCCTCAACATCGCCGACATTCTGGAGATGACGGTCGATGACGGCCTCAACTTTTTCCGCAACGTGCCCGCCGCGGCGGATAAGCTCGAGGCGCTGGCCGCGGTGGGCCTCGGCTATCTGCATCTGGGCCAGCAGGCGACCACGCTTTCGGGCGGCGAAGCGCAGCGGGTCAAGCTCGCGGCGGAGCTGGCGAAGCGGGCCACGGGCCGCACGATGTACATCATGGACGAACCGACGAGCGGACTCCACTTCGCCGACATCGAGCAGCTATTGGCAGTCCTCTTCAAACTGCGCAACGCGGGCAACACGCTCGTCATCATCGAGCACCAGCTCGACGTCATCAAATCCGCCGACTACGTCATCGATCTCGGCCCCGAAGGCGGCGAGGGCGGCGGGCAGGTCGTGGCCAAGGGCACGCCCGAATTCGTCGCCGCACAACCCGCGAGCCATACGGGGCGGTTTCTGCGGAAGGTATTGGGTGGGACTTCTGTTGGATCGGCTTTGCAAGCTGACGAAGACAAGGTATGATTATTGCATGAAATTTGTCACCACGCTGGACAGGGACGAGGATGGCGCTTGGATCGCCGAATGTCCTTCCATTCCCGGCTGCGTAAGCCAGGGAAAGTCCCGCGAAGAGGCAATTGCCAATATCCGGGAGGCGATCTCGTTATGCCTCGAAGTCCGCGCCGAACGCGGGTTGCCGTTGACGGTGGAAACGCAGCAGGTCGAGGTTACGGTTTAATGCCCCAGCTTCCGGTCATCAGCGGACGTGATGTCGTTCGTGCACTGGCTAAAGCTGGATGGCAAATGGTGCGACAACGGGGAAGTCACATGATTTTGGTAAAGGACGGTCATATCGCAACATTATCTGTGCCGGATCATCGGGAAGTGGCCAAGGGAACCTTGCGCAGCCTGATTCGTTCCAGCGGTTTAAGTGTAGACGAGTTTCTTGGCCTGCTGCGCAAATGACGCGGCCAAGGGCGCGCCCGAATTCGTCGCCGCGCAACCCGCGAGCCATACGGGACGGTTTTTGAAGAATGTTTTAGCTTAAATTCGCAGGACTAGAGAGACTGCGGCCCAGAGGATGATGCATACACAGGCGATTCTCACGAGATACTTGATTGAAGGTCTCATCACGCCTTTCCTCTGATAGAAGGATAGAATAAAGGTTCCGACGCCGACCCATAAAAATAATATGGCGTCAACTAATGGCAGCATGATTTTAGCGATGTTTAGTAAGTGCGTTCCACCGGCTTCGCCTTCTCAAAATGCATCTTATGCAGCGGGGCCAGCGCGATGTAGTGGTCGGCCCAGGTGCGGATGTCGGCGATTTCCTCGGGGCTTAAAGCGCGCACCACTTTCGCGGGCGTGCCCATGACGAGCGAGCCGGGCGGAATGCGCGTGCCCTTGGTGACCAGCGCGTGCGCGCCGATGATGCTGCCCCTGCCGATGACCGCGCCGTCGAGGATCGTCGCGCCCATGCCGATGAGGCACTCATCCTCCACGGTGCAGGCGTGCAGGATCGCGCGATGGCCGACGGTCACGAGCTTGCCGACGCGCGTGGGCATATCGTCCGCGAGATGGACGATGCTCCCGTCCTGGATGTTCGAGCCTTCGCCGATCTCGATGAAATTGATGTCGCCGCGCAGGACGGCGGTGGGCCAGACGCTGCTGTGGGCGGCGAGCCGCACGTCGCCAATCACGACGGCCTGCCGGGCCACATAAGCGGTCGGGTCGATCCGCGGTTGCACGAAAAGGAAGCGCGCGCGTTCGGTGGGATCCATGCCGTCATTCTCGGGCCGCTTCGTTTTTTTGTCCAGTTCACGCTCGGATTTGCTATAAAGGAAGCGTGGACATCTTCACTTCAGGAAAAACAATCGCGCTCGGCGTTGCCCTCCTGGCGTGGCCCGCGACGGCGCAGGCCAATATCGGCGATACGCTCCCGCAATTGCGCGGGCGGTACGGCTCGGCCAAGGACATGGGCGGCCAGATGCTTTTTGAAGTGCGCCTGGTCAACGGACAGATTGTGCCGGCGCGTGAATCGGCCAACGCGCAGGACCACTTTACGATCACGGTCTACTTTGACGGCGACCATTCGGCGATGGAGGTTTTTACGCGCAACGCTAGCGATCCCGTCAAAGCGAACCTGGCTCAAGCCGACATCGACGCCATCCTGGCCGCGGCCAACGACGGCCAGACCTGGAATCCGGTCCAGCTTCCCAGCGGCAGGACGACATGGCTGCGGTCCGACAGCAAACTGATTGCCCGCTTCAGTCCAAACAAGAGCGGGAGAGAAGATGACGCCTCTGTTCTGGTCATTATGCTCAACAGCAAATAAGGGCGGACCGGAAGGCTATCCGAAAAATTCACGTGTTACCGCGAACGCTCATCATCGGCTGCGGTTATATCGGCTTGCCGCTGGCGCTTCGACTTGCGGAAGCGGGCCATGAAATCAGCGCCTGGGTCCACTCCGCGGCCAGCGCCGCGTCGCTCGCCGATCAGCCCTTTCATCGGATCATTACGGGAAGCGTGGCCGACGCTAACGCGTGGGATGCCGCAAGCGAAGACTTCCATCTCGTGATTCATTGCGCTTCTTCGGGGCGCGGCGGCGCGGCGGCCTACGAGGAGGTCTTTCTTCAAGGCGCGAGGATGATGGGCGAACGGCAACCGCGCGCGATGAAAATTTTTGTTTCCTCGACGTCGGTCTATGGGCAGACCGGGGGCGAAGTCGTGACGGAGGAATCTCCCGCCGAGCCCCTCACGGCCACGGGCCGCATTTTACGCGAGGCGGAACGGGCGGCGCTGGCTTCCGGCGCGACGGTGGCGCGCCCGGCTGGAATTTACGGGCCGGGCCGGGGCGTGCTCTTCGAGAAATTCCGCCGGGGCGAGGCGGTCATCGAAGGCGACGGCTTGCGCTGGATCAACCAGATCCATCAGCGCGATCTCGTGGCCGCGCTGGCGCATCTCGTCGAGGCGGGCGCGCCGGGCGAAATCTACAACGCCACGGATGACACGCCGGTGACGACCCTTGATTATTACGCGTGGTGCAGCGGGTTCCTGCTCCAGCCGATGCCGCCCCACGGTCCTGTTAATTCAGAACGCAAACGGGGCCTCACCAACAAGCGCGTTTCGAATGCGAAGCTGCGCGCGACGGGCTGGCAGCCGATGTACCCGAGTTTTCGGGAAGGATTGAAGGCAGACTACAACGGCAGTCTGTAATCGTCGTACAAGGATGACGGATTTTTAGAGAAGCGCGTAAGCTACTCCCCCAAATAAGCCTGCCGAACTTCGTCGCTGGCGAGGAGTTCCGCGCCGGTGCCGGTGAGCTGGTTTCTTCCCGTCACGATGACGTAGGCGCGGTGGGCGATCAGCAGCGCCTGCCGCGCGTTTTGCTCGACGAGCAGGATGGGGATGCCTTTCTGGTTGATGCGGCGGATGATCTCGAAAATCCGCGCCACGATCTGCGGGGCGAGGCCGAGCGACGGCTCGTCGAGCATGAGCAATTGGGGTTCGCCCATCAACGCGCGACCGATGGCGAGCATCTGCTGTTCGCCGCCGGAAAGCGTACCGCCGAGTTGCCTGCGGCGCTCGGCCAGGAGCGGAAAGTAGCCGTAAATTTCTTCGAGCTTGGCCGCGTTGCGGCCGGCCGGAAGCAGAAAGCCGCCGCTGATCAAATTTTCCAGCACGGTCAGGCGCGGGAAAATGTGGCGGCCTTCGGGGCAGAGACAGATGCCCTTCCGCAGCACGGCATCGGCCTTTCCGGTCAACGGCGCGCCCTGCCAGATGATTTCTCCGCCGCGCACGGGCACCACGCCGGCGATGGTGAGGAGCGTCGTGCTTTTGCCCGCGCCGTTGGCTCCGAGGAGCGCGACGATTTCTCCCGCGCCGACTTCGAGCGTCAGGCTTTTGAGAACTTCGATGGCGCCATAGCCGGCGTGGACTTCCTTGAGCTTCAGCATGAGGTCGCTCTAGTTCGAAATTTCCTCGCCGAGATAGGCCTTGATCACCTGCGGGTCGTTGCGCACTTTTTCCGGCGCGCCGTGGGCGATCTGCACGCCGTGGTCCAGGACGAGGATCTCGTCGGAAATGGACATGACCACTTTCATGTGATGTTCGATGAGCAGGATGGCCAGGCCGCGGTCGCGAATGCGCGAAATGAGCTGCACCATCTCGACGGCCTCCTGCGGATTCATCCCGGCGGCCGGTTCGTCGAGCAGGAGGATGCGGGGGCGGGTGGCCAGCGCGCGCGCGATTTCCAGGCGTCGTTGCAGACCGTAGGCCAGGTTGCTGGAGACGGCGTCGGCATGGCGCTCCAGACCCACGAAGTCCAAAAAGCCGAGCGCCTCGTCGCGGCTCAGTTTTTCCTGATCGCAAAAATGTCTGGAGCGCAACAGGAGCGGCAGCGGGGAGATCGAGCGATGCTGGAACTGCGCGACGAGGACGTTTTCGAGCACCGACATTTCCGGGAAAAGCCGGATGTTCTGGAAGGTGCGCGACACGCCCAGCTTGCAGACCTGATGCGGCGCGCGTCCGGTGATGTCGCGGCCCTCGATCAAAATGGCCCCGCCGTCGGGACGGTAAATTCCGCTGAGGCAGTTGAAAAAAGTCGTCTTGCCCGCGCCGTTGGGGCCGATGACGCTGACGATCCGGTTCGCGCCGACGCGAAGATCGACGTTCTGCACGGCTTTCAGGCCGCCGAAGGTCTTGCTCAGTCCGCGGGTTTCGAGCAGCGGCGTCATGTGTGGAGCATCTCCGTTTTTCTGCGGCGGCTGCCGAGCAGGCCCTGCGGACGGTACAGCATCATCAGCACCATGACGCCGCCGAAGAGGAGCAGGCGATAATCGGAAAGATGCTGGAGCGAGTCGCGCACGAAAGCCGGCACGATCGCGCTGAGCGCCGGGCTTCCGCTGATGGTGGAGGGCAGGAGCTTCAGGTATTCGGGCACGAGATAGAGCAGCGCCGCGCCCAGGAGCGCGCCGTAGCTGTTGCCGAGACCGCCGAGGATGACCATGGCGAGCACCATGATCGATTGTTGAAAGGCGCAGATG
>Ga0182030_10019729_pt1 | contig 12792 bp, 13 predicted proteins | sample 812S3MmetaG_FD_121299 | JGI IMG/M metagenome (GOLD analysis project Ga0182030, IMG submission 121299) | Permafrost microbial communities from Stordalen Mire, Sweden - 812S3M metaG (Illumina Assembly) | ecosystem: Environmental > Terrestrial > Soil > Wetlands > Permafrost | place: Sweden... | reverse complement strand
GGGTATAAGTTCGTCGGCCGATCCGGCACCGACCGCTGGCAATTCGGATGCGGTCGCGCCGTCAGATTCAGGGACGGCCCAGCCGCTTGCCGCCGCCGGGATCACGCTCGCCGCCGCGGACTCGTCTCCTGAAAAACAGTCCGGCTCGATCCAGATGTTGTTGATCGTCATTGTTGGGGCATTGTCGCTTGCGGGTCTGATCGGAAGCGCGATTTTCAGATTCGGAAACGCTCGATGGACTGGCCGGCGCCAAATGCCGGTCGATCGCCGCGCGATCTGGGATTCGGCCGGCATCGATCGCCTGTCGCCGCCGCTTGACCCCAGCCCAGGCGCGCGCATCCGCAGAGACGACATCCCCTGGGAGTTGCGCACGGCGGATGATCCGAACGGCAGGGTCGAGGAAATGCTGGCGCGGCTGGCCAGAAGCGCGATCTGACCGCTCCGCTATTTCTCCAATTGCCGCTGCAACTGCCGCACGAACGTCGTCAGACCTGAACGACGTTCGCGCTTCAGCCGCTCGGCCTTGAGGATCGACTGCACCTCGGCGAACGCTTCATCGATATCGTGATTGATGACGATGTAATCGTATTCCGCCCAATGGCTCAGTTCGTGGGAAGCCCGGCTCATCCGGCCCCGGATCACCTCATCGGAATCCTGCGCGCGGGTATGGAGCCGTTTCTCGAGGTCGGCCGCCGACGGCGGCAAAATAAACACGCTGACAACATCCGCCCGCGCCTTTTCGCGCAATTGCTGGGTGCCCTGCCAGTCGATGTCGAACAGCACGTCCTGCCCTGCCGACAAGGCCGCCTCGACCGGCACGCGCGGCGTGCCATAGCGGTTTTCGAAAACCGTGGCCCATTCGAGCAACTCGTCCCGCGCGGCCATCGACTCGAATCTGGATGTGTCGACAAACAGATAATCGCGGCCATCGACCTCGCCGGGCCGCTTCGGCCGCGTGGTCGCGGACACCGACATCTTCAGGCCGGGCATTCGTTGGATCAGGAGGCGCGACAGCGTGGTCTTGCCGGCGCCTGACGGCGATGACAGCACGAACATCAGTCCGCGCCGCTCAACCCCGTCGAAGCCGTGGCCGCCAGCCGTCATGTATCACTCCAGATTCTGGACCTGCTCGCGGAATTGCTCGATCACGTTCTTCATTTCGAGGCCGGTATTGGTCAGTTCGAGGTCGTTCGACTTGGAGCAGCAGGTATTGACCTCGCGGTTGAATTCCTGCGCCAGGAAATCGAGCCGCCGTCCCACCGGTCCGCCCTTGCCGATCATCTCGCGGGCCTGCGAGATGTGCGAGGCGATGCGATCGAGTTCCTCGCGAATATCGGCCTTGGCCGCGATCATGATCGCCTCCTGATTGAGCCGATCGGAATCAAAGCGCTCGGAAGTCTCGAGCAATGCCGCGACCTGCTCGGCAAGCCGCGCCTTGATCGCGTCGGGCCTGCGACCGGGGGCGGCCTCGGCCTTCTTCGCCAGGCTTTCGATCTCATCCATTCGTTGCGAGAGGATCTGCCCGAGCGTCACACCCTCGCGCTGACGCATCTTGATAAGGTCAGCCAGCGCCTGCTCGAACGCCGCCGCGGCGGCGGCCTTGGCAGCCTTGTCCTCCGCCTCGTTGCTTTCCGGCTCGACCACCTCGATGACGCCCTTGATCGCCAGCAGTCCATCGATGCTCGGCGCCACCGCATCGATCTTGCCGGCGAGCACGCCTGCGACTTTCACAATCGACGCCAGCACCTCCTCGTTGATGCGGATCGTGGAGACCGCGTTGGCGCGCTTGACGTTCAAATTGGCGTATACCGTCCCCCGGGACAGCAGCTCGCCGGCACGCTTTTTGGCAGTTGCTTCAAGATCGTCCCACCCAGGCGGCAGCCGCATGCGCAGGTCAAAGCCTTTGGCGTTGACCGATTTCAATTCCCATTCGAACGCATACGGTCCGCTGGCGCCGTGGCTTCGGGCAAAGCCGGTCATGCTCGACAGCGCCATCGGGTAAATTCTCCTGATCGGACGGGCGTGGGATTCGCAGAACAGGCCGCGACCTTAAAGCGTTTTCGATCAAAGTGGAATTCGGTTGCGGCTGACCGCTTGGCCCCGCGCTATCGCTGAACCACCGGAGGCGACGTCGTCGATTGCGCTGCGCCCTGCCGCGCCGGACGCGCGGGCTTTTTCGGCGGCACGGCCGGCTTCGCGGTCGTCGTGGCTGTGGGGCTGGCATCGGCCGGCGGGCTCGCCGCGGCCGGCGGAGGATCGTCAGCCGGTTCGACCATGTCGTTCTGAATCTGCTTTTCCATCGTGCGCAGCTTGGCGACGTTCTTCTGATGCTGGTCGTAGGTTTCGGTAAAGGCGTGGCCACCGGTGCCGTCGGCGACGAAGAACAGATCGCGGGTGCGCGCCGGATTGGCGGCCGCTTCCAGCGAGGCGCGTCCCGGATTGGCGATCGGCCCGGGCGGCAGGCCGTCGACCACATAGGTGTTGTAAGGCGACGGCTGCTGGATTTCGCTGCGCTTGATCGGCCGCCCCAGCGTTCCCTTGCCGCCGACCAGGCCATAAATGATGGTCGGATCGGATTGCAACTTTATCTTTTGCCGCAGCCGATTGACGAACACCGCGGCGACACGACTGCGCTCGTCCGCCTTGCCGGTTTCCTTCTCGACAATCGAGGCGAGTGTTACCAGCTGTTCCGGCGTCTTGACCGGAATGTCCGGATTGCGCCGTTCCCAGATTTCCGCGAGCACGCGTTTCTGCGTCTGCTGCATGCGCTGAATCACCTGGTCGCGGGTGGTGCCGCGCGGGAATTTATAGGTTTCCGGCAGCAACGTGCCTTCGCGGGGCACCTCGCGGACGGTGCCCGCAAAGATATCGTTGTCGGAAAGCCGGGCCACGATCTGTTCGGAGGTCAGCCCCTCGGGAATCGTGACGGCGTGCTGGACCACCTTGCCTTCGACCATGGTGCCGATGACATCGCGCAGACTGGCATTCTTCTGAAATGAGTATTCGCCGGGCTTGAGTTCAGAGCGCGCCTTCAGCGCGAATACGCTGCCGATGAACGCCCAGCGATTGTTTTCGATCACACCCTCGCGCTGCAGGATTTCAGCAATGTCGGTCATTCCCGCGCGCGCCGGAATGTTGACGATCTTGTCCTCATGCAACGGGCCCGGCGCCTCGATCTTCTGCCTGCCATAGATGTACCCGCCACCCGCACCGATCATCAGGACCAGCACAATGGTAATGATGGCATTGCCGGCCACGACGAACGGATTGCGGGCGCGGTCGGATCGCCTTGGCGGCGGCGGGACCTGCTCGGGCTCCAGCGCGGCGCGCGGGCTCCGTGGCGAAATGGGCGGCCTTTCACTCATCGATGCAACCTGAATCCTGTCGGTTCAATCGCGGCCTCGCGAACTTTTCGCATCGGCCGGTAGTCTACGCCCAAAACTAGGATTTATCACCGAATGCGGCGAAACGGTGGACTCTCTTGGTGTAACGCGTTAGTTGACCACGCGCTGCACGATCACGGATGCGTTGGTGCCCCCGAAACCGAACGAATTCGTCAGCGCGATATTGATCTCGCGTTTGCGGGGCATCAGCGGCACGAGATCGATCGCCGTTTGCACCGACGGGTTGTCAAGATTGATGGTCGGCGGGGCGATATTATCGCGAATCGCAAGAATGCTGAAAATTGCCTCGATCGCTCCGGCGGCGCCCAGCAGATGCCCCGTCGACGATTTGGTTGATGACATCGACACCCTGGAAGCGGCGTTGCCGAGCAGCCGCTCCACCGCACCGAGCTCGATTTCGTCACCGACCTGCGTCGACGTTCCGTGCGCGTTGATGTAGTCGATATCGGAAGAAGTGATTCCCGCGCGTTTCATGGCAGCGCTCATACTGCGGAATGCCCCGTCACCATCGGGCGAAGGAGACGTAATATGATAGGCGTCACCGGATAATCCGTAACCGGTGACTTCTACATAGATCTTCGCACCGCGCTTTTTCGCATGCTCGTACTCTTCGAGTACAACGATGCCTGCGCCTTCACCCATCACGAAACCGTCGCGATCCCTGTCGTAGGGCCGCGACGCTTTTTGCGGGGTATCGTTGAACCCGGTCGACAATGCACGAGACGCGCAAAATCCCGCCATCGACAGCCGGCAGATCGGGGATTCAGTCCCGCCTGCCACCATCACATCCGCATCGCCGAGCGCGATCAGCCGGCTTGCATCGCCGATTGCATGGGCCCCGGTCGAACAGGCGGTCACGACGGCATGGTTGGGACCCTTGAGACCGTGCTCGATCGACACATAGCCTGAAGCAAGATTGATCAGACGGCCCGGAATGAAAAATGGCGATATCTTGCGCGGTCCGCGCTCCTTGAGCAGCAGCGCCGTATCGGCAATGCCGGACAGGCCGCCGATTCCCGAGCCGATCATGGTCCCCGTCGCGCACCGGTCCTCTTCTTCGGTAGGATGCCAGTTGGCATCGTCGAGCGCCTGGCGCGCCGCACACATTGCGAAAATGATGAAATCGTCGACCTTGCGCTGATCCTTCGGCTCCATCCACTGGTCCGGATTGAACGTACCGCCGGTACCGTCGCCCCGTGGAACGACGCAGGCGATACGGCTGGTCAGATCGGAGACATCAAATGTGTCGATCTTTTTGGCGCCGCTCTCGCTGTTGAGGATGCGCTTCCAGGTCGGCTCGACGCCACAGCCGAGTGGCGACACCATGCCGAGGCCCGTGACGACAACCCGCCTCATATTCAGAACTCCAGTCCAGCACTCGCAGCCCACAACAAGAAGCCGGTGGGACCGCTCGACCACGGCCCGTCCGGCTTCGTCAGCACCGCGCGGGGACGTCAGCTTTTCGCGTTCTTTTCAAGAAATTTCGTAGCGTCGCCGACGGTCAAAATCGTCTCCGCGGCATCATCGGGAATTTCACAGCCGAATTCTTCTTCAAACGCCATCACCAGCTCGACGGTATCGAGGCTGTCGGCGCCGAGGTCGTCAATGAAGCTCGCGTTGTCGACCACCTTTTCGGGTTCGACACCAAGGTGTTCGACCACGATCTTCTTCACTCGCTCGCCAATCTCACTCATCGTTCAACCTCGTGCTTGTTCCATTGGACCCGACCCCAGGACGATACGAGCCATCGTGATCGTTAAGTTCTCTTCGCAGTCGCACATCGTCTTGATTTGGCCCTGTCATAGCCGACAAGGAACCGGCGAACGACGGCAGGCTCCGCACCGCCAATATACAGGGTTTCAAAATCCTGCAATGGCGTTCTTTGCCCATCCATTGTTGGTTCGGTTATCATACTTCCCAAGCCTTGACTACAAGCCTCAATCGGCGGCCGGAACGGCCTCTGATATCGCCCGAAGGGGCCGGTGGATCGCTCAAAACATGGCCATCCCGCCATTGACGTGAATCGTCTGTCCGGTGACGTACGCCGCTTCATTCGAACTGAGATACACCGCCGCCGCGGCGATATCTTCCGGCGTTCCAAGCCGGCCCGCAGGAACTTTCGAAAGAATGGTTTCGCGTTGCTTGTCGTTGAGTGCGTCGGTCATCGGCGTCGCAATAAATCCCGGAGCGATGCAATTGGCGGTGACGTTGCGCCTGGCGTATTCCGCGCCCAGCGTCTTGATCATGCCGATCAGTCCAGCCTTTGAAGCGGTGTAATTGCCCTGGCCCGGATTGCCGGTGACGCCGACGACCGAAGTAATCGCAATAATGCGGCCGAAGCGCTTGCGCATCATCAGCCTGGTCGCGGCGCGGGCCAGACGGAAGGTTGCCGTCAGATTGACCTTGATGACTTCGTCCCAATCCTCGTCGCGCAGTTGCACGAACAGATTGTCCCGCGTGATACCGGCGTTGGCGACGAGAATATCGAGCTGCCCCATTGCCTTTTCCGCCGCCGGAACCAGCGCCTCGACAGCGGCGTCATCAGACAGATTGCAAGGCAGCACATGAACCCTCGCGCCGAGTTTGCCGGCGAGCGTATCCAGCACCTCGCGCCGCGTCCCGGAAATCGCCACCGTCGCGCCTTGTGCGTGCAACGCCTGCGCGATCGCGCCACCGATGCCGCCGGTCGCGCCGGTAACGAGCGCCGTCCTGCCAGTCAGATCGAACATCGTCGTCTCCCCCTCGCTCAGGCCGTCTGCGCGGCAGCGAGCGCGTATTTCGCCGAGGCAATATCATTCGGGCCGCCGACAGAAATACCAACCGCACCGTCGGCGATCCGCTTGACCAATCCGCTTAACACCTTGCCGGCGCCGATTTCGAAAAACCGCGTGACCCCGTGGCCTGCCATGTAAGCCACCGACTCACGCCAGCGCACGGTTCCCGTGACCTGCTCGATCAGGCGAAGGCGTATCTCGTCCGGATCGGTAATCGGCGCGGCCAGCACATTCGACACCAAGGGCGAAACCGGTCGCTCGATGGTGACATCGGCCAGCGCCTTCGCCATCACATCGGCCGCGGGCTGCATCAGCCGACAATGGAACGGCGCGGACACCGGCAGCAGCATGGCGCGGCGAGCGCCCTTGGCCTTCGCAATTTCGAGCGCGCGCTCGACTGCGGCCTTGTCGCCGGAGACCACGACCTGGCCGCCGCCATTGTCGTTGGCGGCCTCGCAGACCTGACCCTGCGCAGCCTCGTTGGCGACGGCCACCGCGGCCTCATAGTCGAGACCGAGCAAAGCGGCCATGGCGCCGACACCCACCGGCACCGCCTTCTGCATCGCAAGGCCGCGGGTACGCAACAGGCGCGCGGTATCAGAGATGCGGAGGCTGCCGGCCGCGGCGAGCGCGGAGTATTCGCCGAGCGAATGTCCGGCAACGAAGGCGGCGTCCCGCCCCACCGAAAAGCCGGCTTCGGTCTCGAGCACCCGCAAGGTCGCGAGCGAGACCGCCATCAATGCCGGCTGGGCATTTTCGGTAAGCTGCAGGGTTTCGGCCGGGCCGTCCCAGATGACGGTGGTCAGCTTCTGCCCGAGCGCCGAATCGACCTCCTCGAACACCGCGCGGGCGGCAGGAAAAGCTTCCGCCAAGGCCTTGCCCATGCCGACCGCCTGGGAACCCTGCCCTGGAAAAGTGAATGCTGCCGTCATAGGCGCCCCTGAACGCTGGAAATCCCCAAAAGTTGTGCCGAAAGACACTGCAGGAGCCGGTTGTGTCAAGCCGCCGCCCGGTTCCCGGCCATCAGGCGCGGCGCACCAACCGGGTCGCTTTCCCTTGCCTTCACGGTCAAAATCCTTATAAACACGCGATCCGTGGATCCCGGCCGGGAGCTGAACGGACGGTCTCAGCAATTTCACCTTATCGGCGATGTTGATGTGGCAGGGCCAGTCGGTCCGTCGTCCCGTGCTTCCGCCTTCTGAGCATTATCGAGTCCTTTCCGAAGGGTTCGAAGGGCTTGCCGCCGGGAACCGCGCTAACCTTGGAAAGGACACCCATGCCTCTTTATGAGCATGTTTTTCTCGCGCGTCAGGATGCGAGCACCCAGCAGGTCGAGGAATTGACCACCCAGATGACCGGCATCGTCGAGCAACTCGGCGGCAAGGTCGTGAAGATGGAAAACTGGGGCGTACGTTCCCTCACCTATCGGATGAACAAGAATCGCAAGGCGCATTTCGTGCTGCTCAACATCGACGCCCCGTCGGCTGCGGTGGCGGAGATCGAACGTCAGGAGCGGATCAGCGAAGACGTGATTCGTTACCTCAGCGTTCGCGTCGACGAGCACGAGGAAGGTCCCTCGGCGATGATGCGCAAGGCCGACCGCGACCGCGACCGCGATGACCGGGGCGGCGGTTTCCGTGGCGACCGCGATGGCGGTTTCCGAGGCGATCGTGACGGTGGCGGATACCGCGGCGACCGCGGCCCGCGCCGACCGCGCGATGACGCCGACGCAGCGACCGAGGAGTAGGAATCATGGCTGAAGCTGGTGCACGCCGTCCGTTTTTCCGCCGCCGCAAGACCTGCCCGTTCACGGGTCCGAATGCGCCGAAGATCGACTACAAGGATTCCAAGCTGTTGATGCGCTACGTGTCCGAGCGCGGCAAGATCGTGCCGAGCCGCATCACCGCCGTCTCCGCCAAGAAGCAGCGTGAACTCGCGCGCGCCATCAAGCGCTCGCGTTTCCTCGGCCTGCTGCCTTACGTCATTCGGTAACTCAAAACTTTCACCCCGCAGCGTCCGCGCCGCGGGGTGAAAATCTTCATAAGGCTTCCGGGTCGTCCGGTCGCCGATGGTTGGGGTCACAAAACCTCTAACCGCTCGAAAGGAGCGGGACAGCTGATGATCACGATCGTTCTCATAGGCATCGCGGCCGGCTGCGCGTCGGCGCTGATGTTCGCCTCGATCGTCTCGGGCGCGCTGATTTCGTTGCTGCTGTTCAATCTGGCGCCGCTGCCGCTGATGGTGGCCGCACTTGGATGGGGACCGCTCAGCGCCACCATCGGCGGCATCGCCGCGGCCACCGGTCTCGGTGCGATCTTCGGCCTTCCCTATTGCATCACCTTCGTTCTCGCCATCGCGCTGCCGGCGTGGTGGCTCGGACATCTCGCGCTACTCGGCCGGCCCCTCGCTGCAGACACCTCGCGCGCCAATGATGCGACATCGCTGGAATGGTATCCCGTCGGCCGGATCCTGCTCTGGGTGGCGGTTTTTGCGACGATCACGACGGCTGCCACGCTGCTCACGCTGGGCTCTGATGCGCCGACCATCACCGGCACGATGCGCTCGGCGTTGGCAAGCTTCATGGAATCGGCGGGGGTCGCTCCGACCAAGCGCGGGATCGATGCTCTGGTGACAATCGCGCCGGCGGCGGCGGCGATTGTCGCGATGATGACGCTGACGCTCAACCTCTGGCTCGCCGCAAAAATCACGGCGACCTCCGGACGATTGCACCGGCCCTGGCCCGACCTGAAAAGCGTAGCGCTGCCGCCGATGACGCTCGTCCTGTTGTTCGCCGCCATTGCGCTTTGCTTTGTCGGCGGGTTGCTGGCGATCCTGGCGCTGGTTGTCGCCACGGTCTTGATCATGGCTTACGCATTCACCGGCTTTGCAGTCCTGCATACATTGACGCTGGCCCTGAACAACCGCGCGCTCTGGCTCAGTTGCGCCTACACCGTCGTCATCGTCTTCACTTGGCCCGTTCTCGTCATCGCCGCGCTCGGCGTTGCCGATGCCATTTTCGGGTTTCGCCAGCGCTATTTGCAGGGCAGGCCCCCACCCATCCCCGCTTCCTGAATTTCACGCTTCAACCTCATCCCAAAGTCCTCATCACCTCAAAGGAGAACCGATATGGAAGTCATCTTGCTGGAACGCGTCGCCAAGCTTGGCCAGATGGGCGAAGTCGTCCGCGTCAAGGACGGATTTGCCCGCAATTTTCTGTTGAAGCGCGGCAAGGCGTTGCGCGCCACGACAGATAATCGCGCCAAGTTCGAAGGCATGAAAGCCGATCTCGAAGCCCGCAACCTGCAGGCCAAGGGCGAGGCAACCAAGGTCGCGGAAAAGATCGACGGCCGCAACGTCGTCGTGCTGCGCCAGGCATCCGAAACCGGCCAGTTGTTCGGTTCGGTGTCGGTCCGCGACATCATCGCATCGTTTGAGAATGACGGCGTCGCCATTAGCCGTAGCCAGGTCATGCTGGACGCGCCGATCAAGACCATCGGCAAGCACAAGATCGCCATCGCCGTGCATCCGGAAGTCGAAGTCGGCGTCACCGTGACGGTCGCGCGAAGCGCCGATGAGGCCGAACGCATCAATCGCGGCGAGGACATCTCGACCCGTCAGGAAGATCAGGACGCCGCGGCCGAAGCCCTCGCCGCCGCAGGGGAGTTCTTCGATCCGGAAGCGCGCCACGACGAGGCCGAGCCGGAGCAGGAAGCTGCTTCCGACAAGTAACGCTGCTTCTTTGCATCGGACCTGCCCGAGCCCGGCCTCCTCAGGCCGGGCCGCGAAACTATTGGGAGATCGGCGGTACCGGCGGCCCCGTGGGCGCGACCGCTGCCGGTGGCGGCGGCGCTGAAGCCGTCACCGCCGGGGGCTCAGACCGCTCAGCGGGCGCCGGCGATGCGGGGGTCCGATCCGGCGCTGCGCCCGAAACCGCGGTGGACGGCGTCGCGGATGCCGCCGGCGCCGGTGTGACCGGGGGAACCGGATCTTCGCGCAGTGCCGGGGGCTCGCCGCCACCCGTTGCTTTCGGGGCGTCGATCCTGGCGGCCTCGGATTTGCCCGCGCCGGACGGTTGGGCGCGCTCGGGCTTGCTGCCCTCGTCTTTGGCGGCTTCGCTCGGGGGCTTATCCTCTTTCACCGGCGCGCCCTTTGAAGGCTCATCCTTGATGGCGTCGGTCTTGGCGGCGTCGGTATTGGATGTGTCGGTCTTGCCAGTGTCGGTTTTGGGCGGTTCTTCGCTGCCAGGTCGACCCGTGTTGCCGAGCCTTGGCTTGGCGGCCGATTTGCGGCCATCGGGACCGCGCTCGTTCACCGCCTGAGCCGGAGCCTGGCCATCCACGGGTTTTGCGGCGTCTGGCGCCTCTCCCGGCTGCGCCGGCCGCCTGGCATTGCGGCCGTTGCGTCCCGGCTCGACTCGCGTCGAAGGTCCATTGGCATCCGGTTTCGCAGCCCGTTCCGGCTCAGCCTCCGGCCTGGCGGCCTCTTGCGGCGGCCCGGCAGGGCCCAGCCTGCGACCCTGGCGGTCGAGCTGCTCGGGCGCGGCCACGGGCTTGCCCTCCGATTTCGCGTCGTTGCCCGGCTTGGACTGGTCGCTGACCGGCCCCTTTTCGGTCGCCCCATTGGCAATCAGATAGGCGCTGAGCACCGAGGCCATCTGGCCGCTGGTGGTGTAGTGCTGACGCAGGAAGCCTGGCAGGGATGCTGGGCGCACTTTCTTCAAGAGACCCCGCGGGCTCTTGTGGCATTCCGTGCAAGTTCCTGCGAAAATCTGGGAAGGGCTCTTGCCGGCTTCGAGATTTTGCGCCCGTGCCGGGACCGCCGCGAAACAGCCGATCAGAAGCATCACCGTCGCTAAACTGAGCGCTCGGCTCGACATTCTTGTTCTCCAGATGCGGAAACCACTCCGGCGCCCTAATACGTCGCTGATGGCGGCGGTCACCTTTTAGCCGATTATCCCGCGAATGGAAGCGCACTTATGACCAAACCGCGCCAACCCGATATTTCGGAATATCCGTTGTGTGTACAGGGCACTAGCGCACCGCAGCGATCGCCATTATGATGAACTTAAGACGTTGGGGAACAATTCCGTCGAGCAGAGCGACAGGTACTTTAGTCTCTACGGGATCGCTGAGTGGGTGGTTTCGATGGACCGTTTGTTGCGTTATTTTCTAAGTCGTTTCATCCGCCGCGGCGCGATGACGTTCACGACCGCGAGTGGGGCGAAATTCAGCTGTGGCGACGGGACCGGGCCGCCGGTCGCGGTTCGATTCCTCACCACGGAGGCCGAACGCCGGGTCCTCCTCGACCCGGAACTTACGCTCGGCGAAGTTTTCATGGACGGCACTTTCGTCGTCGAGGTTGGCACGATCGCCGATGCGCTGGCGATTCTGCTGGACCAGCCCGAGATGTTGCCGCGCTGGGCCAGGCTGCAATGGTGGCTGCGTTATCTGGTCCGGCATGCCCAGCAGTTCAACCCGCCCGCGCGTTCGAAGGACAATGTCGCGCACCACTACGATCTCGACGGGCGGCTTTATTCCCTCTTCCTCGATGCCGACAAGCAATACAGCTGCGCCTATTTCGAGACGCCGGACGCGACGCTTGACGATGCCCAACTCGCCAAGAAGCGCCATCTCGCAGCGAAGCTGTTGATCGGGCGCGGCAACCGCGTGCTCGACATCGGCTCCGGTTGGGGGGGCCTCGGCCTGTATCTGGCGGAAATGACCGGCGCCACCGTCACCGGCGTCACGCTGTCGACCGAGCAATTGCAGGTCTCGAATGCCCGCGCCGCCGAGAGGAATCTGGCGCGGTCCGCGAAGTTCTTGCTCGAGGACTATCGCGACATTCCCGGTCCCTTCGACCGTATCGTGTCGGTGGGCATGTTCGAACATGTCGGCGTCGACTTCTACGAGACCTATTTCAGGCGTTGCGCCGAACTTCTCACCGATGACGGCGTCATGGTGCTGCACTCGATCGGCCGCTCGCACGGCCCCGATATCACCAACCCCTGGATTGCGAAATACATTTTCCCCGGCGGCTACATCCCCTCGCTCTCCGAGGTGATTCCGGCGATCGAGCGCGCCGGACTTCTGGTCTGCGACGTCGAAATCCTGCGGCTGCATTACGCCGAAACGCTTCAGGCCTGGCGCGAGCGGTTCATGGCGCGGCGGGAGGAGGCGGTGCGGCTCTATGACGAACGCTTTGCGCGGATGTGGGAATTTTACCTGGCCTCTTCCGAAATGTCGTTTCGCAAGCAGAACATGATGAACTTTCAAATCCAGCTCACCAAGCGTCAGGGCGTGGTGCCGATGACCCGCGACTACGTCGCGCGCGAGGAAGCCAGGCTGCGTGGGGTCGAGCACGGCAAGCAACCGCGGTTGCAACTTGCGGGCGAATGAAACTGACGGAGTCTGGTTTGCCAAGTCGGATTTGCCAAGTCTTGATTGCCAGAAGAAGTCTGCTTGCCAGAACTAGTTTCGCAGGCTGAACCGCGATGCGCCCTGCGCGCCAGGTGACGCCGGGTGCTCCAGCTGGGCGCGTACCGCCTGCAGCACGGATGGATGGCAGGGCAGACTGCGGATGTCCGGCCGGGAAAATTTCTCCATGGTGTCGACAAG
>Ga0182030_10019727_pt1 | contig 12793 bp, 4 predicted proteins | sample 812S3MmetaG_FD_121299 | JGI IMG/M metagenome (GOLD analysis project Ga0182030, IMG submission 121299) | Permafrost microbial communities from Stordalen Mire, Sweden - 812S3M metaG (Illumina Assembly) | ecosystem: Environmental > Terrestrial > Soil > Wetlands > Permafrost | place: Sweden... | reverse complement strand
GATGTCATGAAACAGGCCCGCGCCATGCAGGCCATGGGCCAGGTGGTGAGTTCGTATTACGCCCCCCCCCTCCTGCGCGGCGTGGTGAATTCCGGCGGCATGTCCTTCCGCGCGTCGCTGGTCATCAACAGCGAGGTCGACATGGAGAACCTCTGCACCTGCCGCGACGCGCGGGAATGGGGAAAGATCTGCCACCACGTGGTCGCCGTGGGACTGCACTGGCTCGCCGCCCAACAACCCGCGCCGGCCGCCTCCCCGTCGCCGCGCCCGGGAGCCCCGCCCGCCGCCGCGCCGGTGGCGAGGCCAACTCCCGCCCGGCCCGTCGGGCATGTCGTGGCCCGGGACGCCCAGGGGAAACCGGCGGAACTCTCCATCATCCTGCCGCCGAACCTGGGCGAAGCCTTCGCCCGCGGGCGGGTCATGGTGGTGCTGGAGGCGCGGTGGGCAGGCGGGCGGTGTCCCCTGAGCGCCCTGCCCCGCCACTCCTCCTACGCGTTCCCGCCGGCTGACAACGCGGTGATCGACCACCTGGAAAAGGTCGCGGGAGGCCAGACCCCGGCCATCCTCCAGCTCGAAATGCCGGAGTTTCTGCGCCTGGCCCCCGTCCTGGCCGGCCATCCGGGGGTCACCCTCGGCAAGAACGGTCCCCTCACCGTCTCCCGCGACCCGCTGGATCCCCCCCTGCGCGCGACCCTGGAGCCCAACGGTGAAATCGTCGTGGCCTTGAAGAACCCGCTCGCGGGCCTGGTGACCGCCGGCGGCTGGGCTTTGCACCAAGGCAGCCTGCGGCCGTTCGGCCTCGCGGGTTTCGCGGCCGGGGCGCTCCAGGGACCACTGCGGCTGACGCGGGATGAGGTGCCGCGCTTTCTGAACGAGCACTGGCCGCGAGCGGTGGCCGCGGGAAAAGCCGAGGCGAATTTCACCCCCGAGACCTTCTCCTTGCAGCCCCAGCCTCCCCGGTTCCTGCTGGAACTGCGCGGCGGCCTGGAACAGCTCAGCGCCCTGCTCCAGTGCCGTTACGGCACGCGGGTGATGACGCTCGGGGTTTCCGCCGCGAGCGAGGCGGTCTGGTTGCCGGACCCCGCGGTGCCGACCCGTTACTCGACGCGCGACGCCGCGGCGGAGCAGGCGGCCGTGGCGCGCTTGCGGCGCTGCGGTTTCACGCCGCCGGACGGCCAGGGGAAACTGCTGTTGAACGGACAGCACGCGGTGCTCCAGTTTTTCGCCGCGGAATTCCCCCGCTTGCAGGCGGAGTGGACGGTGACGATCGAGGAGCGCCTGGACCGCACCTGCGCGACCCAATTCGAGCGGGTGGAACCCCGCTTCGAGATCACCTCCTCGGGGGTGCAGTGGTTCGACCTCGGGGTGGTCTTCACCTCGAGCGGTGGACAGTCCCTCCCGCCGGCCGAGATTCAACGGTTGCTCCTCTCCGGCCAGGGCCACACCCGGCTGCGCAACGGCAAGATCGCCCTCTTCGACCGGGCGTCCGTCGAGGAGTTCCAGGAAGTGTTGCGCGATTGCGCGCCGCGCCAGCAGGATCAAGGATACCGCATCCACCAGGCCCAGGCCGCCTTCCTGGATTCCGCGATCCGCGAACATCCGGCCTGGAAGGTCCAAGCCTCGGCCGACTGGCGCGACCGCACGGCCCGCCAGACCGGGGCCGCCACGCTGGAATGCCCCCCGCTGGGCGACCTGGACGCCACCCTTCGCGCCTATCAGAAGCAGGGCGTCGCCTGGCTGCGCTTCCTCCGCGAGAACTCCTTCGGCGGCATCCTGGCCGACGAGATGGGCCTCGGCAAAACGCTCCAGGCGCTCGCCTTTTTCCGGTGGATCCGCGAACAGCAGCCGGGCGGGCCGCCGATGCTGGTGGTCTGCCCCACGTCGCTCGTCTTCAACTGGGCGGCCGAAGCCGCCAAGTTCACCCCGTCACTGAAAGTCCTCGCGCTCCACGGCGGCGACCGTCACGCCCGGTTCGCCGACATCCCGCGCAGCGACATCGTCATCACCAGTTATGCGTTGATCCGCCGCGACACGGCGAAATACTCGGGGCTGGAATTCGACACGGTGGTGCTGGACGAGGCGCAGCATATCAAGAACCGCGAGACCCAAAACGCCCAGGCGGTCAAACTGATCCGCGCCCCGCACCGGCTGGTCCTGACCGGCACCCCGCTGGAAAACTCGGTCCAGGATATTTGGTCGATTTTCGATTTCCTCATGACCGGGTATCTCGGCACGGCCCAGGATTTCCGCGAGCGCTACGAACTGCCGATCACCCGCGACCAGGATCAGGCCGCCCAGACCCGGCTCTCCCGCCGCCTGCGCCCCTTCCTGCTGCGCCGGCTGAAGAAGGAGGTCGCCGCCGACCTGCCGGCCCGTCTGGAGCAGGTCTCCTTCTGCGAGCTGACCCCCGACCAGCGCGCCGCCTATCAACAGGTCATCGAGGCAAGCCGCAAGGAGATCCTCGAAGCCACCGGCGAGCAGGGGCTGGCCCGGAGCCGGATGATGGTGCTGAGCGCCCTGCTCCGGCTCCGGCAGATCTGCTGCGACCTGCGCCTGCTCAAGATCGAGGGGGTGAAGCCGGCCACGTCCTCCGGCAAGCTGGAGCTGTTCGGCGAGCTGCTGCAAGAGGTGATCGATGGGGGCCACCGCGTGCTCGTCTTCAGCCAGTTCGTCTCCATGCTCACCCTCCTGAAGGAACACCTCGCCGCGCAGGGAGTCGATTTCTGCTACCTGGACGGCTCGACCACCAACCGCAGCGCCGAGGTCGCCCGGTTCCAGGAGACCCCAGCCATCCCGGTCTTCCTCATCAGCCTCAAGGCCGGCGGCGTCGGCTTGAACCTCACCGGCGCCGACACCGTGATTCACTTCGACCCCTGGTGGAACCCGGCGGTCGAGGATCAGGCCACCGACCGCGCCCACCGCATCGGTCAGACCCGCGTGGTGACGAGTTACAAACTGATCACCCGCGACACGGTCGAGGAGAAGATCCTCATGTTGCAAGCCCGGAAGCGCGAGGTGATCCAGGCCACGCTCGGCGGCGAGGAGAGCTTCGCGGCGTCATTGAGCTGGGCGGAGATTCAGGAACTGCTGGCGTAAGCCGGAGCGGTCGCAGCGCCCCCCTTCCCCACGCGGCGGCTGCGAGGCCGCGCGACGATCTCAGGCGTCGTCCACAAATAACGTGATACGGTTTGCGGCGGTCCCGCCTTGAAATGCGTTGGTACTCTTGAATCGATCCTCAAAGCGTGGATCGCAACGAGAATCACGACTTCACCGGCTGCGCGATCGGGCGGGGACGTCTCGTCCCCAGCCAGACCAGAGGCGAGAGCACGCCTCGGAGGCATCGAAACCGTGGTTTCGTTCCTCGGAAACCTCAGAAGCGAACGTGGGGACGAGACGTCCCCGCCCCGCCAGATCGAGCCGCAGTTCTTTTCGGACGAGTTCCACGACGAGTGGAATTATTCCATACGCCCACACCGATCCCGGGTGAATCACGTTCCTTCCGCACGAGGCCCTAGTTCACCGTCGGCTGGTACCAAAGGGACTGCCAGTATTTGCGCTCCGTCGCATACACATCCAAGGCGCGGGCGGCACCGAGGTCCTGCGGGGACAGGATGCCGAACCGCACCATCTCGCGCACCCAGTCGTTGCGGGGGAGGAAGCCCGGCATGTCAAAGCGTTTGGTTTTGTCCAGGTGCTCCTGGCCGGCGGCACACATCGCCTTCAAGGCGAGGTAGCCTGGGTCCTTGGTGTCGGCGAAGACGGCCACCTTCTCCTTGGACTTCGTGTCCCGACAGAGGCCCCAGCCGCCCGCGGCCTCGGCGAGCGGGGCGAGGAGGAGGATCGATTTCTCCGGCCGGGAGAGGTTGAAGACGATGTGGCGGCTGGTGTTGAGCCGGGGGTCGCCGAGGGCGGGCTGCCAGAAGGAGACGCCCCGCTCGTCGGAAAGGCTGGCAGGCAGGAGGCGCGCGGGGTCGTTGTGGCAGGCAGCGCAGCGGCTCGCCAAAACGGCGGCCCCGGCGCGGGTGGTCGGCCAGTCATTGTCCAGGTTCACCTCGGTGTTTTCCGCGTAGCCGCCAATCATGCCGCAGCCGAGGGCCGCGTAGGTGCCCGGGTAGGCGGCCCCGGTTTCGATCCAGGCCTTGATCAACTTGAGCTGGGCCGGGGTGGCCTTCCTGCCATAGTGCGAGCCATCCACCAGCCCCAGCAACCGGCTGGCGCCCGTGCCGAGGGAGCGGGGAGCGTAGCTGCTCCGGGGCTGGTTCCGCCCGTCGGAGAAAAGCCCGGCGATGGTGAGCATGTAATAGCTGTGGCTGAACATGGGGCCGCGGTCCCCGCTGAGTATCAGCCGCCCGGCGCGCGGTCCGCCGGCCGGGGTCCTTTCATAGCCGTGGCAGTCGACACAGAGGGTGTCGAGGATTGGCTGGATGTCGCGCGGGAAGTCCATGACCTCCGGCACCCCCGCGAGCGGCTCGGGACGGCTGGGCGCGTGGCGGAGCGCCAAGGGGGCCGGGCCGCCCGGGGCGATGGCCGGCGTGCGTGTCCGCTGTTCATGGCACCCGACGCAACTGGTGACCTCCCCGGGCTGCACCGTCAGGAAGCTCTGCATCCGCTTCACCGAAACGTCCTGCGAGTCGAGGGCGACGAAGAAGAAGCTGCGCAGGGCGGGCAGTTCCACGTACGCCGAGCCGTCCGTCTCCACCGGGACCGTTCCCACAATGCGCTCCAGCGTGAAGGTGCCCCCATAGCTGATCGGGTCCATGCCGCCGGTGTAATGGATCGGCATCGGCAGGGACTCGAGCACGAGCAGCTTCTTGATCTCGCCCGGTTTGACCCCCTTCATCGCGCGGCCTTCGTACACGTCCGACAGCACCAGACGGCCGGTGGCCTCACCCAACGCCACGCGCTCCGGGATGACCCGTTCGCGCGGGCGCGCCATGAGCGGACGCGGCTCGTGCAGGTGCATCCCGGTCTTCAAGTCCGCCTCCGGCAGGCGGAAGATCTCCTGCGATTGGCCGGCTGCATCCATCACCACCAGCGTGCCGTCCAGCGCGGCTATGAAACAGTCCTCCGAGAACGCCCACGGATCGCGGTAGGGGCGGTCGCCGCTGATCTTCTTCACCCGCCCGGGGGCGTCGGGGCCCGCCTTGGCGTCCACCACGCTAATCGGTCCGGCGTGCTCCCGCCAACCGTGGCCGGGCGAGAAGATGGCCACGATCTTGTCGCTGCCGGGGATCGGTTTGGCATCGATCATCACCGTGCCGGGGTACTGGTTGCCGTACCACACCATCTGCGCCGTGCCGTCCGGGTTCGCGGTCCAGAGGTGGTGGTAATCCACCTGGCTGCGGTCAACGTATTCCCACCGCGTGTAAAGCAGGCGGCCATCCGGCATCGGCCACGGGGTGTTGTCCTGCTCGTTGTTGCTCGAGAGGGCGCGGAGGTTGCCGCCGTTCGCGTCGCAACGGTGCATCGTGGCTACCTGGGTGAGCCAGCAGTTGACCCAGCGCTTGCAGCGTGTCGAAACAAACACGATGTCGCCGCTCGGCAGGTAGGTGGGCTCGAAATCGTCGTACTCCCCGGTCGTCAGCTGGCGGAGGCCGGTGCCATCCGGGCTGATCTCGTAGAGAAGATAATTCTCCGTGCCACCCTTGCGGTAGGAAAAGAGGATCCGGGTGGCATCGTAATTCACCTGCGGGTCGCGGATGCCGCCGCGCGGGTCGTCCAGCAGGGTGGTCAGTTTCCCGCTGGTGCTGTTCCAGCGGTAGAGCCGCGCCCCCTCGCGCCAGGCCTTGCGGCTGGGATCATGCGCGTAATAGCCGATGTTTGCATACCAATGGCCGTCGGTGTCGTTCATCCGCCGCGCGGCGAAGACAAAATCCTCCACCCCCGCCATGGGTCCCGCCCGGAAACGGTCGCTGAGCTGCCCGGCCGCCGGCGCCAGCGCCGGAATCGCCCACACACACAAGGCCAGCAGGCAGGCTCGGACGGCGGACGACGGCCCGAAGCGCGCGGATCGGGGTGCCCGCGGGACCACGCTGCCGCCCAGGGGTTCATCACTGAGTCTCATAGGGAGAGTAGGTATTCGATCAGATCATCGAGTTGCGCTGCGGAAAGGGCCGAGGTGGCGCCATGCCGGTCGGCGGGGTTGCGGAGCGTCAGCACCTCCCGCAGGGTGGCGGCAGAACCGTCGTGCAAATAGGGCGCGGTGCGCCACAGCTCAACCAGCGTCGGCGTGTCAAAGGCGCGCGCCTCCCGGTCCGTGGGGCCGGCGGTGCCCACGTCATAAGCGTGCAAATCGGTGAACAAGCCCGGTTTGTGGCATCCGGCGCAGCCGGTCGCGGGACTGTGGAAGAGTGTCTCACCACGTTCGGCCGCGGCCGAAAGCCGCCCCCCGGCCAGGTGGGGGCTGCGGCCTGGGGCCAGACTCTTGAGCCACTCGTCGATGGGCGCCGCCAGCGCCTCCGACGGCGGGGTGAAGAGGATGTGGCGGAGGCCGGCCCGGACCGCCTCCTCGGCGGAATACCGCACGCCCAGGCTCATCGCCGGCGGCGTCCGGTGCGACCACACCAGGCTGCGGCTGTTCTTGGGGTTGCCTAGCCCGTCGTTGAGCAAATCCCAGTTCAACCCGTCCACCCGCGCGTCCTCGGAATGGCAACTGGCGCAGCTCTGCCAGTCTTGGAAACAAATTGTCGCGTCATTGAAAAGCCGTTCGCCCTGGCGCAGCACGGACTGGGCAGCCGTCGCCGGCCGGACCACCACACCGGGCCGCAGCCCCGGCCGGCTGGTGTCCAGCAGCTCCAAGGTGTCGGAAAAATAGCCAGCCACATAGACCCGCCCGCCGGCCACGGCCAGCGCGCGCGGGCCGTTGCCCGCCAGCTTGACGCGCTCGCGCACGCCCACCAGGAACGCCAGGTCCCCGGCGGCCGCGGCGGCGGCGTCCACCCCCTGCGCGCCCAAGGCGGCCATTTTCCCGAGCAGCGCCTCCATCTCGATCACGCTGATTTCATGTGTGCCGGCATGAGTGACGAACAGGCGGCGGCCGTCGTCACCCCAGGCCACCGCCCAGGGATTGGCGGCGCCGCGGTCGACTTCATCCAGCAACACGGTGGCCACCATGTTGCGGCTCCCCACGTCCAGCAAGGTCAGGGCGGCGGTGTTCATCCAGCCGCGTTCCACCTGTGTCGTGGGCACCTGGAAATGGGCGAGATTGTGGGCCAGCGCCGCGTAACGGCCATCCGGGGAGATGCGAATGTCCCGGGCCAGGCTGCTCCCGTTGGGCAGGGGGAGTTCAGCTACCAGCCTGCCCGCCGCCAGATCCACCACCCCGACCGTGGCGGCCACCGGTGCCGCGCTGGCCGCCCCCGCCGGGAGGTGGTGCGACACGAGGAGGAACCTTCCGTCATGGGTGGGTGCCAGCGAAACCGGTTCGCGCCCCACCTCGATGCGCCCCGTCTCGCGCCGGGTGGCCGTGTCCCACACCGCCACCTGGTGGTTGAACTTGAGGCAGAAAAAGAGGGTCGAGCGATCCATCGAAAGGACCGGAGCCATCGCCGTGTGGCCGGTCCGCGTCTGGGCCGTGATCGTGCCCTTGAGCAGGTCGATATCGACGACCCGGCTTTCGGCCGCGGCGCACGTCACATAGAGCCTTGTCCCATCCACCACCAGTCCGGACGGGGTTTCGGGGACGGGGTAACTGCGGACCACCTTGTTCTGGAGGGTGTCGAAGACCTCGATCCGCCGGCCCCGGGCGCACGCGAGGTAAATCGTCCGGCCGTCCGGGGCCGCGGCCAGGGCGGTGGGGGCCAGCCAGGCGGAGTCCTCCGCGCCGCCGCCGGCAACCGCGGGCCCGCCGGTCGTCTGCGCAAAGCCGGGACCAGCGGCCAGCAGGACCATGGCAAGGGCTAGGAGGCCTATGACGCCGCCCGGCCCGTGCGCAGATGTGTGCATACGAAACATCTTCTAACGCCGCGACTAACCGATGGCAAGACATAAGCAACACTTCAGAATAGGCACCCTCCCCGGCTTGACGCCCCCGGTTGGATTCGGCTAAATCCCCCCATGAAACCGCACCGCACCCCTTCGCAGCCCGTTGATCCCTCCCCTGCCACCGGCAGCCTGGCATCCACCCCGACCCGCCGGGATTTTCTGAAGGTCGTGACGGCCGGAGGCGCCGGTGTGCTGCTCAGCCGCCCGATCCTGCTCGGCTCCCCCCGCCCACTCCCCGGGGCGGGCGAGTTCAAGCTGATCCCGGCCGACAAGAAATTGGATCCCGCCTGGGTGCGATCCCTCCGCGAGCGGGGCCTGCCCACCGTTTTCCGGGGGACTGAACTCGGCAACATCGGCATGCCCGTCGGCGGGATCGGAGCCGGCCAGCTCTACCTCGGCGGGGATGGCAGGCTCTGGCATTGGGACCTCTTCAACCTGCCGCAGAAGGACAATTTCATGAGTGGCGGCGGGCCGAACTACGCGCATCCCGCCCCGCCCGAGTCGCCGTTGGAACATGGATTCGCCCTCCGCCTCACCACCGGCGGTGCCACCACCACCAAGCGCCTCGACCGGACCGGCTTCGCGTCGGGCCAGATCGAGTTCAGCGGGTTCTACCCGGTCGGCACGGTGGCGTACCGCGACCCCGCCCTCCCCGTGGAAGTGGATTTGGAGGGCTTCCCCATTTTCATCCCGCTCAACACCGACGACTCGGCCCTCCCCGCGACGATCCTGCGCTACACGGTACGGAACAAAGGCGGTGAGGCCGTGGCCGGGAGCATCGGGGGGTGGCTGGAAAATGCGGCCTGCCTCGGCAGTGGCACCCCCGGGCGCGGGCTGCGCCGCAACACCTGCACGAGCGCAGCGGAACTTACCCTCCTGCATGGCACCGCGGAGGCGCTGCCCGAAAAAGACCGGCCCGCGCCGCGGCCCGACATCGTGTTCGAGGATTTTGAGCACGGGTACGGCAAGTGGACCGTGGAGGGGGAGGCCTTCGGCACCGAGCCCGCCCCGGGCACCCTGCCCGACCAGCAGGCAGTCTCGGGCTTCCAAGGGGCGAGGCTGGTCAACTCCTTCCTCCGGGGCGACGCCACCACCGGCCGGCTGACCTCCCGGCTGTTCACCATCGAGCGACGTCACATCGCTTTCCTGATCGGTGGCGGGAGCAGCCCGCAGACCGGCATCCGACTCATGGTGGACGGCGCCGCGAAACGCCAAGCACACGGACGCGACAACGAACGGCTGGAATGGTCCTCGTGGGACGTCTCCGAGTTCGCCGGCCGCGAGGCGCACCTCGAGGTTTTCGACCAGGCCACCGGAGGCTGGGGCCATGTCAACCTTGACCAAATCGTCTTTTGCGACGCCCCGCCCGCCGCGCGCACGCTGGTGGAGGAGGCCGATTTCGGCTCGCTCGGACTGGCGGTGCTCGGTGGCGGAACCGACGCCTTCGCCCGGGCCGACCTGCGCGGAGACCCGGCGGCCGCACTTCTCGGCGAAAGTGAGCCGATGATCACCGCCGCCCGGCCGTTTGGCGAGAAGCTGATCGGCGGCGCGGCGCAACGGTTCACCCTCCAGCCCGGTGGGCAGGTCACCGTCACCTTCGCCCTGGTCTGGTGGTTCCCCGCGCTCCAACCGGGCAAATTCGGCGAACTCCTCGACAGCGCCAAGCTGCGCAAATCCTACGGCAAGCGGTTTGACTCGGCGGCGGCGGTCGCCCGTTACCTCGCCGCGAACCACACCCGCCTGGTCGGTGACACCCTCCTTTGGGCCCGGACGTGGCAGGATTCCACCCTGCCGCACTGGTTCCTCGAGCGGATCATCAGCCCGCTCTCCACCCTGGCGACGAGCACCTGCTACCAGTTCGACAACGGCAGGTTTTACGCCTTCGAGGGGGTCTACTGCTGCGCCGGCACCTGCCAGCACGTCTGGAATTACGCCCAAAGCGTCGGCCGCCTCTTCCCCGACCTCGAACGCGACCTCCGCCGCCGGACTGATTTCGGCACCGCCTGGCACGAGAATGGTGCGATCGACTACCGTGGCGAAGCCGCGCGACATGTCGCCCATGACGGCCAGTGCGGCGTGATCCTCCGCGCGCTCCGCGAACACCAAACGGCGGCGGACCGTTCCTATCTCGAGGCCTGCTGGCCGCGCATCCGCAAATCGGTCGAGTACCTGCTCACCTGCGACGGCCACGAGAGCGGGCTGCTCACCGGCGAGCAATACAACACCCTCGACGCCTCCTGGTGGGGGCCGATGGCGTGGATCAGTTCCCTCTACATCGCCGCGCTCCGCGCAGGCGGGGCGATGGCCACCGAGATGGGGGATGCGGAGTTCGCGACCCGGTGCGCGCGTGTCGCGGGCCGCGGGAGCGAAGCCTTGGTCAAGGACCTCTACAACGGCGAGTATTTCATCCACAAGCCCGACCCTCGCCACCCGGACAATACCAACACCAACGACGGCTGCCACATCGACCAACTCATGGGCCAGGCGTGGGCCTGGCAGGTCGCCCTGCCCCGCATCGTCCCGCTGCCCGAGAGCAAGTCGGCCCTGGCGGCCATCTGGAAATACAACTTTGCCCCCGACGCCGGCGGATACCGGAACGTGATGCAGGACGTGATCCGCGGCGGCCGGTGGTACGCGATGCCGGGCGAAAGCGGCGTGGTGATGACCACCTTCCCGCGCGGCGGCGCGGAAACATCCAGCCGCAAGGGTGGGTTCGCCTACTACTTCAACGAGGTCTGGACCGGCCAGGAGCACCAGGTGGCGGCCCACATGCTCTGGGAGGGGATGGTGGACGAGGCGCTGGTGATCACGCGCACGATCCACGACCGGCACCATGCCTCGCGCCGGAACCCCTTCAACGAAGTGGAATGCTCCGACCATTACAGCCGGGCGATGGCCAGCCACGGCACATTCCTCGCCGCCTGCGGCTACGAATACCACGGCCCGCGCGGGCGCCTCGCGTTCGCCCCCCGGGTGGCGGCCGACAACTTCCGGGCCCCCTTCACCGCCGCGGAGGGCTGGGGCACTTACGCCCAAACCGTGGGCGCCGGGCAACTGCGCGCCAAACTGGAAATCCGTTGGGGGCGGGTGCAACTCCGCTCGCTGGGCCTGAAACCGGAGGGTGCCGCGGCGACCGTTGTGGTGAAGCTCGGAACAGAAACGGTGCCCGCGCGACTGGAAGCCACGCCCCAAGGGGTGGAGGTGATTCTAGGGCGGGAAGTTGTTCTTCTGCGCGGCCAGGAACTGGAGGTGGTTCTCGCATAACCTCGGAATTGCCGGAAGAGGCGGTGACAGGGGGCGGGTTTCATCCAATCTGCCCAAAAAGCACCACCCCCGCGGGGGCAAACTCGGGCACGCCGGCCCCTGACCATCAGCGATGGACCGGGCCCGGATTCTCGCATCACGAACCATCGTGAGAGTAGCTGGAATCCTGCTGAACTGAATTGACCTTTGGCACACGTTGTGCTTACAATAGGAACTGCGACGTGCCGTCGTTTCCCCCAACCAAAGGACCGGCCCGCTTTTCCTATTATGGCGAAACCCACGAAAAAACTGAACCAACCTGTTGCTCCAAAACCCGCGGCGGTAAAGCCTGCGGCCCCGAAACCAACCGCTCCCGTGAGCGCTCCAGCGCCCGTGGCCAAAACGCCCGCACCGGCGGCCAAGGCCGCTCCCGCTCCGGCAGCCAAGGCTGCTCCGGCACCGGCACCGGCCCCCAAGACCGCCCCGGCCCCAGTGGCCGCTCCGGCAGCGCCGAAAGGAGTGTCGCTTTGCCTCGTCCAGCCCGACGCGGGCGAAGTGTTCGTCGCCGGCTGCTTCAACGACTGGCAGCCCGCCCAGACGCCGCTTAAGCCCGCCGGCCAGGGGAAATGGGTGGTGGAACTCCCCCTCGCCCCGGGCCGCTACGAGTATCTCTTTGTGGTCGACGGCACCTGGATCCCCGACCCCAACGCGACCGAGTCCGTGCCCAATCCGTTCGGAGGGAAGAACTCCGTGCTGGTGGCCGGAAAGTAGCGGATGCATCCGGCCCCGCAGAGGCCGGTGGGTGCCCGGATCATGGTTCGCGCGTGCAAGCCAAGATTTCGGAACTGACGTTTTGGCGACAATTGTGGACTGAAGACCGTCACCACCCCACACGTTCGGCCGACTCTCTTCTGGTGGCTCCGGTCCGCAAGTCACGTGCCCCAGAACGACGTTCCGACGCGCCCCCTTTCATTAGCCCCCTGCTTTAGCTGGGGGTATCCGGACGCCCGTTGCCGCCCCAACTGTCTTAACAGTTTCCTCCCCCCCGTGCCGGCCAGACCGCCCTGAGCCTCGCCGAACAAACAAAACCCCCGCTAACCGGGTGGGAGGGCGACGCGTGTTAAACGGGTGCCCCTCGTGTGGCCAGTGCCAACTAAAATTCCCCAGTGATGCCAATTACGAATCACCAGTGAGCCGGTACCATCGGGTGTCCTGGGGCTTGTCGACGCGGCCCTTCTCCCCCATGACGAGCTGGGCCTCGATCGGCACGAAGCCCTTTTCGGCGGCCAGGCCAAAGTGCAGGGCCTGGTGGCCGTGGCGTGTGCGGCCCTCGGAGTGGTCGAAGTAGCAACTGGTGCCCTGGACCTTGCGCCCGGCGCGCTCCTGGCTGGTGTCATCGACGACAAAGGCGCACTGGGAGCGCGGCCCCAGGTCATTGGCACGAGCGATGCGGGAGGCCAGTCCGGCGAGCAGGCCCCGCCAGTTGATGTCCTCGCGCCCCAGGAAATCGTAGAGCACGCTGACTTGCCCGGCCAGGAACTGGCACAACTCGGCGCAGAAGCAGTGG
>Ga0182030_10019725_pt1 | contig 12793 bp, 11 predicted proteins | sample 812S3MmetaG_FD_121299 | JGI IMG/M metagenome (GOLD analysis project Ga0182030, IMG submission 121299) | Permafrost microbial communities from Stordalen Mire, Sweden - 812S3M metaG (Illumina Assembly) | ecosystem: Environmental > Terrestrial > Soil > Wetlands > Permafrost | place: Sweden... | reverse complement strand
AGACGCGGAGCACACGCTGTTCCCAACGCAGGAGTATCGATAGCCTAAAAAGCCGGGGTCTGGCAGCTCAAGTTATCCACAGGAAAGCGGCACTTTTGGTCGGAAATCGCAAACACCCCTCTGATCAAGCCCAGCGCGCGGATGCTTGGCGCGATGGCGCGCAGCAATAGGGTATGAACAGCATTCGTGCAGCACTGGGCAGCGCCGCACTGCGCGCGATCGGACTGGTGAGCCTGAGCTTTGGGTCGCTGACACTGGCGGCACCCGTGGCAACCGTGACAGTGGCCGCCGGAGTGCTGCAGTGCGTCGCCATTTCAGGCGGTGGCGCTGCCTTCAAAGGCATACCGTACGCTGAGCCGCCGGTGGGGGAGCGGCGATGGCAGGCGCCGCAGGCGCCGGCGAGTTGGACTGGAATGCGCGAGGCCTTGCGGTTCTCTTCGGCCTGTCCACAGCCTCGCCAAGGCTGGAACGATTCGCTGCTGGCGAATGCCAGTGAGGACTGTCTGTACCTCAATATCTGGACACCGAAGATCGACCGCTCAGCGCATTGGCCGGTGATGGTCTGGATTCACGGGGGGGCATTTGTGGGCGGCGCGGGAATCGATGCGATGTTCGATGGCGCAAGTCTGGCGGCGAAGGGCATCGTCGTCGTGACGCTGAATTATCGGCTCGGGATTTTCGGTTTCCTGGCGCACCCGGAGCTGAGGAGCGCTTCCGCGTCTCACAGTTCCGGCAATTTCGCCCTGCTCGATCAGATCGCCGCGCTGCGTTGGGTGCACGACAACATCAAGGCCTTTGGCGGGGATCCTGGCTCAGTGACGCTGTTTGGCCAGTCGGCCGGCGGCATGAGCGTCATCGCGCTGCTGTCCTCGCCATTGACGAGCCACCTCTTCCAGCGCGCCATCATCGAAAGCGGCTCGGTCATCGAGCGCCGGCCCATGCCGACGTTGGCTGAGGCCGAAGCGCTTGGGGCCGACTTTGCCGGCGCCGATAGCGTGGCGGCACTGCGCAAACTCTCGACGGCGGAACTCATGCAGCGCTGGGGCGCATTCCTATCGGCGCATCGAGAGGCACGGTTCGGTCCGGTGGCCGATGGCTACGTACTGACTGACGATCCTTTGCGGGTGTTCGCGCGGCACCAGGAACGGCAGCTTCCCATCATGATCGGGAACAATGCCAGGGAGGGCTTCGGCCGGCCCGATGACGCGGCACTGCCGGAGATGCTGCGCGCGTTCTATGGCGATCAGGCGGCAGCGGCCCTGGAGCTGTACGCAGGGCCGGGCAGTGCTGCAGCGCCGGATCCCGTGCTGGGCTCCGAAGCAGCGCAGTGGCTCACGGACTCGACCTTTCGCTGCGGGGCCGTGATATACGCTAGGCATCATGCGCATTCAGGCGCCGCCGTCTATGCCTATCAGTTCGAGCAATCCCTGCCGGGACGGGAAGCCGAGGGCGCGGCGCACACCTACGAGCTGCCGTATGTGTTCGGCAACCTGCTGCATGACGGGCCGCTGGGCGCGCCGTTCGATGCCGCTGATCGCGCTTTGTCCGACACCATGCAGGCGTACTGGACTGCCTTTGCAAAGAGCGGAGATCCGGATTCGGCCGGCGGGCCACGCTGGCCGCGATTCACGGCCGAGACTGCAACGTACATGCGCTTTGCCTCGTCCATCGCCGGCAGTGCCGCGAACGCCCAGGGGCTCAGGCGCGAGCAATGCGCGCTGTTCGAAAAGCGGATCAATGACAGGCTGTCAGTTCCCGCCCAGTGAATTGAGAATCCGGTCGCGGGCCTGAATCAGCGGGGCGGTGAGCGCCGTTCGCGTGCGCTTGAAGCGCGCCGTGGGCACGGGAATGGACAGCGCGACCGCGCGGCTCATGGGGTCGATGAAGCCGGTGCCCAGTGCCGAGATGCCCTCGGTGTGCTCCTCGTCATCGACGGCGATGCCGGTGCGGCGGCACAGCTCAAGGCTCTTGAGCAACGCGGTGCACTGGGTGATGGTGTTGGGCGTGAGCCGCGGCAAGGGACCGCGCAGCAGACCTTCGGCCTTTTCCAGCGGCAACAGGCTCAGCAGCGCCTTGCCATTGGCAGTGCAATGGAGCGGAAAGGAGTCACCGATGGCCGAGACGGTGCGCAGGCGGTGCGAGCCCTGAATCTGATCGATGAAGATGGCCGCCTTGCCCTTGAGCACCGACACGTCCACGGTTTCGCCGACGGCCTGGGACAGTGCTGCGATGATGGGCCGGATGATGTGGTCGAACTCGACGCTGGCCGAGGCGGCGAGCCGGATCAGCGCCGGACCCAAGCGTACGCCCGAGGTCGGAGAGGCTGCGATTACGAACTGTTCGGCGCGCAGGGCCTCGACAATGCGCTGCACGGTGGATCGGGCCAGTCCGACCCGCTCGCCGATCTGACCCAGGCTCAGGCCCTCGGGTTCGCCCTCGAGCGCGCGCAGTACGCTGATCGCGCGCGTGATGACCTGTATGCTTTGCTTGGGCGACTCGGCGCTGCGCCGAGCACTGTTTCGCGCCGATGGCTTGGGCATCAGGATATTCGGACATGCTGCCTGCCCTTGAGGGACAGCATGCGACGCGCCTCGTCGGCACTGGCGATTTCGAAACCCAGTTCCTCCAGTATGCGGCGGATCTTGGCCACCTGTTCGGCGTTGCTTGCGGCCAGCTTGCCGCGGCTTATATAGAGCGAGTCCTCCAGTCCCACGCGCACGTTGCCACCCATCATGGCCGCCTGGGTGATCAGCGGCATCTGCTGCCGGCCGGCGGCGAGCACCGACCAGACATAGTCATTGCCGAACAGCCGATCGGCCGTGCGGCGCATGAACGTGACGTTGTCGGCTTCCGCACCGATGCCGCCGAGTATGCCGAACACGCTCTGGATCCACAGCGGCGGCTTGGCCAAACCCTTGTCCAGAAAATGCGCCAGATTGTACAGATGACCGATGTCGTAGCACTCGTGCTCGTAGCGTGTGCCGAAATCGGCCATCAGGTGATAGACGCGGGCGATGTCGCGGAAGGTGTTGCGGAAGATGAAGGCCTCGCTGTCCTCGATGTATTTCTTCTCCCACGGGAACTTCCAGTCGCTGATCTTGGCGCTCAGGCCGTGGAAGGCGAAGTTCATCGAGCCCATGTTCAGTGAGCACATCTCGGGTTGAAAGCGCAGTGCCGCGGCCAGGCGCTGTTCGGGTGTCATGTCGGGGCTGCCGCCCGTGGTCAGATTGATCACGGCGTCCGTAGCCTCATGGATCTGGGGCAGGAACTGCGCGAACACTTCCGGGTCGCCGGTGGGGGATCCGTCCTGCGGGTTGCGGGCGTGCAGGTGCAGGATGGCAGCGCCGGCCTGCGCGGCAGCGATCGCCTGGCGCGCGATATCGGCCGGCGTGTATGGCAGTCCGGCTGACAGCGTCGGGGTATGGATGGCGCCGGTCACCGCGCAGGTGATGATGACTTTGCTGGAGGGTTTAGCCATAAAGATACCTGTGATTCAGACGCCCTGTTGCTCGAGCGCCTGCAGATGCCTGAGCACTCGGGCGCGCAGGGCAGATTGCTGTTCGGCAGTCCAGTGCTGGAAACCTTCGCCCGATTTCATGCCGAGTTTGCCGTCGTGGACCAGGCGCTGCAGCAGGGGCAGGGGCCCCGGCGTGCGGTCGAGGTGCGGCAACACAGTCTCGTGAATGGCCAAGGTCAGGTCGGTGCCGACTAGATCGGCATTCTCGAGCGGACCGAGTACCGCCAGGCGGCGCCCAAAGCTGGCCTTGACCACGGTGTCGACGGTGCGGGCATCACACACACCCTCCTGGACCAGTGCAATGGCCTCGCGCCAGAGCGCGTGCTGCAGGCGGTTGCCGACGAACCCCGGCACGTCTTTTTCCACCGTGACCGGCGTCTTGCCCGCAGCCTGCAGCAGCGCGGTCATGGACTGCAGGCTGGCCGCCGAGGTGTCCGCGGTCCGGATCACTTCCACCAGCGGCACCAGATAGGGCGGATTCCACCAGTGCGTGCCCAGCGCGCGGCTGGGGCTGCGCAGCCGTGCCATGATCTGCGTGATCGGAATGACGGAGGTGTTGCTGGCCAGAATGGCCTCCGGGGTCGCCGCCGCTTCGATATCGACGAACAACTGCTGCTTCAGGCCTAAGTTCTCGGGACCGGCTTCGAACACGAAAGCGGTACCAGCCACGGCGTCGGCGAGTTGAGTGTGAGCGCTGACGTAGTCCGCCGCGGCGCCGTCCTGGCCGAGGTCTCTGAGATTGCGACGAATGCGCTCGTGCAGGGTAGCGAGCATGGCTTCGGATGAGTCGTAAACGCGTACGGCATGGCCGGCGCGTGCAAACACCTGCGCGATGCCGTGGCCCATGAGACCGGCGCCGATGATCGCGATGGCTGCCGGCGATGCCATCAGCCCGCCGTATAGCCGCCGTCAGCGTACAGGATATGGCCGGTGTAGAAGTCCGAGGCGCGCGAGGCCAGGAACAGCAGCGGGCCGGCCAGATCCGCCGGTTCGCCGAGCCGTCCGAGCGGAATGCGCGCCAGAATGCCGGCGCGTGTGGCGCGCGCCTTGTCGTTGTCGTCGAACATCCAGGCGGTCAGCGGCGAGCGAAACACCGTCGGCGCAATGGCATTGACCGTGATGCCATACTTGCCCCATTCGCAACCGAGCGCCCGCGTCAGCCCATCGGTGGCCGCCTTGGAGGCGCAGTAGGCGCTGTAGCCGGCCGGGTGCCCGAGCTTGCCGCGTGCGGAGGAGACCAGCACCACCTTGCCACCGCGACCCTGCTCGATCACGCGTTTGCCGAAGGCGCGGCACAGCAGCCAGGCGCTGGTCACATTGCCGTGCATGACGGTCTCGAAGCGCTCCGGCGACATCTCGACTATAGGGGCAACATCGTTGAGACCCGAACCGACCACGAGGATGTCCAGCGCGCCGAAGTGCTCCATGCCGCTCTGCATGATGCGCTCGCAGTCAGCTTCGGTGGCGGGGCGCACGCGGACCGGGAGCACCTCGGTGCCGAGCTCGCGGCATTTGTTGGCCGTGGCTTCCAGCTCAGTTTGCTTACCGGCGGCCAGCACGAGGCGGGCGCCGGCGGCCGCCAGGGCCTGGGCTGCGAGCGCGCCGAATGCGCCCGAGGCACCAGTCACGACGGCGACGCGACCGCGCACGCTGAAGAGATTGGCCAGGTCAGTGAGCGGCTCGCTCATCGCGCCACCGACGGGTACGGCATCACGACCAGAATGGTGGCCACCGCGTTGCCGAGATTCTCCACCTCACGCGTCTGTCCGGCGGGAATGCAGCAGCTGTCGAGCGGCCCGAGCGTGACCTCCTCGCCGCCGGCACGCACGGTCAGGGCACCGGCCAGCACCACATAGACCTTCTCGAGCGATGAGGCATCCGGGCCGGCGCTACCGCCCGGCAGGAAATGCGACAGCCCGACCCAGGAGGTGGTCGGCCCTCCGGGCTCAAAGCCCTGCAGGCGCAGCGAGCGCATATTGTAGTGATTGGGCGCCTCGTAGGGCTGCGCCTCTGCCAAGCGCTTGACCAGCATCAGCCGCCTCCAGTCTCGATCCGGTATTGCCCGGTGGGATCGATGATCGCCACCAGGCGCACGATGCAACCGTCGCCTTTGGTCCAGCGCCAGGGAAAGCCCGCGAAGGTCACGCGCTTGCCGGTGACGGCGTCGATCTCGCCACCGACGTTTTCGAAACCGCAGATGCCGGCCGACAGAATGGCGCGGTGGCAGGGCTCCCATTCCGGGAAGTCCTGCAGCACGTCATGGCCGGTGCGCTTCTTGTAGTCCTGGCAGACGAACGGCAGCAGGCCGTTGGGCCAGCCCGGTCCGTGCGGGCCGATGGCGGTGCCCAGCGGGTGATCGAGCGCCTGGGTGTCGGTGCCGATCATCTTGACCTTCTTGGCTGCGAACCACTCACCGGCCTCTTTGTAGAAGCCCGGGGAGTAGCCATAGTACTTCTGGTTGTCCCCATAATATTTGTGCCAGCCGGTGTTGACGATGACGATGTCGCCGGGCTGGATCTTCGGGGTCGCCTTCTCCAGATCATCGGCCGTGATCACGCCCCATTCGTCCTTCGGGATCGATACCACGACGCCGGTGCCGAAGAAATGCGGCAACGGCACCTCGTCCATGAATGGCGTGCCCTCGACCACGTGTCCCGGCGCATCCACGTGCGTGCCCGAGTGCATGACGGTGGTTATGCGCTGCGTGAGCACGCCCGATTTGGCCATGGAGTGCAGGCGCTCGATCTTGACGTCCTCGAAGTACGGCCAGCAGGGCTGACCCAGGCCCCAGGGATGGGACAGGTCATAGAACTTAAGTCCCATGGCGTTGTTCAGATTCTCTTCGAAGGCAATGCCGCGCACGGTGATCATGGAAACCCCCGGTAAAAGTATGGCCGAGTGTATCGCCAAACGGTACGATGCGTCCACAATACGGTGCAGCCGAAAACAGGGGGACAGTTGGCGCGAAGTGACGCACAGCAGCAGCGGCGAGGCTCGCACGAGTTCCAGGCCGTGGCACTCATGGCGCTGGGCTTCGGGCTGGTGGGCATAGACCGGTTCCTGATCGCGACGCTGTTTCCGGTCATCGCTGCGGACCTGCATTTGAGTTACGGCGACATCGGCGTCATCACCGGCGCGCTCGCGATCGCCTGGGGCGCCTCTGCGCTATTCACCGGCAACGCCTCGGATCGCATCGGGCGACGCACCGTGCTGGTGGGCGCGTTGATCGCATTCTCGCTGTTGATCGGCGCGAGCGGACTGGCGGCAGGCCTGGGTGGCCTGGTGCTCGTGCGCGTGGTCATGGGGCTGGCCGACGGGGCCTATACCCCCACGAGCATCGCAGCCACGATCGAAGCCTCGGCGCCGCGAAGGCACGGCCTCAACATCGGCATTCAGCAGATGATGCTGCCGCTGTGCGGATTAGGTCTGGCGCCGCTGCTGGTCTCGGGTCTGCTGCGCGTGATCGGCTGGCGATGGATCTTCCTGATCTTCGTGGTGCCGGGCCTGCTGCTGGCTTATGCAGTAGCGCGCGTGATCCCTGGCGGCACGCCGAAACGGCCGTCGCAGCTGCCGCGACGCAGCAGCTTCCAGGACTGGGGCGCGGCATTCGCGTATCGCAATGTCGCACTGGGCGGCGCACTGATGCTGTGCTGGCTGACCTGTCTGATCACCACCAGCGCGTTCCTGCCCAATTACTTCATCGATCACCTCAAGTTGTCGTTTGCGCAGATGAGCTTCATCATGTCTGCCATTGGCATCGGCTCGACGGTCGGAACGCTGGCGCTACCGTGGCTGTCGGATTCGGTCGGGCGCAAGCCGGTCATGGTGCTCGCGACCGTCGGCGCACTGGTCTCGCTGTGGCTGCTGGCCGGTACCGGTGCACAGGTTCCGTTGCTGTTCGGGCTGCTGTTCATGGTGCATTTCTTCAACAATGCCTTGATCACCTTGACCGTGGGACCACTGTGTTCCGAGACGGTGCCGGCGCCATTGATGGCGACGGCCTCGGGGGTCGTGATCGCGGTAGGGGAGCTGTTCGGCGGCGGCCTGGTGCCGGTGGCCGTTGGGCAGGTGGCGCAGCGGATCGGCATCGAGCACATTCTCTGGTTGCCGTGCCTCATGATGAGTGTCGGGCTGCTGCTGAGCCTTTTCACGCGGGAAACTCGCCCGGGCCTCCGGGCTCACAAGGTCGGTGTCTGAATGCCATCGAGCTCCAGAATCGGTGATCGCGTTGCCTGCAACGGCCTGCAGGTCGCGCGCGTGCTGCATGACTTCGTCACCCTGGAGGCGCTGCCCGGTACCGGCATTGCACCGGCGCGGTTCTGGAGCGGCCTGGCGTCGCTGCTGGCCGAATTCGCGCCGCGCAATGCGCAGTTGCTGCAGCGGCGCGACAGCCTGCAGGCACACATCGATGCCTGGCATCGCGCCCACCCGGGTCCGGCGTTCGATGCTGCGCAGTATCGCCGCATGCTCGAAGAGATCGGCTATCTCGGCCCCGAAGGCCCGGCGTTCACGATCGATGTGCAAGGCGTGGACGAGGAGATTGCGCGCATCGCCGGACCGCAACTGGTGGTGCCGCTCGACAACGCGCGCTATGCGCTGCATGCCGCCAATGCCCGCTGGGGCAGCCTCTATGATGCGCTCTATGGCACCGATGTCATCCCGGACGACGACGGTGCGGCCCGCGGCGGCGGCTACAACCCGGTCCGCGGCAGACAGGTGGTGGCGTATGTGCGCGCGTTCCTGGACCGGCATTTCGCGCTCGGTGGGGCGTCGCATGCCGATGCGGTGGCCTATGCGGTGGGGCCGGACGGCCTGGCCGTGCGTCTGAGGGATGGTCGCACGGCACGGCTGCAGCATGCCGCCGCGCTGATCGGCTACCAGGGCGACGCGGCTGCGCCGAGCGCGGTATTGCTCGTGCACCACGGGCTGCACGTTGAAATCCAGATCGACCGTACGCGCGCCGCGGGCCGCACGGATGCGGCGGGCATCAGCGATGTGGTCATCGAGTCGGCGATCACGAGCATTCAGGATTGCGAGGACTCGGTGGCGGCGGTGGATGCCGAGGACAAGGTGCGGGTGTATCGCAACTGGCTCGGCCTCATGAAGGGCAACTTACAGAGCCGCTTCCAGAAGGACGGAGAATCGGTTCTGCGCTCGCTCAGTTCCGACCGCCGCTATCGCTCCTTGGCGGGCGAGGAGCTGGTCCTGCCCGGACGCAGCCTGATGCTGGTCCGAAACGTCGGGCTGTTCATGATGTCCGATGCGATCACCCTGGCCGGTGCGCCGGCGCCGGAAGGTGTGATCGACGCCGCGGTGACCGTATTGAGCGCCCTGCATGACCTGACGGGTACCGCCAGGCTCAGAAATTCCCGCCAAGGCTCGATCTACATCGTCAAGCCGAAGCTGCACGGCGCCGAGGAGGTGGCCTTCACCGATGAGCTGTTCGCGCGCATCGAGGATATGCTGGGGCTGGCGCGCTTCACGATCAAGATCGGCATCATGGACGAGGAGCGCCGCACGACGCTCAATCTCACGCAATGCATACGCGCCGCGCGCCAGCGCGTGATCTTCATCAACACTGGGTTTCTGGACCGCACGGGTGGGGAAATCCACACCTGCATGGAAGCCGGGCCGGTGCTGCGCAAGAAGGATCTCAGGCTCGCGGGCTGGCTCGAGGCCTACGAGCGCCGCAACGTCGATGTGGGCTTGCGGTGTGGCTTTGCGGGCAGGGCGCAGATCGGCAAGGGCATGTGGGCCATGCCGGAACTGATGGCGGCCATGCTGGCGAGCAAGATCGCGCAGCCGCGGGCGGGCGCCAATACCGCCTGGGTGCCTTCGCCGACGGCGGCGACCTTGCACGCGTTGCACTATCACGAAGTCGATGTGGCCCGGGTGCAGGCCGAGCTGCGCATGCAGCCGCCCGTGCCACTGGATGAGATTCTTCGCCCGCCGCTGGCGGCCAATAGCACCTGGAGCGCGGCCGAGATCGCCGAGGAGCTCGACAACAATGCCCAGAGCATCCTGGGCTACGTCGTGCGCTGGATCGATTTCGGCATCGGCTGCTCGAAAGTACCCGACTACTACAACGTTGCGCTGATGGAAGATCGCGCGACACTGCGCATCTCAAGCCAGCTGCTGGCCAATTGGCTGCGCCACGGCGTGTGCACGCCCGCGGCGGTTGACCAGGCGCTGCGCCGGATGGCGCTGGTGGTGGACAAGCAGAATGCCGGGGATCCGGCGTACCGGCCCATGGGCGTCGACCTCGACGGCAGCATCGCCTTCGCCGCGGCACGCGATCTGATCTTCAAGGGACACGAGCTGCCGGATGGCTACACCGAGCTGATACTGCATGCGCGCCGGGCGCAGAAGAAGGCCGAGGTCAAAGCCTAGACTAGCCGAAGCCGAGCTCGAAGAGCTGCTTGGGCGTGCGGTGCAGGCACTCCGAGACCCCATGGGCTTCGATCAGATAGATGTCGGTGTTGTGCACGAACATTCTCTGATTGAGTATGCCCGGGTGGCAGACGATGGCCATGTGCTCTTCGAGCAGCATATCCTCATCATCGCGGATCAGCGGCCGCTCGACCATGTCGTAACCCATACCGTGAACGCTGAGTCGGCGCTCCTCGGGCATGTCGTGGCTGCGAAGCCACGCATTGTGCTGCCGGTAGATCTCACGGCAGCTGGCGCCGGGCTTGAGCAGTGACAGTGCGTAGCGCTGCGCCTCGATGACGGCCGCATGGGCCTCCCGTAATTCCTGCGAGGCGCGCCCGAGCACGAAGATGCGCGACAGTTCGGTGTAGTAGCCGCCGGCGCCGTTGTTCTCAATCAGCAGTGAGTAGACGTCGCCGGATTGCAGGGTGCGGCCCTGCATGGAGCGCGGACGGAAGCTGGCCGCCTGTCCGGCCGGGGCCGATGAGCACAGGAAAATGCCCTGTTCGCTGCCGAGCTGCTGTCCGAGGTACTGGGCGTAGGCCGCAATCTCGAAGTCCCTGAGCCCGGGGCGGATGAATTCGCGCACGCGCTGCAGGATCTCATCCTGCATGGCCGCCACCTGCCGGATCAGGCCGCGTTCCTCCTCGCTCTTGATGGCCTTGATGTGATCCACGAGGTCGGTGGCATCCACCAGCCGCAGGTCCCTGAGTGTCTCCTGCAGTCGCGCGCCGAAGCTGTGGTACATGGCTGCCGGGGCCACCAGGCCGACGGTGCGTGCGCCGAAACTGCGCAGTTCAGTGGCGGCGATGTCGGCATCGTAGCCGCCCGTATAGCCCACCGACGGGTAGCTCGGGGTGGTCAGGCGGCGTGCAATGCCGGTGGCCCTGAGCTCCGCTTCGCTCGAACGCCGAACGCCGCCGAACGGGCCCTGCTCGATGAACGACATGCCGCCCTCGAGCGGGATCACCAGGCCGGAAGGGTAGCCATTGGTGGCGGGCTGATTGCTGAACCAGCGTATGTAGCCGCCGACCCAGTCGCTCGAGTTCTGCACCACCAGCGCATCGATGCCTTGCGCGCGCATTTGCGCGCGCACCGCCTGCCAGCGGCGTTGCAGTTCGCCGATCGACACCGCATTGACGGCGCGTGGTTCAGGGGCGGCGGATGGGAGCATGTGGATTTCCTGTCAGTGAGGCACGATATTGAGCATGGCATGGAAGCTGCCTGCGAGAAAACACTGCAGGTTGGTGCGCACGATGGGGTAGGCCTGCTCGAGATAGATATTGCTCATGCCACCCAGCAGCGGGGTGATGATGACACGCGGCGCATGCCAGAGCGGATCGTCGGCCGGCAAGGGCTGCCGGCGAAACACATCAAGGCCCGCGCCGGCGATGCGTCCGCTGCGCAGCGCCTCGAGCAATGCCTGCTCGTCCAATACCCCGCCGCGGGCCGCATTGATCAGGAAGGCACTGGGCTTCAGCGCGGCGATGACATGGGCGTCGATCAGGTTGTCGGTCTGCGCAGAATACGGTACCAGCAGCACCAGGAAATCGGCCAGCGCGGCCGCCCGGACGAGCTCGTCGCGCGTAAACATACGATCGAACCCGGGCGGAACGCGCTCACTGTGGGAGACACCGTAGACCGTCATGCCGAAGGCCTTGCAGCGGGGCGCCAGGCTCTCGGCGATCGCTCCCACGCCGACGATGACGATGGCGTTGCCCCACAGCAAGGGTTGCGGCCAGCGCTCCCAGTGCCCAGCCGACTGGTTGCGCTGCATGCGCGGAAAATCGCGCGCCAGGGCCAGCATGTGCAGGAACACCAGCTCCGACATCTGCGGTCCGTGCATGCCGCGGGTGGAAGTCAGTATGGTCTGCGGCCGAAGCGAGGGCAGCTTCAGGATGGCGTCGGTTCCGGTGGTCAGCGACTGGATCCAGCGCAGGCGCGTCGCGCGCTCGAGCAGCGGATCATCGAACTGGAAGTGGTGGCCGATGATGGCCTCGGCCTGGTCCGCGCGCTCAAGCGCGACGGCCCGGTCGTTGGTGGCTAACAGCGGCAGGTCCGGAAAGTCACTGAGCGCGCGCTGCGCGAATTGGCCGGCGTCGGCCTCGGGCGCGCCTATGTAAAGGATCGATTTTCTGCTCATCGTTGGTTATCTTAGCCTGCCCAACAAGCAAAAGGCTGCGTCCTGCAGTCCGCTAGCTGCAGGAATTGCGCCATCGGTGTGCCTGAACCGAGCTCGAGAATACGCATTCGCGGAAAGCTGAATTCGGTGGCGCCGCATCGTCGGGCACTCATGCGAGTAGCCACACTCGGGGCCACAGCAGCGCTATGGTTGCAAAAGGCTTTACAAGAAAAACGGGATGCCGAATTCTGGGGACAACGCAGCCCAGGCGCGCGCCGCAGTTCACCGGTAATCGCCCTCCTCCATCGGCGACACCATCCACCCCTTCGCCGGGTCGACGCCCTCCACAGAACCGCGGCCGGAAACCCAGGAGGTTTGGCGAGAGGAGATTGCGCGCTGAAGGGACAGCCGTCATTCAGGCTCGCACCACGTGCAGCTAACGATCTCTCAACCGTGACGGCCGAGGTGTGCGTGCGCTGCATGAACGGGCGGATCAGCCGGCCGAGGCCGGCGCAAACAGACGCGGGTCCAACGGATAGGGGAAGGAAGCCAGTGGCGTGACGCGCGCCGCTTCAGCGTGCCGGGGATTAATCAGCACATTGTGGGGTCCTCTCGCTTTCCGTGCAATAACATACGGTAGGTTCTGCCGGTAATTTCAGAGGTCAATGTCGAATCTGTAAGACTATTCAACGACTTGCTGATGGCGTTTTCGAAGGGTCTATCGT
>Ga0182030_10019724_pt1 | contig 12793 bp, 15 predicted proteins | sample 812S3MmetaG_FD_121299 | JGI IMG/M metagenome (GOLD analysis project Ga0182030, IMG submission 121299) | Permafrost microbial communities from Stordalen Mire, Sweden - 812S3M metaG (Illumina Assembly) | ecosystem: Environmental > Terrestrial > Soil > Wetlands > Permafrost | place: Sweden... | reverse complement strand
CCAAGCCACCTGTACCCTGTCCATAAGTCTCTTGGGGTCGAGGATCCTCTGCGCCCCAGCTACCGCCTCCTTGTGGGATAGGCACTGCTGGGCCTTGATTCTGGGGTATTTGACCAGGTTGAATTCTAACGTGCTGTCTGAATCGGTGAACCTCATCCAAGATCATCTTGCGCATCTCTCCGACGTCTTCGACAACTTCAAAGTCGAAGTTGAAGGTTGTGGGGCAACCAGGCTCGTCCGAAGCATCGTGCCAGATGTGTAGGTATGGGTGCTCGAGAGCAGTCTCAACAGATATTCTGGATGAAGGATCGAATGCTAGCATATGGTCCAAGAGATCGAGCGCGTCAGGGTTGGCGTTGGGGAAAAGGCTGGGGAAAGGTCGCTTAGCCATGAATGGTAGGTTTCGAACATATTCTTGTGCACGGGGAGAACCAATGCGAGACAGAGTCTCCTCATTAGGTGTGCCAAGGATGTGAAGGATCTGGTTGAGCTGATCGACGTAATCTCTGCCCTTGAAGAATGGCCGTCCACCTAGAAGCTCCGCCAAGATACATCCCACTGACCAGACATCGACTATCCTTATATTAGTGAACATCCTAAGAAGTGAAAATTATGAACATACTAGCTTTGGTGTAGCTTTGGAAGCTTAACATGATTTCTGGAGCACGGTACCATCTCGTAGCGACGTATTCAGTCATGTATCCGGCATTCTCTTCTGGATCAACTGAAAAACCTCTGGCCAAACCAAAATCACAAATCTTCAACTCGCAATCCGCGTTGACCAACAAGTTTCCAGGCTTCAAATCGCGATGAAGAACATTGGCAGAATGGATGTATTTCAGTCCGCAGAGGATCTGATAGATGAAAGATTGGAAATGTGCATCGGTGAGGGGCTGTCCGGATCGAATGATAGCAGCGAGATCGCATTCCATGAGTTCTGCCAAAATTAGAATTTGTATAGCATGATAGAATGATAGCCTCACCTTCATAGAGATAGGTCTCGTTGAAGTTATCCGGTCGAGGGATATCCATATCGTACAAACAGGTGATCTAATCCCTCGTCAGTTGTATCCTACCGATAGTCGCACAATGACATACGTTGCGATGTCCTCTGAAATGTTGCAACAACTTTATCTCTCGGAGCGCACGCTTCGCCAAGATCTTCTTGCTGAAGACATTGGTGACCTTCTTGATCGCAACGCCTTCTTGTGTCTGGGAATTGGTCGCAGCACTGCGATGATAACGTTAGCAGAAAGACATAGCAACCAACACATGAGCCAGTGAAGCCGAACTTACCAGACAATACCATAAGCACCTTGACCAAGCTCCTTCGTGACTGTATATCTCTCATCGACGATGAAGTCCTGGTTGAACACCTTGAACACCTTTCTTCCTTGAAGATCTGCCATGATGCCGGATTGTACGGAGGAAAGTAATAACCACAAGAGCCTGACGGAGATTTATAGCAGTTGAGTAACTGTAGTGTATATGCGACCACGCGTGGGATGGGCTAGCTAAAAGGTCTGACTGTTGAGTACAAGTAGGCGCGCGTTTCAATCGACAAGTGAGGGGTGATGGCGGAAGACAGGGGCCTGCAGCTGTGAGGCAGAGAATCAAGGTACAGGAGAGTGCGATCGTTGTCCTTTATGAACGAGCGGCGTAGGGCTGAGAATGAGTCTGCAGGCTTTTCTGAAGAATTTCAGGAGTTGAGCAGGTCAGTTCTTAAAGTAGGTCTTACTCTGCAGCGCCCAGAGAGAAGGGGAGGTTGTTTGGTGGGGCAAGCGGAGACCAATTGGAGCCAACACAAGGCTGAGTCCAAAGTCTCTCTTAATAAAAGTACGAACCAACAATGTTCAAAGCCACCGAACTTAGCATTTCAAGTACTACGATCCTAGTATATGACAACATCTTCTCCTTACCTACCTTTTCGGGATCGTTTTGCGCAGACCTCACTGATTACTAGTAAAGAAATGAAGGGTGGCTGAGCAGGCTATTTTGGTGCGGTAAGAAACAATATGGGGCGGCTAAGAGACCTTTGGGCCCCCAGAGATGAAACAGGAAACCTAGGTCCTAGTCGCACTTGGCAATTCCGTCTTTAGAAATAGCAGAAGGGAGCTAATCCATTGGTTCCCCTCGGACGCATTAACGGGCTCATCCGCAGTTGGAATCCTTTTGAGGCTCAGGAGGCTCAGCCCCCACTCATTCCGGCAAAGCCTCAAGGCTGGAATCTTTCGTGTAAGGCCTTGAATGTGTCTTCTACTACAGCACAATCTCCGAGGTTCAAGTAGATGTCAGCCCTAGAGAATTTGAGTTGGTCAAATTTCGTTCGTTCTTCCAGAACAGAGCTTAAGCTCCTTAGTGCGGAAGTCAACACTGAGATATGGAGGCTCTGATTCCTTTCAGACACTTTGGGAAGGACTGGTGTGGCAACCAAATTTCAGGATAGTCGTCTAGGAAAAGCCGCTTTCTTATTCCAGAACCGCTGTCACCACTATTTCTTTAATCCAATGGCATTGTTTTGAGAGATAGTAGACTTTGTACTATAATTCATGGCCAAGTCAAAACAGCTCTTTCCATACTCTAGCGTCTTCAAATCGTCAAATCATAGCTTCAATATCCACAAACTCCCGTCCATCCATAACAAAAGCACATTCAGCATATCTCACCTGACCTCACTCAAGTTCTTTCCCTCCTCTATCGCCCTCTCAACCTCCTCCAACTGCGCCTCAAACTCTTCTCCAGACCTCCCCTTCTCAGCCCTCACAGCTTTCTCTCTATCCCTCAATCGTCCTATCCTACAATCAGGTACACTACCCGCTCTCCAATCCCCCACCCGCCTCCACTTCACCTGAACCCTCACCTCCTCCTCGCTCGAAACCTCATATCCCCTCCCAGCCAATCCCGTAACCCTCAGTATCTCACCCACTGCCTCGGCCGAGAAATATCTTGCTTTGAGCCAGGGCGCTGAGTTGCTGTTCTCCGCGTTGGTGAAGATTGATTCCAAGTAGGTCGTTAGCCAGAGAAGAATGGTTTCGGTCTCTATCTCGGATGTGGGGTTTGGGTGGGAAATGTCGGAGTGGAAGAGATGCTGGGTATGCGAAGGGAGGGTGGTGAGGAGGATTTGTGCCTATGAGGGTTTATGATTTAGCGAACAGCTATATATAGAGTTGGGAAGAGCCTACTATTTCTGAGTATGGAACTGAGGGTTGGGAACGTAGACGCAAGATGCAAGTTAGGAGCGTGATGTCTTTTTTCCAAGATGTGGTGCGGCGGTGGGGTTTCTTTTTGGGTACCATTTCTATGGTGCTTGTAATAGGAGTATGATTTTCAAAGGAGAGGATGGCACAGTAGCCACTCTGTATTTGAACCTCGATGCCATGACTCCGTCACCATTCAGAGGCCGTGAATCACTGAATTGATCTGGGTAAATGCCCCGGGGTCACACCTCAACTACACACACTTAGGCCATAGCATAATATTAACTATATAGCGGGTTTCTATCATACTTCCATCCTCTAAACTCAAGACCCAGCCGCTTTCTTCGCTGTAGCCTTTGCAGCTTTCTTCTCTTCCTCAACCTTTTGTTTCGGCAACTTCTTTAGCTGATTCTTCGTTATTCCTCCTTCGTCCTCCCCTTCTATAACACCTTTAAATGGCTCTCGGGCAGCTCCAAAGTAGATTTTTGCCTATACAAGAACTTTGACTATTAGGCTGCTGCCAAAATACTCGAGAATATATTCATACCTGTCATCAAAGCCAAAGATTGTTCGTGCAAAATTCAGCGTAACGCGCTTGGAGGGTTCGTGTCACATTCCTATAAATTGGACCTCCCATATAGTCATAGTCGCTAAAGATGAAAGTCTTGTGGGGATCAGGATCCAATCCGACGGCACTTATATCCTTCGTATTGTTCCAGGTATAGCCCTTGTACTTCCTCGATGGTTTGTTTCTCTCTGAAGATGTATTTCTCGACTTGTAAGCATAATGAGTAGTGGGACATCAAACACGTCTTGTAAGTATTTGTAAGTTATTAGTATGGAAAATGATATGAAGCGCCCATTGACCCTTTAAAGATCTCAAAAACTGATAGGAAGTCCCTAATTGAAGTACTTACTTTGTGAATTCAAAAGGAATTAATATGCACACTATCATTACTAGGTCCTCTGCCATTGTATAAGAGCAGCTATCGCTTCTCATGACGATCCAAAATAAGAATCAAATCCCGGCGACTTAAACACAATTACTCTCATTATGAAAGTGTGCGATTTATGGCCAGTAAGTTTCTCAAACCTTGCCAGGTCCTCTCCTAAGATCTTTGTACCAAATTCCTCGATTCAGGACAGGCCAGGTAATTGATTGCTTTGGCTTGCTTTGGCAACCCCGTCCGCGCCAATTTCTCTAGCGATATTGTATGCATCATATTAGGGGCGTCTGCTGCCAGTGTGACAGGAAGTGAAGGTGCCGGCTCTGCCATTGTTCGCTGTCGTTCTTTGGAGGGGGTTCTACTCGCGGAATGCTCATGGCAGAATTTCAACCAAATTGACTCACCGCTGACTTAATGGTTCGCACGTGACCTGGGTTTCTCTCAACTCCCTCCTTTTTCTGGCTTGATGATGTCCTGAGATGAGAGTATATTGATCCTCGAATTGTTCCCAATATGTCGAATTTCTGTAAGAAATAATAACTGGTGTCTCGTGCTTCCAACAACATCCCTACAGTCGCTAAACTCCTTCAGTTGGAATCTGGGGGAGGCGAAAAAGGCAGACGAGCAAATCGTCTGCTGCTTTCACAAGCGGATCTCGATCACAATCCCATCATCGTCTCACTTTCCCCTCACCTCCCATACCTACTCATCCTCGAGTACCAAACAATTCTAATGCATCTACCACATTCATAATGGTTAAGTTCTATGAATCCGCCTTCACATACGACTACTCCTTCCCAGCTGTAACCCTCGCATACTTCCTCCGGTATCCAAATCCGTATTCCACGCACGTCCTCTCCACCGATGTCATCTCACGAGAAATCGATCCTGTCACTGGACAATTACATACTCTGCGCATCCATCGGAAATCGTCGAGACTCCCACCTGCGGTCTTGAAATTGTTGCCGCAGAGTGTTCTGGGCAATGTCAATGGCGGACGTTCGGAGTCGTATATCCTTGAGACAAGCACAGTTGATGTTAAAGAGGGATGGATGAGGACGGAAAGTAAGAACCTGGATTGGACGGGTATATTGAGCGTGGTTGAGAAACAGGAGTATCAGCGTAGAGTGCCAATGGATGAGGGCGAGGATTTTTCGGTCGGGGCGGGCACAACAGGGGTGGTGACTACGGTCATGTTTAGGAGTCGGCTTGGTGATAGACTGAGGGCAAGAGCGACTAGGAAAGGAGAGGCCGCTGTGTTAGAAGGGGAAGAAGAGCTTCCGAAGCGGAGTTTCTTGGCTAGTTGGAGCACGAGTGGCATTCAGAGGAGTATTGAGGCAATTGCAAGTCGGAAGACTGAGAACCAGTTGGGCAAGAGTAAAGAGGGGATGATGGTGGTGTTGGAGAGAATGAGAAGTGGTGGTTTGGTGGGTGTATTAGAAGGGATGAGACGAGATAGGGAATCAGCTTTCGGACATGGAAGAAGGGATGAACACATATCATAAGGTTGGGAGGTCTTCGAAGTGTTGGAATATATGGACGAAGGTCATGGCATCTACACGAACCATCGTGCACGTTCTTCACGGCTATAAAGCCCGTTGTACAAAGAAACATTTGGGAGCGTGGCGTTTGGGCTGGCATTTAGGCGTTCTCTCGTTAGTCCACTCAAATAAAACTGTAAAATGTAAAAGACACGGGCACTTCCCCGATATTCGTGAGGCGAGTTGATTAAATTTCATATTTGATCCCTATCTTATGGTTTAATAACCCTGCTCTATTATGATGTTATATATTTATATTCACAATTCACTGCAGGACAAGGCAAGGCCAAGGCCTCCGCGCTTCTACTTCGGAGATCCATTACCTTCCTTTTTTACATGCGAGCCTCAATTTTAACTCACAATAGCGGACCAAATCCACAAATCCATAACTGCAGTCGGCTACTTGTAACTCATGTAAAAAAGAGAAGTTTGAAAATAAACTTTCTGAAGATACTTCTCAACTATTGGAACAACACATCCCTGAAAGGCCGAAAACTAATTACTCTTCTTTTTCTGAAAATGAATCTGATTAATATCATCATTACCTACCTAGTTCAGCATGGAAGTGGGTCGAATCCTATCCTTACTTCGCATCAACCACGAATGAATATCAAAGATTGCTAGCGTTCCGCGAACAAGACTTAGAAGACCACGACCTAGAATTTGAGGGGGATGAAGGCGAGCTATCTATGAAGAAGCAACACCGACATCTCCTCACCTTCAGAAGAAAGAACTGCCACAAGAAGAAACTCTAGCCGGACCCCCTTTCCTCAGACCTAGTATTAGAAGAAACCGCTCCCCCATTTCTCACCTCCTCTGCCAAAAGAGGCCCGAAGCCAGACTCCACTTCTTCGAACTCGGTCTCAACAGAAAGTGCTACCTCGATTTCCACCTTTTTCGCAGACTAATCATAGCGCATCATAGAATCCAGCGTTAGATCATCGAAGTTCAAAAGACTATAGTCATCTGATGCAGAAATCAGAATTTTCTTAGCAAAGCATGATGTTCTGTTTTCGGATTACGGAAGGAGAAGTGGGCTTTGCGCGCTCTTGGGCTCAAAGATCGTATTGAAGCTTCTTCTACTTACCTTACAAGAGAACTCCAGTTTCACATACTATTCAGTGATACACCATTAGTATTGGCAGTTAGCGAGAGAGTATATTTTAAAACGTAAACAACCATTTCAATTATCCTCGTTTATTCAGATCTCACACTCTGCCGATCTGGGGAATTTCATGTTGTATTAGGAACCATCTTGATCCGAAGGCAAATTGAAGGAGAGAGCTCTTCGGAAACAAGGGGAGGTATGTCTAGCTACCTACTGGATCAATCACTATACCACTCTGTATTGGCAGTAGTTATTGGAATTCAAGGATAATGCAGTTTGGCAACAAAGCTTTAGGTTTGGGTAGAATAGCATATCAGCTGGGCTTGAAAAGATATCCTACTTTATCGACTTATTATGGAATATGATACTAGGAAATGCATTATTCCAACTCTCAATCCATACAATCGATCGCAATTTCGCAGCCCTTGATTACTTTTGCCGAGGGAACCTTCCCTGAAGTCCAACCATTACGCCTCCTTTTATAATGACCATTCCTAGTAAGAAAGTTCGTCTTAATCATAAACCCCCTCCTCGAAAGCCCTCGCCCTCCTAAGCCCCGGATGCGCACCTAAGTCCAAATGCCACAGCTTCTGATCCTCTGGGTGCTGATACGCTGTATAGATCATCTTCGGATCCTCCAAAACCTCACAAATCTCCTTGCAATCCGCCGCATTGCCACTCGATCCCAATCCATACATCACCGGTCTCAACAAAGTCGCTGTCGCCAGCACACTCTCATCTTTCACTCTGACACGATTCGCCCAAAATGCTGTGAGGATAAACCCGATGCCTTGAGCGGAGATTACCATGGCGGTTATTAGCCAGATGTACTGCCAGTGTTGGACGGTCATCTGAGCGCCGATCTGTGGCTGGTCGCCGGGGACGATAAGCCAGATGCTTTGATTGGTGTATATTGCTGATGCGGCTATGACACCGATCGCAAACCGCCCGATGAGTAAGCCGATTCCATCTGCAGAGCCGCCTTGTGCTTGACCGTATGTTGATTGGGAGGGGTATAATTGATATTGTTTGGAGCTTGGGGTGGATGAATTTAAGCCATATCCTTGGAGTGCGATGCCGCTGGATGCCATTTGTCGAAGGTCAAGACCTAGGTCGTGTTGGGGGAGTGTGCCGTTTAAGACTTGGTTGACTGTTATGTTGCAGTTGTAGTACCAGGACATTTCGGGCCCAGCTTCGAGAGCTTCGACGATACTGCAGCCGTCTCCACAGGTCATGTCTGGTTCTGTGAAGAATGTGGTTTGGTTCTTGCCTCCATAGAAAGGGATTGAGATGTTGAAGTTCCCTCCGTCTGCGTCTTTGAGGATTGTGAGGTTGCTGGCGGTGCCGTTGCCTCCACTCATCACGGGCCAACTTTGGCAATTCGATGTTGTGATTACACTGCGATTTGTGTAGACAGCGACATCACCTTGGTGGGACCAGTCCAGGAACACAAACATCCAGCTGGTTGAATCGTGGGAGAGGAAATAATAGGTGTTGGAGTTCCAGAAGGCGCCTTCTTGGGGCCTTTGTTCAATGTAACCCCAACCGAAACTGAGAGCCATATTTCCGAAACTGTACGATATGAGTCTAGGTAAAAGTAATAATTAGATGAGGAGAGCTCTACCTATTGGCTGTATACTGTTGAGCCCCTATTGTATTCTGGGCTTGTGAATCAAAACCCACAGGGTAGATCTGGTTTAAGTCGGGGATCAATACGGGGCCAGGCTTCGTAAGCGCAAAATCCTCGTCAACCCCAGGCCCATAATTCAACCCCATCAGGGGAATCATAACCTGAGCAAGCTGAGACCTCATCTTAGCTTTCGGTCATGTCTTTTGAGGAGAGGCATTACCAGGTTCAGGAGCAACCATGAACTGCAGACAAGAATCATTCTCCACCGTCTTAAAGGGTTATGCCACAGGTTGGTAGCAAGGAGTTCTCCTACTACGGCTAGGCTATCGCAACGAAGGATTTTATCGACCTATAAATTGAATAAGTATAAGTAATAGCTGGGCTTTGTAGAGCCTCACTTCTGATAGACTTCTCCTTCGCTGACTCAAGATCCACCACCTCATCTCAATTGCCATTCCCTTAAATCCATGCTGAACACTCATACCCAGCGCCATAGAAAGACCAAGATTCAATGCGTTAAACCATTTCTTCCATTTATTGCTGATAACCCTTCGTCGAGCAAATTGCCAGATTGTAATAAAGAGCAGTATAGATAGTACCGCAGTGAGCAAGAACCTCTGAAAGCCGCGCCAGAATATCTCTCGGAACTGCTTATGCGAATCGAAGTCATGTTGTAATCTGGAATCGAGAGCCAGAGATAGTCTACTTGAATTATAAGGGACCTGTGGCGAGGCTGGCTGTAAATTAGCAAGGAATTATTTCAAGTATTTAAGGCAATGCTAGGAGTACAGACCCACAGCAGTCCTTGAAAGAGGAGAGCTAGAACTTCGTCGAGGAGATCTTTGTGGTGTCATAGGTCGTAGTCCAATTGGTTCTGGAGCTTTGCGATTATGATCATTCCTTTCTGTCGCAACTTGCAGAGGTTCATAACAGCCGAGATCTTGCGACATAGTTCAGCACTTGAAAAGCTCGCCGCATATCGTGAAGCGGCTGCAAAAAATTAAAGACGTGATTGAAGTTGAGTTGTAGCGCTGACCTCCATTATGCGCTGCCTGAAAACGACCTTCTGAAACGTCTAGATAGTCCTGCATGCTTGCTATGCCTCTTTGCATGAGACTACGAACAATTGATAGGTCGCATGTTACGTGTAGCCGCAGCTCAGCAACCACAAGAATCTTGCGAATCAGATCCATGGCATCGAAACACCACCCAGTCCGAGTAAGCCACACGTTCCAGCTGGGAGGCCACACTGAAGGAACATCCCGATGGCGCAGCCTAGCACTTGCTAATGCGAGAGAGGAACTCCAGCCTTGTTAGAGTATTCAACTTGATACAATCCTTCGTTCCTATGACAAAGGTGTTAGATCACAGGTGATACGAAGCTTTGAAGGAGCAGGAGACGATGAGAGATTGGTAAACGGAAGTTAAGATAAGGTAAAGTTTGGCTCATAGATCATGTGATATCAATCACAGAAGTACGGTCCCCCCTTCGGCGACCATTTCAGGTAAATTCCATTTCCTGAACTTGGTTCCATGTGATCAAAAATCGGCATTTTGCTTCATTAATCATTATATGTATGTTTAGGAAGCGAGCATTGTTCGCACAAATTCGAAGATATAGAAAGTATCTCATTTCTCCACATAAATTAGTCACATCCTTCCCAACTTCTCCCATATTCTGGAAGTCCAACCCGGATCTTAACAATATTTGAAAATAATAATAATAAAATACCTTTAATCATGACATCAAATCCGTCCTTCCAACTCTTCACCTCCCTCCGCTACGACCCCCTCCTCCTCTCCCTTCCCACCAATACCTCCCATTGGCCGTCCTGTCCTGTGCCCAAATCTGGAAGCCCCTTCTACATGCTTCCCCACCACCGCGACCGCATCCTACAGGCAGCCGAACACTTCGGTTGGTCCACTGCAGCGTCCAAAATCCGTGGTCCTGCCGGGTTCGCCCATTTTTTAAAAACCCTCGAAGAGAGTATTGGCATCCCATCCTCTACACCACTGCGTGTCAAAGTGCTGTTAAGCCATGAGGGAGAAATTGCGGTCGAGACTCAACCTACGCCCGCGGTAGGGAAGTTCAATCTATTCCCAGCGAGGTTACCGCCTCCAAAAGGGGAGGAAGGGGCGAAAGTGAGCGTTAGCCCTTTGACAGGAGGTGCGTTGGAGCTAGGGGACGAGGATTCCGTGTATGGTGATCCGGAGCGAGGCCAGCCGTGGGATGTCCTCCCTGACACCCTCAAAATAACTCCATCGCCATATACGTCGTACAAGACTACGAGTCGGGATATGTATATGCAAGCTAGGGAGAGAGTTGGGATTAAGGATTTTGCGGAGAAGAGGGAAGTGTTGATTGTTAGTGGAAAAGGGGAGGTTATGGAGGGGAGTTTGACGAGTGTGTTTTTTTGGAGGGAGGGGAGATGGGTTACGCCGGGGGTGGAGAGTGGTGGGCAGGTGGGAACGACGAGGAAGTGGGCATTGGAGGGCGGTTTGTGTAAAGAGGGGGTGGTGAGGGTGGAGAGATTAAGGGAGGAGGAGGAGTGTTGGGTTAGTAATGGGGTGAGGGGATTTACGTGGGGAGGGTGAGACTTTTGTAGTATTGGTTTTGAAAGACTAAAAACCCTTCCCGTAGAATTTCCCTTGACCTTATCTCTCGACATCCTAATTAGCCTGAACTGTTCCTAATATTTTCATTATTGTCAAGAGCCACGAATAGCTTTGAATCGCTAATTGCAAGGGCTCTTGTAAGGCCTCGAGATCCTTTCTGGTTTTGAAAATTCCCGAAATTATGTTCCCAAACTCTGCTTCCCTTTCTAGCTGGTCTCTTGTATGATATAGCTTTCAATCCCTCTAACAACCTAACCTAATTCGGCCTTTAGCTGGTCGAGCGTCGAAGGATTCGACTGTGTTCAGTTGTTGTGTAACAGATCTCAACTCCTATCTCACACACAGACTGTGGCAGCAAACGACGACGTCACGTTGACAACCGGCACTCTGAAATTCCAGTTCCAAGATAGCAGCTATGACAGTCCCACCGAGCGCGATCAAATGCTAGCGTATGCCGTGGTTGCCTTCCAGGTATCAGCAGCAGAATGTTGTCAGAATACGCAGTTTACCTTCTACTCTGATCATACCGATGGATGTACACTGCCATCGCGTAGAGATGGAATGACGCTTCCACCGCAGGGTAACCCGCAGCCTGTGCATCCCCCCAAGTGCTTTAAACAAATGCCTATATGCAGCGGCCCTGATCATATCAGCAAGTATGTCCTGGCCTCAGCGTTGCTAGCATCGACTAATGTTAATAACGTTCTAGATGTAGAGCTTGGAGGGAGTAGTAGCCCATATGCCAAGCATGTTGATTTTAGCGTATCGTTTCATCTCGATGGTGACCCCGCATACGGAATTTTTGTATGTGAGGTGGCCTTGAAGGATTGACTGCTTTGGTAACAGGCCTGACGCCAGAACGAACGGGGTTTATTCTTGCGGTTGGTCATCTTTCCACTCTTTGCGGCAAGGTATGATGAAAACAAGTCATGCTCCGAAAAAGTATTGCATAGAGCTGAATTGAATACGAGAAGTGAAATACCAAAGCTGCTAAGAGATATAAGAAAGGGGATTAGAAAGGAGACTGGCAGAGCCGTTGAAGTAAGAGGGGAGAAAGCACATCAGAAGAATGTCAGGGACCTGGACTTTGGTTATTGAGTAAGACAAGGAGGATGAGGATTGAGTTAAGTTCAAGAATAAAGAGTTAAAGAATGATCTGAGGAGCAGGATAAGCAGAGGATCACTGTATCTGAAACCTTTGAAATAGACTAGATATAGCAAATATTAACGCTTGCCGCATTCAGCCCTGCTAGAAAAGGGTGAAGGGTTGAGGTAAGCGAGAGAAGGACGCAGACGCGACATACTTCACCTTTGCGCTTAAACTTCCCCTTGGCGTATATATTTAAATAAGAGATTTTGTGCCAATCCAACAGGCGGCCACAAGGAAAGTGGTTCAGGTCAAAGTTGTGGCTAAGTGGTGGATTGAAAGTTTCTAACGACTTCGATACACGACCGCAATATAAAACGACAGAGTTTGATTTGCAACCGATAATTGGACTTCGACGACAAAGGATGTAGGCATTCGACATCGGGCTGAACCTTTTGCAATTTTCATTTTTTGGTTTGGTGCTATTTCTGTGTGATTTTTTTTGTCTCTTATAAAGCGCGACTTCTTTTTTTTAATTTTATATTATTATTATTATTATTATTATTATTATTATTATTATTATTATTATTATTATTATTATTATTATTATTATTTTTTGCAAAAATTCTATGCGAAAATACAGATCGCCTTAACCACTGATGAGATG
>Ga0182030_10019722_pt1 | contig 12794 bp, 13 predicted proteins | sample 812S3MmetaG_FD_121299 | JGI IMG/M metagenome (GOLD analysis project Ga0182030, IMG submission 121299) | Permafrost microbial communities from Stordalen Mire, Sweden - 812S3M metaG (Illumina Assembly) | ecosystem: Environmental > Terrestrial > Soil > Wetlands > Permafrost | place: Sweden... | reverse complement strand
CGCTTTTACCCCCTCCCCGGCCCTCCCCCGTAAAGGGGGAAGGGGTTCCGGCGGCTGTAGTCAAACGCGGCCTGCAATCACGCGTTCAACGCCAGCGCGACGGCGGCGAATTGCAGCGCCGAGGCGGCGGCGACGAAGCTGTGCCAGATTGCGTTCTGAAACCGCAGGCTCTCCCATAGATAGAAGGCGAGGCCGGCGACGTAGGTCAGGCCGCCGGCGACGAGCAGCGTCAAAGCTGAAACCGGCAGGCGTTGCGCAAGCGGCGCCAGCGCGAACACGCCGGACCAGCCGAGCACGAGAAAGAACACGATGGAGAGCCGGTCGAGACGGCCCGGCAGGAAGAATTTGAGCAGCACGCCGCCGGCCGCGCCGATCCACACGAAGCCGAGCAGCAATCGCATCCAGCCGGTAAGCCCGGCGGCGCTCAGCAGGGCCGTGTAGGTGCCGGCGATCATGATGAAGATCGCGGCGTGATCGAAGCGGCGCAAAATCCATTTCAGCGGCGAGGCCGGCGTCATGTTGTAGGCGAGCGAGAAGCCGAACATGAGGAAAAAGCCGGCGGCGTAAATCGCCATCGCCAGAAAAATCCAGGAATTGCCGCCGGAGATGACCTTGGCGAGCAGCACCGCATAGGCCAGCAGCCCCGCGACAATGGCCACCACATGAATGACGCCATCGGCGAGTAGCTCGGCGAGACTGTAGTCGCGCTTGAACAGGCGGGAATGGGCGTCGGGCAGGCTCATTTCGCCGTTATAGCATAGTTCTCACCTGAACGTTTTCACGAGTTCGCGTCGGGCTCACCAGCGCGGCATGCGGAACGGCAGCATCGCGCGCACGATGCCGCGCGAGAACCGGTCGAGGTCGAGCGACTCGTGCATGGAGATCGCGTCCTCGCCGTCGAGCCGGTGCGCGACGGCCGAGCGCGCATAGAACGGCGAATCCTCGAAGGTCGCCGTCACCTGCGCTTGCGCCTCCGAGCGGGTCTCGCGCCGCACCCGCCATTTTGTTGACGGCAGCTCGGCCTTCGGCGGCGCGGGCGCCTCGCGAACGGCGCCGTCGCGTCCGAAGCGCAGCGACATTTCCAGCGGCGGCAGGCCGCGCCGTTCCGCCTCGTAGAAGATCGCCGCGCCGTCGGCGAGCCGCGCGCGCGACCAGGTCCAGCGGCGGAAGTCGCGCTCCAACGGCGCGTCGCCCTGGTTGAAGTCGAGATAGCCGGCGCCGCTCCAGGCGACGTCCGGCTCGCTGAACTCCACGCGCACGCGGGCGAACGGCGCAATCGGGCGCCAGACATGCGCGCCGCGTTCCGAAAGCGTGAACGCGCGCTCGTTCCACGCCTCGGGCTCCAGCACGACCTTGCCGCGCACGCGGCGCGGGAGGGGCGCGGTGCGCTCGTCGATCTTGATAGTGAGGCGGCGGCCGTCCCAACTCATCGCGCTCGGGCCGATTTGCAGCGCGTCGGGCTCGCGCGAAACGGCGGCGCGGGGGCGCTCGGTCATTGCCCAGCGGGCGCCGCGGGGTCCGTAGAGCGCGACGTTCAAGGCGCAATGGTCGAGCGGGTCGCGCCAGCCCTTCCACGCGTAATAGGGCGAGAACACGCTGCCGACGAAGGCGATGATCGTCAGCCCGAAACGTCCGTCGTCGCTGAACGCGTCGACATACCACCAGGCGTAGCCGCCAGGCGCGACCTCCCGGTCAAACCCAAATCCGCCGCCGCCGCCTTCGCCGCCAGTTCGCCCGAAATCGCCGACATCGGAACCCCCGCGCCCGGATGCACCGTTCCCCCCGCGAGATAGAGGCCCGGCGCCGTCGCCCGCGCTCCCGCGCGCAGGAACGAGGCTCGCCAGCCGTGCGGCGGCGGCCCGTAGATCGCGCCCCGGCTGCCGGGAAACAACGTTGCGAAATCCTGCGGCGTGGTCCGCACGGCGCCCGTGAGGTCGAGGCTCACGCCCAGCCGGCTGACCGCGTTGCTCGTCGCCTGCTCGCATTCCGCAATCTCCTTATCCGACAAAGGCGCCTGCGGACGATGCGGCGGCGCGTTGACCAGCACGAACAGCGGCTCGTCGGCGCCTGGCGTGGCCCCGGTCTCCCGCTCCTGCGCGCAGACGTAGATCGTGGGATCGCGCGGCAGCGCGTTGCGGGCGAAAACCGCGTCGAACTCCTCGGCGTAGTCGTCGCCGAACAGCACGTTATGATGACGCCAGGGCGCGACGCCCTTGGGCGCGCGCAGCGCCCAGGTGAGGGCGGAGAGCGAAGGCGCCGGCGGCTTGCCCGCGGCGCGGCGCAGTCCGTCGCCGAGCAGACCGGAGGAGAGAGCGCCAACATCGCCGTTGAAGACGACCGCGTCGGCGGCGATGCGCTCGCCCTGCGACGTTTCGACGCCCCTGGCGCGGCCGCGCTCGACGACGATGCGGCTTATCTCGCAATTGTAGCGGATGCGGGCGCCCACGCGTTCGGCAAGCCCGGCGAGCGCAAGAGACAGCCGGCGCATGCCGCCTTCGATGAGCCACACGCCCTCGCGCTCGACATGGGCGATGAGGATCAGCGTCGCCGAAGCGAGATAGGGCGAGGCGCCGCAATAGGTCGCATAGCGGCCGAACAACTGGCGCAGACGGGGATCGCGGAAGTAGCGGCCGAGCGCGCTCCACAGGTCCGCGAAGGGCGAGAAGGCGCCGAGATCGGCCGGCCTGCGCTTGAGGATGCGCGCGACGAGTTCGGGTATGGTCGGCCGCTCGGCGGCGATGAAGCTGCCTTCGAGCGCGCGATAGGCGCGTTCCGCGTCCTGCGCGAAGGCGCGGTAGCCTTGAGCTTCCTGCGCGCCGGCGAAGGCGCGGATCGCCTCGGCGTTGCGGTCGAGTTCACAAAAGAGGTCGAGTTGCGCGCCGCTGCGCCAGAAATGGCGGGCCAGCGCATCGGCGCGCTTAAGCGGGACGGCGGCGGCGAAGTCGGCGCCGGCCGCTGCGAAGAGGTCGTCGAACACCCAGCGCATGGTCAGGACGGTCGGGCCGGCGTCGATCAGAGTGTCGCCGACCGCGACGGCGCGCATCTTGCCGCCGGGCGCCGCAGCCCGCTCGATGACTTCAACTTCGGCCCCGAGCGCGGCCAGCCTCGCCGCGGCGGCGAGCCCGCCGACGCCGGCGCCGACGACGACGATGCGCGGGGTCCGCGACACTTTGGATCTCCTGACGTTGCGTATTTACGACTTGATCGCCATGACGGTTTGTGTCAAGTTTCGTAGACATAAATACCGACAACACCGCTGGTCACAACTGGAGGGGCGGACAATGTCTACCGCGCAGCGCGTCGAGACCGCTCTCGAACAAGCCATCGACCAGGCGGGCGGATGGGGTTGTCCGCCCCGCCTCGCCGCCGCGCTGCACTACGCCATATTCCCCGGCGGCCACCGCATCCGCCCGCAACTGACGCTCGCCGTCGCCCGCGCTTGCGGCGACCGCGACCCGGAAGCGGCCGACGCCGCCGCCGCGGCGATTGAGATGCTGCATTGCGCCTCGCTGGTGCACGACGACCTGCCGTGCTTCGACAACGCCGATCTCCGACGCGGCAAGCCGTCGGTGCATGTCGAGTTCGGCGAGCCGCTCGCGGTTCTGGTCGGCGACGCGCTGATCGTGCTCGCGTTCGAGACCCTCGCGCGCCACGCCAGCCGCCACCTTCCGCGCATGGCTTCGCTCATCTCGCTCGCCGCGGTCAGCGTCGGTGCGCCGCGCGGCATCGTCGCCGGGCAGGCCTGGGAATGCGAGCCGAGCGCGCCGCTGTCGGAATATCAGCGCGCCAAGACCGGCGCCTTGTTCATCGGCGCGGCGCAGGCCGGCGCCATCGCCTGCGGCGCCGATCCCACGCCTTGGCGCGCGCTCGGCGACAAGATCGGCGAGGCCTATCAGGTCGCCGACGACCTGCGCGACGTCCTGTGCGACGCGGACGAGTTGGGCAAGCCGGTCGGCCAGGACGCCGCCCGTCTGCGACCGAACGCCGCGGCGCAGCTCGGCGTCGGCGGGGCCAAGGCGCGGCTGACTGAGCTTGTCTCCGGCGCGGTCGCGGCGATCCCGCCCTGCCCCGGCCAGGACGAGCTGCGCATGTTGATAAAGGCGCAGACGCTCGCGTTCTTCCCCAAGCAGCTCGCCGCCGCCGCAGCTTGATGGCATGACCGGCGGCGCAAAACGGAGCGCCGGACGCCTGAGGTCGTTCGCTGAAGTTTACGCGCATTGGCGCTCGCGGCTGGTCGCCGACCCGCGCTTCCAGCGGCTGGCGACTCGCCTGCCGTTCACGCGCGGCCTCGCCAACCGGCGCGCGCGCGCGCTGTTCGATATCTGCGCGGGCTTCGTCTATACGCAGATCCTCACCGCCTGCGTGCGGCTCGGCGTGTTCGAGCGGCTCGCCGAAGGGCCGCGCGAGGCCGCCGACATCGCCGCCGAGATCGAGCTTCCCGAAGAGACGGCGCGCCGGCTCCTGAAGGCGGCGGCGGCGCTCAAGCTGTTGCGCGAATGGCCCGGCGACCGCTTCGGACTCGACGATCTCGGGTCGGCGATTCTCGGCAATCCCGGCGTCGCGGCGATGATCCGGCATCACGCGCTGCTCTATGACGATCTCGCCGACCCGATAGCGCTGCTGCGGCGCGGCGCCGGCGAGCGGCTGGCGAATTTCTGGACCTACGCCCGCGAAGGCGATCCGGAAGCCTACTGCGATCTCATGTCGCAGTCGCAGACGCTGGTCGCCGAGGACGTGCTCGACGCCTACGATTTCGCCGGCCGCCGGCGCCTGCTCGACGTCGGCGGCGGCGAGGGCGCCTTCCTCAGCGCCGTCGCGCGCCGCGTTCCGCGCCTGGAGCTGGCGCTGTTCGACCTGCCGCCGGTGGCCGCGCGCGCTCGCGCGGCGCTGGCGCAGGCGGCTTTAGGCCGAATCGCGGTGCACGACGGCGACTTTCATGTCGATTCGCTGCCGGCCGGCTTCGACGCGATCTCGCTCATTCGCGTGTTGCACGATCACGATGACGTGGAGGCGCAGGCGTTGCTGGCTCGCGCCTACGCCGCGCTGCCGCCGGGCGGCGCCCTGCTGATCGCGGAGCCGATGGCCGAGGTCGCGGGGGCCGAGCGGGTCGGCGACGCCTATTTCGGCGTCTATTTGCTCGCGATGGGACGCGGACGGCCGCGCACCCGCCAGGAGATCGCCGCCATGCTGCGCGCGGCCGGCTTCTCCGCCGTGCACAGTTTAACCACACCCCGCCCCGGTGTTGCGACAGCTCTGCTGGCGACCCGAGCGTAAATTTGTATTGACTACACTCAATGTCATTCTAGACTGACGACTGTAAACCGCCCGAGACAGTTACGGGCAAAAGGGCTGGCCATGTCGAGGTCAATGGCAGTCGTCCTGGAGGAGCCCCAAAAGCTCACCTTGCGAGAGGTCGAGATTGATTCTCCTGGCGTGGACGATGTCGTCGTAGAAACCGAATTCAGCGGCGTGAGCGCCGGTACGGAGCGCTTGCTCTACACCGGACGCATGCCGACTTTCCCCGGTATGGGCTATCCGCTCGTGCCGGGCTACGAGACCGTTGGTCGCGTGGTCGAGACCGGGGCGAACGCCAGCGACATGCTCGGCATGCGCGTGTTCGTGCCCGGCGCGCATTGCTTCGGCGCGGTGCGCGGCATTCACGGCGGCGCCGCGGCGCGTGTCACCGCAGCCGCCGCGCGGGTTCTGCCGGCCCCGGCCTCGCTCGGCGAAAACGCGGTGCTGTTCGCGCTCGCCGCCACCGCTTTGCACGCCTACGAGGCGGCGGCGCGTCGCGACGGCCCGGCGCTCGTCGTCGGTCACGGCGTGCTCGGCCGGCTGATCGCACGGTTGGCCGCACGCGGCGGCCGGGAAGTCGTCGCCTGGGAGCGCAACGCCGCACGGCGCGACGGCGCGCTCGGCTATCGCGCGATCGATTCGCAACACGACGACCGGCGCGACTATCGCGTGATCTACGAAGTGAGCGGCGATACCTCCGCGCTCGACGGCCTCGTGCAGCGACTCGCCCGCGGCGGCGAGATCGTGCTGGCCGGCTTCTACGACCAAATAAGCTTTGCGTTCCCGCCGGCCTTCATGCGCGAGGCGAACTTCCGCATCGCCGCGCAATGGGGCGAAGGCGATCTCGCGCGCGTCGCCGAACTGGTCGCCAAGGCCGAGCTTTCGCTCGACAATCTCATAACGCATCGCCGCCCTGCCGCGGAGGCGACCGCAGCCTACGCGCAGGCCTTCGAGGATCCGCAATGTCTGAAGATGGTTCTAGATTGGAGGTCTCGCGCATGAGCGACGTCGGATTCCTCACGGCGGAAGAAGTCGCCAATCCACCCGCGCATCTCTTACGCGAAGAGGCCGCGATCGAGCCGGACCCGGTCCCCACCCGCGCCACCAAGGAGACGCAGATCATCGCGATCTACGGCAAGGGCGGCATCGGCAAGAGCTTCACGCTCGCCAACCTCTCCTACATGATGGCGAGCCGCGGCAAGAAGGTGTTGCTGATCGGCTGCGACCCGAAGAGCGACACGACGTCTTTGCTGTTCGGCGGCCGCGCCTGCCCGACCATCATCGAGACCTCGACCAGGAAGAAGCTCGCCGGAGAACAGGTCGCCATCGGCGACGTCTGCTTCAAGCGCGACGGCGTCTACGCGATGGAGCTGGGCGGCCCTGAAGTCGGGCGCGGCTGCGGCGGGCGCGGCATCATCCACGGCTTCGAGCTTTTGGAGAAGCTCGGCTTCCACGACTGGGGCTTCGACTACGTGCTGCTCGACTTCCTCGGCGACGTCGTGTGCGGCGGCTTCGGCCTGCCGATTGCGCGCGACATGTGCCAGAAGGTCATCGTCGTCGGCTCCAACGATCTGCAATCGCTCTATGTCGCCAACAATGTCTGCTCGGCGGTCGAGTATTTCCGCAAGCTCGGCGGCAATGTCGGCGTCGGCGGGTTGGTCATCAACAAGGACGACGGCACCGGCGAGGCGGAGGCTTTCGCCAACGCCGTCGGCATTCCCATTCTGGCCGCGATCCCCGCCGACGAGGACATCCGCCGCAAGAGCGCCAACTACGAGATCATCGGCCGGCCGGAGAGCCGCTGGGCGTCGCTGTTCGACGAACTCGCCGGCAATGTCGCCACCGCCTTGCCGAACCAGCCCAAGCCGCTGACGCAGGACGGTCTGCTCAACCTGTTCAAGGCGAGCGCCACCGGCCGCGACGTCGTGCTGGTGCCGGCGACGATGGAAGACATGTGCGGCGTCTCCGCAACAAGCAAGCCTTCGCTCGAAGTCGTCTACGATTCGGGGATGTGAAGCCATGCTCGACGAGAACCTCACATCTCCGCCGCCGGAGCCCTCGGGCTCGGGCCTCGGCTGTCACGCCGGCAAGGACGAAATGCGCAAGGCGGCCGAGGCGGCCGGCGCGAGCGAGACCTTGCAGCGATACGCCAAGGATTATCCCGTCGGCCCGCACGATCAGCCGCAGAGCATGTGTCCGGCGTTCGGCTCGCTGCGTGTGGGCCTGCGAATGCGCCGCACGGCGAGCGTGCTCTCGGGCTCCGCCTGCTGCGTCTACGGGCTGACCTTCGTCTCGCATTTCTACGGCGCCAAGCGCACCGTGAACTATGTGCCGTTCAACTCCGAGACTTTGGTCACCGGCAAGCTGTTCGAGGACATCAGAGAAGCGGTGTTCACTCTCGCCGACCCCGACAAATACGACGCGGTCGTCGTCACCAACCTGTGTGTGCCGACCGCTTCGGGCGTGCCGCTGCGATTGCTGCCGAAAGAGATCAACGGCGTGCGCATCATCGGCATCGACGTGCCGGGCTTCGGCGTGCCGACCCACGCCGAGGCGAAGGACGTGCTCGCCGGCGCCATGCTGGCTTATGCGCGGGGCGAGGCCGAGCGCGGCCCGGTTCAGGCGCCGCGCACGCCGCGCGCCGAAAAGCCGACCATCACGCTGATTGGCGAGATGTTCCCCGCCGACCCCGTGCAGATCGGCGGCATGCTGGAGCTGATGGGCCTCGCCGCGGGTCCGGCCGTGCCGACGCGCGAGTGGCGCGAGCTTTACGGGGCGCTCGATTGCGCCGCCGTCGCCGCGATTCATCCGTTTTACACTGCTTGCGTGCGCCAGTTCGAGGCGGCGGGTCGCACGGTGATCGGCTCGGCGCCGGTCGGCTGCGACGGCACGGCGGATTGGCTGGAGGCCGTGGGCCGCGCGGCCAATGTTCCCGCGCATCTGGTTGACGCCGCCAAGGCGAAGCTGTTGCCGGCGATCTCGGCGGCGCTGGCGCGCTCGCCGATCAAGGGCCGCATCACCTTGTCGGGCTATGAAGGCTCGGAGCTGATCGTCGGCCGCCTGCTGGTTGAGAGCGGCGCGGACCTGCGCTACGTCGGGACGGCGACGCCGCGCACCCGCTTCAGCGAATCGGACGAAGCCTGGTTGAAGGCGAAGGGCGTCGAGGTGCGGTTCCGCGCTTCGCTCGAACACGATCTCGCGGCCATGCAGGAATATGCGCCCGATCTCGTCGTCGGCACGACGCCAGTCGTGCAGGCGGCAAAGACCAAAGCGATTCCTTCGCTCTATTTCACCAATCTGATCTCGGCCCGGCCGCTGATGGGGGTTGCCGGTGCGGGCTCGCTCGCCAAGGTTGTCAACGCTGCGCTCGCGAGCAAACACCGCTTCGACGAAATGCGCGACTTCTTTGATGGCGTCGGCGAGGATTTTGCAGCGGGGGTGTGGCAAGACGCCCCGCGCGCACGGCCCGCATTCAAGGTAAAGCCAAAGCGGGCAGAGAAACCGACAGCGGAGGAGCTTAGTTCATGCTAGTGCTCGATCACGATCGCGCCGGCGGTTATTGGGGCGCCGTCTACGTGTTCAGCGCGATCAAGGGATTGCAGGTCGTGATTGACGGCCCCGTCGGTTGTGAGAACCTGCCGGTCACCTCGGTGCTGCACTACACCGATGCGCTGCCGCCGCATGAGCTGCCGATTGTCGTGACTGGCCTGTCTGAGGAAGAACTCGGCCGTCACGGCACCGAAGGCGCGATGCGGCGCGCGCACAAGACCTTGAACCCGGACCTGCCCGCCGTGGTCGTCACCGGCTCCATCGCCGAGATGATCGGCGGCGGCGTTACACCCGAGGGAACCAACCTTCAGCGCTTCCTGCCGCGCACGATCGACGAGGATCAGTGGCAATGCGCCAATCGCGCGCTCTCCTGGTTGTGGAGCGAGTACGGCGCGAAGAAAGGCCGCATGCCCGCCCCTCGCAAGCGCGCGCCGGACGCCAAGCCGCGGGTCAATATCATCGGGCCGAGCTACGGCATGTTCAACGGCCCGTCGGACCTGCATGAGATCCGGCGGTTGATCGAGGGGATCGGCGCCGAGGTCAACATGACCTTCCCGCTCGGCAGCCATCTCGCCGATGTCGGCCGGTTGGTCGACGTCGACGCCAATGTTTGTATGTATCGCGAGTTCGGCGCCGCCCTGTGCGAGACGCTGGGCAAGCCGTGGCTGCACGCCCCAATCGGCCTGCACGCGACGACCAAGTTCCTGCGCGCGCTGGGCGGGCTCATCGGGCTCGATCCCGAGCCGTTCATCGCGCGCGAGAAGCATACGACGATCAAGCCGATCTGGGATCTCTGGCGCTCGGTGACGCAGGACTTCTTCGGCACCGCGACTTTCGCCGTGGTCGCCAACGAAACCTACGCGCGCGGCCTCAGGCATTTTCTCGAAGACGAGATGGGCCTGCCCTGCATGTTCGCGATCTCGCGCAAGGCCGGCGAGAAGACCGACAACGCAGCCGTTCGCGAGTCGATCCGCGCCAAGACGCCGCTCGTCATGTTCGGCGGCTACAACGAGAAGCTCTACGCCGCCGAGACCGGGGCGCGCGTGATGCACATCCCCGCTTCATTCCCGTTGCCGATCGTGCGGCGTCACACCGGCACGCCGTTCATGGGCTACGCGGGCGCGACCTACGTCATCCAGGAAGTTTGCAACGCGCTGTTCGATGCGCTGTTTCACATTCTGCCGCTCGGCGCCGACCTCGACCGCGTCGAGCCGACGCCGGCCCGCAATCAGCGCGAGGCGTTGTGGGACGCGGCGGCCAAGGAGTTGTTCGACGATCTCGTCGAGGCGAGCCCGGTCCTGGTGCGCATCTCCTTCGCCAAGCGTCTGCGCGACGCGGCGGAGTCGGCGACGCGCCGGCGCGGCGCGGATCGAGTTCTTGTCGCCGACGTGGAAGCGGCGCGCGGCCGCATGGCGGAGGCGCGCGCATGACTTTCGAAGCGCGACGTTTGAAGGAGAGCCACATGCACACGGCGATGAGCGCTACGGGCGGGGCGTGGTTCGAGGGCGTGCAGAGCCGGCTGGTCTATTGCGCGCTGTTGCCGCTGTTCCTCGCCACCGAAGGCGGACGCCGTCTCGGCGGGCGCCTGCGGGCGGACACGGACGAAGAGACGCCGCATGCGCGCGGCTGGTTCGCCGACGCGCTGCGTCAAACATCCATCGCGACCTCGTACGCCCTCATGGCGAGATCGATGTTGCAATCATCTGAGCGGCGTCGCCGCCCGGAACGCCTGTCGTGAGTGGCGACACTCTCGATATTGTCGGCCGCGTAGGGCGTGCGCGGTAACCAAATGGAGGTCAAATCATGGCCGAGGAAAGCAGATCCTCACTGTCGGGTCTGACGGAAGCCGAAGCGCAGGAGTTTCATACCCTGTTCACCGGAAGCTTCCTTGGGTTCGTCGCCGTCGCTGTCTTGGCGCATATTCTTGTTTGGGCCTGGCGTCCTTGGATTCCCGGTCCCAAGGGCTACGCGCTGATCGACGGCGCTTCGTCCGCGCTGCATCACGCGCTGTCGCTCATCGGCTGAGAGGGAGAAACACATGTATAGAATCTGGTTGCTGTTCGATCCCCGCCGGGCTCTGGTCGCCTTGTCGGCGTTCCTGTTCGTTCTGGCGCTGATCATCCACTTCATCTGCCTCAGCTCCGACCGCTTCAACTGGCTGCAGGGCAACCCTGCGAAGTCGAGCGGCGCGATCGAGGCGACGATGCTTGTTGGCTGAGCGCCGCTGATTAGAAACCAATGCCGCGGAACGGATGCGCCCTTCCGCGGCAAATCCAACGTAATCAGGTATCGACGAGGGGGAGTCTTCGCCGTGGCCATGCTGAGCTTCGAGAAAAAATACCGCGTTCGCGGCGGCACGCTGGTAGGAGGCGACCTGTTCGACTTTTGGGTCGGACCGTTCTTCGTCGGCTTCTTCGGCGTAGTCGGCACGATATTCACAATCGTCGGCGTGCTGATGATCTGCTGGGGAGCGGCTCTTAGCCACACCTGGAATGTCTGGCAGATCAACATCGCGCCGCCCGACATCAAATACGGTCTCGCTCTCGCGCCCATGCGCGAAGGCGGCATCTGGCAGGTCGTCACCGTCTGTGCGACCGGAGCCTTCATATCGTGGGCGCTGCGCGAGGTCGAGATCTGTCGCAAGCTCGGCATCGGGTACCACGTGCCCTTTGCCTTCAGCTTCGCGATCTTCGCCTATGTGTCGCTGGTCGTGATCAGGCCGATCCTGTTGGGCGCCTGGGGATTTGGCTTCCCTTATGGGATTCTGTCGCATCTCGACTGGGTGTCGAACACGGGCTACCAGTATCTGCACTTTCACTACAATCCCGCGCATATGCTCGCGATCACGTTCTTCTTCACGAACGCGCTTGCGCTCGCCATGCACGGTTCGCTCATCCTCTCCGCGTCCAACCCGCCCAAAGGCGAGGCCGTACGCGCGACCGAGTATGAGGACGCCTATTTCCGCGACACGATCGGCTATTCGATCGGCACGCTCGGCATCCATCGCCTCGGCACGTTCCTGGCGATCTCCGCGGCGTTCTGGAGCGCGATATGCATCCTCATCAGCGGTCCGTTCTGGGTGCGCGGCTGGCCGGAATGGTGGAACTGGTACCTCAATCTTCCGATCTGGCGCTGACTAGCAACAAAAGGAGGCGCAAGTGTCTGTCTTCGAGAACATCTATTCGCAAGTACAAGTGAGGCCGGACGAGCTTGAGTGGGGCGCGGGCGAAGATGACGGCGAACGCATCCGCGTAGGCGCGTTCTCGCATCTGCTGGGGCTTGTCGGCAACGCGCAGCTGGGGCCGATCTATCTCGGCTACTTCGGCGTGGGCTCGATCATCTTTGGGTTCTTCGCGATCGAGATCATCGGCCTCAACATGCTGGCTTCGGTGAACTGGAGTCCGATCCAGTTTCTTCGTCAGTTGCCCTGGCTCGCGCTCGAGCCGCCGAAACCGGAATATGGCCTGAAGCTGTTTCCGCCGTTGCGAGATGGCGGCTGGTGGTTGATGGCCGGCTTCTGCCTGACGACGTCCATCTTCCTGTGGTGGGCGCGCATCTACAAGCGCGCGCGCGACCTCAAGCTGGGCACGCATACGGCCTGGGCTTTCGCGTCGGCGATCTGGCTTTATCTGGTGCTGGGCTTCATCCGCCCGATCCTGATGGGGCACTGGAGCGAGGCGGTGCCGTTCGGCATCTTCCCGCATCTCGACTGGACCGCGGCGTTCTCCATTCGCTACGGCAATTTGTTCTACAATCCGTTCCACATGCTCTCAATCGCGTTCCTCTACGGCTCCGCGTTGCTGTTCGCGATGCATGGCGCAACGATCCTATCGGTCGGCCGCTTCGGCGGCGAGCGCGAGGTTGAGCAGATCGTCTACCGCGGTACGGCGGCCGAACGCGCGGCGTTATTCTGGCGCTGGACAATGGGCTTCAACGCGACGATGGAGTCG
>Ga0182030_10019721_pt1 | contig 12794 bp, 12 predicted proteins | sample 812S3MmetaG_FD_121299 | JGI IMG/M metagenome (GOLD analysis project Ga0182030, IMG submission 121299) | Permafrost microbial communities from Stordalen Mire, Sweden - 812S3M metaG (Illumina Assembly) | ecosystem: Environmental > Terrestrial > Soil > Wetlands > Permafrost | place: Sweden... | reverse complement strand
CCGATTGCCATTCGACGTAAGGCCGAGTTAGGCTCACCTTGAGCACCAGTACAAATTACTACTACCTGATCTTCCCTTAGTTTAGATACGCTAGACATAGGTACAACCTGACCTTTTGGTATCTTCATGAAGCCAAGTCTTACGGCAAGCTCTAATGTGCTCATCATGCTACGTCCATCAAAAGCTACCTTTCGCCCATGGAGGACAGCAGCGTTTACGATCATCTGGATACGATTCATGTTTGACGAGAATAAAGCAATGAATATTCGTCCGTCAGATTTATTAAATATGTCTACGTATGTTGGTTCAATCGTGCTTTCACTAGGAGTCTTACCGAGTCTCTCTGCAGTTGTACTGTCACTCATAAGTAACAAGACACCTTCATCGCCCAATTGCTTTAGACGGTCTAGATCGGATTTTTCATGGTCATGTGGAGTTGGGTCGAACTTGAAGTCACCCGTATTAATTATTCTTCCTACTGGTGTATCAAGAATAATACAAGTACTCCCAGGTATTGAGTGAGTAATACGGACTAGTTCTACGAAAAAGCTACCAATCTTAAGTCTCTCGTGGGTGTCTTCATTCATTACTACTGTTTGTAAGTTAAAGTTATTTGGTAAGTAACCGCCGAAATTCTCAAAGACTTTCTCTACCATTCCAATCGTGAATCGAGAACCATAAACTGGTGCAGGATATTTGGGTAGAATATGAGGTAGTCCACCAATATGATCTAAGTGACCATGGCTAATTATGTATGCCTTTATTTTATGCTTGATAGTCTCGAGATAGCTGGTATCGCAGACAGCATAATTAATACCGGGTAAGTCTACTCCAAGTTCGTTGCCGCAATCCAGGATAACTGCTTCGTTTAAGTACTCTACTAAGATCATATTCTTTGATCCACCACCGTCCATACCACCTAATGGTATGACTTTTAATCGAGGCGAATCATCAATCTGATTAGCACGTTTTTTAGTGTCTTTATTGTTCATGTCAGCAATGTCATAGGAATCTATAACTCGCTGCGCTTCGCCATGGTTTCGTTGTTGAGCACGCATGGCCGCTCCACGGCTAACATTTCGTCCATTAGTTAATGGACTAGAATTGTTGCCGTTTCTTTTAGGTTTTTTTGGTTTATTATTCATTTTATTATTTCCCTTTCTTTAGGATTTATGAAAATTTTTGAATCTTATTTAAAATTGTGGGGATATTTGAAAAATCATCTATTAAAGTCTGTCTGAGACCCCCGTTATATAATGCTGCAGCTGGATGAAATAATGGCAAAAACACCCTGCCTTTGTACTTCTTGGGTTGCCCATGAACTTGTGAGATCTGGAGCAACGGAAGAAAACAATTTAAACTATGTCTACCTAGCGTAACTACCAACTTAGGTTGAATGATATCAAGCTGTTGGTCTAGGTATGGCATAAATGAAATTTTTTCTTCTGGTAGTGGATCACGATTTTTAGGGGGTCTATATTTAACTATGTTAGTTATATAAACACTTTTTCTATCTATACCTATCATCTCTAGCATCTGGTCTAAAAACTTTCCGGCTGCCCCAATAAAGGGCTTACCTTGGATATCTTCGTTTTTACCAGGTGCTTCACCGATAAAAACAATTTCTGCATCAGGACTACCATCCCCGAAAACTAACTGAGTTGCTTGCACAGATAACTCAGGACAAATATTATCTTCTATTATTTTATCCTTCAGTTCATCAAGCTTGGCTTGTTTTGTAGCTTTTGTCATAATTTACAATCTTATTTTAGGCGGAGACTTCTAATGAATAGTCTTATTGAAATAATGACTATTATTAAAGCAAAGAGGTATTCCCAGTAACTACCCGTATTCAAAGCACGAGATGCAATTGTATAAAATAGTAACAATCCGATGGCACCAGCAATAACAAGATTGCGAGGTGTATCATACTGTCCGTAAGACTTGTTAGGCTTAACGGTTTTACTCTTTGTCTGAACTTTTTTAGTTGATGGTTTTTTAGCTTTCGGTGCTTGCCTTTTTTTAGCTGGCATAATCCCTACTCCTTATTTACTGCTCTCATACTTAGATTTAATCGTCCCCTGTCATCGATTGCGACTAGTTTAACTGAAACCTTATCACCTTCGTTGACAACGTCAGTTACTTTATTAACTCTTTCGTCACTTAACTCTGATATGTGAACTAGTCCCTCTTTGCCGGGTAGAATTTCAACGAATGCTCCAAAGTCTAGAACGCTAACTACTTTACAGTCTTTGTATATACGACCTACTTCAGGTTCAGCTGTAATGGTTTCAATCCAAGCGATAGTTGCATCAATACTGCTCTTATCAGGGCTAGCTATAAATACTGTACCATCATCTTTAATATCGATATCAGCGCCAGTATCAGCAATTATCTTATTAATAGTCTCTCCGCCTTTTCCAATGATTTCTCGGATTTTGTCAGGATTCACATTAATAGATATTACCCTAGGGGCAAACGGACTAAGTTCCTTGCGTGGTTCGGCAATAGTAGTTAGTAGGTGATCAAGAATTTCTGCTCGGCCAGTTTTAGCCTGTGCTAATGCCTCTTTCATGATCTTTGGTGTTATACCATGTACTTTTATATCCATTTGAAGTGCTGTAATGCCTTTCTTGGTACCAGCCACCTTAAAGTCCATGTCACCGGCAAAATCTTCAGTTCCCTGAATATCACTTAAAATAACGTATTTAGAAGAATCATCTGTGATTAGTCCCATCGCAATACCACTAACAGGTGCTGTTATTGGAACTCCGGCATCCATAAGACTTAGACATCCAGAACAGACACTGGCCATTGAGGTTGAACCGTTACTACTCATAATTTCACTAACTGTACGTATGGTATAAGGGAAAACTGTTTCATCTGGAATTACTGCACTTAAAGCTCGTTCTGCTAACGCCCCGTGACCAATTTCCCTTCTTCCAGGACTACCTAGTCGTCGTATTTCTCCAACTGTGTATCCAGGCATGTTGTAGTGATGGATAAATCTTTTTTCACCACTCTCATCCATACTATCAACTAGTTGGGCATAATTTAAAGGTGCTAAGGTTGTGACATTTAACGCTTGTGTGCTGCCTCTAGTAAACAAACTAGAGCCATGAGTTCGTGGAAGCACACCAACTTCAGAACTTAACTGTCTGATTTCAGTATTTTTCCTTCCATCTGGTCGAATACCTTCTTTTAAGATTCCGTTTCGAACGTCTTTCTTCAATGCATACTCAAACGCTTCATAGTAATGCTCTCTTACGTATTCATCACCAAGCAAATCTTTAAAGTGATCAAGAGTTTCGTCTCTTAATGCACGCATCTTGTCAGTTCTTTCTAATTGATTACCACGAAGGTTTTTTCCTAACTTACCATCTAAGAATTTATCTACTGCTGTTTGAATGTTAGGATCAGGTAATAACAATTCATATTCTTGTTTTGTTACACCAACTTTTTTAACTAATTCATTCTGTAGATCAATTGCTGCCTGGAAAGATTTATGGGCTAATTCAATTGCATCAACCATAGTCGACTCATCAACTTCTTTAGCGCCTGCTTCAACCATCATGATGGCATCTTTAGTACCGGCAACAATTAAATCAAGTTTGCTGTCTTTAAGTTCTGTAGAAGTTGGATAGGCAGTAAGCTTATCGTCAACTAAACCTACGCGAAGGCCTGATACGGGTCCTTCAAAAGGCACACCAGTTAGCATTAACGCAGCGCTAACAGCTGTTATAGCGATAATGTCGGGTTTTAGTTCTGGATCTAGACTCAATACTGTAGCAATTCCTTGTACTTCATTCCTATAACCTTTTGGAAATAGTGGACGAATAGGTCTGTCGATTAATCGACCGGCTAAAATAGCTGTATCTGTTGGACGTCCTTCTCTTTTAATGAATCGGCTACCACTGATTTTTCCAGCAGCATATAGCTTCTCTTCAAAATCTATAGATAAAGGAAAGTAATCCATTCCCTGTATAGGTTGATTAGCAGCTGAGGCTATGGCTAGAACTACGGTGTCTCCATAAGTTGCTGTTACAGCAGCACCAGCCTGAAAGGCCAGTCGGCCTGTTTCTAATGTTAACTTACGACCACAAAAGTCGGTGCTAACGCTTACTATTTTCTTGTTAAATGGGTTAATTGTTTGGCCCATATTTATATGTACAGCCTTTCTGATTGTTTCGTTGGTATTACTTTAACCATAATTAGATGGTGATTACCTGGAAAAACAAGATCATTTAGATTTAGTTTAATGTGCACAAGCTTTTCACTCCGGTTATATCGAGGGATGAATATAGCCTATGCACAGGTTAATTACTTATTAATGTCGTAGACCAAGCGCCTTTACAACCTTAAGATATTGTTGAGGATCTTTTTTTGCTATGTATTGTAAAAGTCTTCGTCTTTGACCTACTAGCTGAAGTAAGCCACGGCGAGCCATGAAATCATGCTTATTCTCTTTAACGTGATCTGTTATTTGCGCAATTCTTTTCGTCAAATTAGCAACCTGAACGGCACTAGAACCAGTGTCATTCTTATTAGCTGCTAGACTAGCAGCAACTGCTTGTTTTTTCTCGCCTGTTACCATAACTATGCATAGATTCTAACATAAACTAATCAGTTAATCAACTAAAAAACACTTTAAATTATCTATTTCTATAATGCTGTGTATGAAGGTGGTAAGTTATTATCAGGCATCGGAACAATTGGTGGTGGCACAGGAGGCGCACCTCCGGTTTGATCTTGTGGTGGAGATACTGGTGAAATTACTTCTGGTTCAACGCTAGGGGGTAAATTTGGATCTATCGCAGGGGTAGGTACAGCGTCTTGAGGTGTAGCAACGCCTGCTGCCTGGGATCCAGTAGGATCAAGATTTAGTTTTACTTCTTCAGAATTTAAAGCTTCTAGCGGTTGATTTTCTACATTCGTACTTGATGATAGAGCTGAGTCAATTGCATTTCTAACATCTGATAAGTTTGGGAGTCCACTTTGTGGTGAAGTCGCATTATCAGTAGCTGTGTCTTCCGCACTATCTGCATTATGGCTCATCATTGGGATTGATGGGGCAGCCGGTACGGCATCATCATCTTCACTATTAGTGGGAGCCGTGAAATTACCATCAGATATTCCACCCATCCCCTCTGAACTTAATTGTGCGTCAGTTGGTGGTGGTTCCATAACCTGTCGAGATCCACCCGTTGGTGGCGAAAGGACTCGGCTATCTTCTGGTGCGCTAGGTGTAGGTAGCGTCATGCCAGAGGAACCATTAGAAGTATCTGGCTCAGGTATTGGGCTTGGTTCACTTGGAGGAGTGGTAATTTCAGAAGAACTATCACTACCCGGCCCAGGTCCTGGCTGTGGCTGCAAAGGAGGTTCCGGTGCTACTGGTGGCACAGGCTGATCTTTGGGTGGTTCTTCTTCTGTAGGTGCATCTTCATCTGGCTCGATAGTTTTGAGAGTACCTTGTTCATCTATAGATACTTGAGCAACTTTTTCTTCTTCAGGTTCCGGATCTACTATTAGATTAGAATCTTCATCGTGTTGTATTTCAAGTACACCAAAGTCGTTCTTTTTCTTTGGAGGATCAGCTATTTTTACTTGTTTAGGTATACTGTTTGGAGCTGCAGGATTCTCTTCTTCTGTAGGTGCCTCTTCATCTGGCTTCGGTGCTTGAGGCTCTTCTTTAGCAGGTTCTATCTCCGCTTCCTCTGGCTTCGGTGCTTGAAGCTCTTCTTTAGGCGGTTCTTTTACTTCCTCTTTAGGCTCTTCTTTAGGCTTTGGGGGGAGCGGTGGTGGCGGTGGTGGCGGTGGTGCAGGTTTAGGCGTTAACTGAGTAGCTACAAGTTGCTGATTAGCTCCAGAAGCCAATAACTTAGAACTCGCACTCATGGTAACAGCTGTAGTTTTAGTATTACTAAATCGTTGTGTTTCAGCAACAATACCCGTTAACAAAGCGTTTGAAATCTGGGCATCTAATAATCCCTGCTTTACGAGCATGTCTGCTAAGCTAACTAACATTTCACAAATACTGCTACTCTTCTGGTCTAGCCAGTTAAGACTTCCGAGTTCACTTGGAGGAACTATATTGATAGTCGTTACTGTAGCGTCGTGCAATATCCGACCATGCGCAATAATAGCCTGATCTAATTCTTCTTTTTTATGTACACCTAAACCAACTACTACGTCTACGTTAAAATCGCCCTGACTAAATACCAGGTCTTTATCTGAAATAGACGAATGATATGGGGTTATAAATATCTTTACAAAATCATCTTCTATCTTATATCGAAGTTTATCTGCTTTGGCTTTATCTAGCGAAATTATAAAATCTCTTAAACTATCAGTATTCTTTTCCACAACTTTTTCGGGCTGCAGGAACTCAACCAATGACGGAATAGTGCCACTAAAAACAGTTGTAGCATGTTTACCTAGCTTATTTAGCATCAAAGTAAGGCCGATGGCAGCCGCGAATTGATCTACTGACGGATTAGTAGAAACAGATACCAATACATTATTGGCTTCCTTGAGTCGATTTGCTAATTGTGTTTTTACGTCTTCCATGACTTTTTTATTTTATGCCTTGTAGCAAAATAGTACCATATACTAGTAATGCTTGTCTATTATATGTAGTACATATTTTACTATTGACTTTACAAGTAGATGATTTTTAAGTTATAGTTAACTATCGAAAAAATGTTAAAGGACACAACTTAAATGCCAATTATTAAATCAGCTAAAAAAAGAGTAAAAGTCGCTAAAAAAGCTACTTCTCAAAACCTACGTACAAAAAGAGTTCTTAGGGCTGCTCAAAAAGATGTCAGATTAGCTAAAGACAATAAAGCTTTAACAGAAGCACAACGAAAAACTCAGAGTGCACTTGATACAGCTGGTAAAAAAGGCTTAATGCACAAACACAAAGTTGCTCGTAAACAACGCCAGTTAGCAGCTCAAGTTAAAGCTGCTTCAGCAAAAACTACTACTACAAAGAAGCCTGTAGCTAAGAAAAAAGCTCCAGCTAAAAAATAATCATTTCTCTATAGTTAAAAGAAGTTGTAATAATGCGTCATCCGCATCTATTGTTTGTGTTTTTAACTTAACGTCCAACTCCAGTAAATTATTTGTTAACTTTTGAAGGTCTGATCTAGTCATTCTTTTAGAGATAGCCAAGCTTTTGTTTATAACGAATGGACTTACTTTGGAGTTTTTAGCTATATCCCCAGGCGACATATTCCCTGCTGCTTTTATAAGCGCAAGGATATGTAGTTGCCAGGCTAACATTGCTATAACTTGCTGTGGCTCTACTTTTTGTTTTTTTTGATCATCGTATATTCTAAGTAATTCTTTTCTGTTGCCACTGAATGCAGCATCAAGCAGTTGAAAGATGGTAGTTTGTGGAATTGGCTCTACTAACAAATCTATAGATTCTCTAGAAATAGACTTGTTGTAGTTAAGTAACTTGTTAATTTCACTGTCTAGCCTAAGCTGATTATTCCCGGCTACTTCAATTAAATATCTAGAATCAGTCATATCTATAATTCCACCGCGATCTTTCGTTATCTGTACTATCCAATTAGCAATTTGTCCGAATTCAAGTAGATCATAATTCCTAAAGTCTGTGTTTTTCTTTAAAGTTTTGTAGTAACTTAGTCTCTTGTCAATATTTGGTTCGATAATTATTAGCTCGTTAGTAGATGGCGTATTGGATAAAATTTTTTCTATTGCTTCCATGAATGGTTTATTGCTAGACCCTCGTCTGAGTACAATAAAACGATTAGGTTCTAAAAAAGATAAGTTCGTGACTGCCTCTATTATTGCTTGTAAATCGGATTCAGAAGCATCAATTTGTTCAATATCTGCAGAATCATTCTTAGACCTAAACTCACTTATTAATTTTTTTAGTTCACTTTCAATTAAAAAATCATTTGTTCCAGATAATGTAACAATCATTGGACTACCTTCTGCTCTTTTGGACAAATATGTGTGCCTCTTCCCGCTACTCTAATCTTAATAATTGTAGTTCCACAGCGCGGACATGGTAATCCTTCTTTTCTAAACACATTCGCAAATTTTAAATAGCTGCCCTTTTTTCCTTCAGCATCTACATAATTTTTATCTGTTGAACCGCCCTTCTCAATACTTAATTTAAGAACGTCAACAATTGCGGAATGCAGTAACTTAACTTTAGGCTTGGATAATTTAGATACCCGAGTTGAAGGATGTACCTTAGAGCCCCATAAACTTTCATCAGCATAGATATTACCAACTCCAGCTAAAACACTTTGATCTAGTAATGCAGCCTTTATTGTAGTGTTTTGTCGTCTTGATAGCCTATTAGCTAGTACCTGAGCAGTAAAAGACTCTTCTAATGGTTCAGGCCCTATCTTTTTGAAAAAATCGATATTAGGTACTTCTATAGTTGGTAAAAGCCTCATCCAACCAAATTTACGTTGATCGTTAAAAAATAACGAGCTGTTGTCATCAAATGTAATTGTTACTCTTGTAGATTTATCGGGTAAGTTACTGACTAAACTATTGCTTGGGTGACCGCCACCAAATCTAGCATCACTGCCTCTATAAACTAGCTGTCCAGTCATTTTCAGATGAATAACTAAACTATAGTCAGAGTCTAGATTAATAATAATAACCTTCCCTCTTCTATCGATGGACAACACTTTGCTACCTACTAAGAATTTATCTACGGCCGCTGGTTCGTTGGGAAAACTTTTTGGCCAATCATGACTAACAGTACTAATGACTTTATCTACAATAAAGCGTCTTAATCCAAGCTTAACTGTCTCGACTTCCGGTAACTCTGGCATAGTAGCATTTATTGTATCAGTTATAATGGGGTTCTATGGACAATATCTCAGACTTATTAGCGAAAAAAAATATATCTGAGCCACCAGAGATACGAATAATACGTGAATACATAAAACAAAAGTATGACGAAGATGTGAGTGTTAAGCTCGACATTAATAAAATAGTCATCTTTGCTAAGAACTCTGCCCTAGCAAACAGCATTAGAATGAATATACCCGAAATACAAAAGATATGTGATACTGAAAAAAGAATTGTTATTTACTTAAATAACTAATTATAAATCGGGTTGTAGATCTGAGGAGTAGCTTTAGAGAAGGTATTATAATCCGGGAACTGGAGAGCAAATAATTGTCTTATTAGAGGGCCGTTTCCAGCAAAATTACCATCGCTCAAAGCACAAGAAGTCGACCATAAATTTGATAGGGTTTTAGTACCATTATATGACTGGTACTGATACGTATTACCTAACGGACATACACCAAACATATTAATCTGGTTAGTTTTTCTTGAAGTTGTATATGATGCGTTTGCTAGCGCCCCAAGGAATACACTGTAGGAAGCAGGGTTATTTTGTAAGATCTCAGTTTTAGTAACAATCTGGTTATAACCGCTTAAGACCTCTATCGTACGCTGACTTTGTGAAATAGTTATTTTTAGTGCTTGTCTCTGTTCGTCTGCAACTAAGGGCCCGGTCGTAATCTGAGTAACTGCACTGTTAGGGGTATTATAATTAACCAAATTGACAGGTTTAACTATATTACCGCCTGAATTACCTGAGGCAATTATTACGATAACTAGAACTACAAATATAATTACACCTAATATGCTAAGAAAAAATCTCATATAATGCTTATAATAGCATATTTAGAGTATTTATGCAATGACTTACACCTGTAAGAGACTTGCTCGGTTTCCTTCAGTATCCTTAAAAGATACGTACTTGCCTACCCCTGGTATTTCCGTTGGCTTGTCTAGCACCTCTCCTCCAGCTTCAATGATTTTTTTCATAGCTTCTTCTATATCATCGACAGATATTACGACCGATGGAGACTGAGCGGGCCATCCTTCTTTTTTTGGGAAAAAGCCGCCATTAATAGCCCCGGGGGTTATGGATCTATTGAACCCAGAAGACTCTGTGGTCTCAGCAGTGACATAATTACCCATCTCCTCCCCTGCCTGAACCATTTTCCAGTTAAATGCCTTACTATAAAATTCTGCTACTCGTTTTCCGTCCTCGTAGGGCATCTCAAAATGCACTACCGGATTAGTACTACTCATAATAATTCTCCTTTTGTTAGTTCAATCTAATTACTATTGTACAACTAATAAAATCTCTTACTTATATGCCTCTGCCTGAAGGTTAAATAAGTCTGCGTAAACACCGTTAATTTTCATTAGTTGTTTATGTGATCCAGACTCTATTAATTTACCGTGTTCAATCACATATATCTTGTCCGCGTTTCTAACTGTTGAAAACCTGTGAGAAATTATGATTGCGGTTTTATCGCTTGTTAGTTTCTCGACTTTACGAAAAATTTCATGCTCTGCCCTAGCATCAATTGCCGCAGTAGGCTCATCTAGAATTAGTACGGGAGCATTTCTATAGAACCCACGAGCTAATGCAACTTTCTGCCATTGGCCAGTTGAAAGTTCAGTGCTCTCATCGAATACATTGCCAAGCATTTGGTCATAGCCTTTATCAAGACTTTTAGCTACAGAATCAGCTCCAGATTGTCTCGCAGACATAATAATATTGTCATCATTTATCGGTTTATTCACTTGACCAAACCAGATATTATCAGTTAATGAATACTCGTATTTGAGAAAATCCTGAAATATTACTCCAATATTTTCATACCAACTAACCAAATCAACTTCTTTTATATTTATACCATCAAGTAATATTTCACCTTTATCAACATCATAAAAACGACAAATTAGCTTAACTATCGTGGTTTTACCTGCGCCATTTTCTCCAACGAACGCTATTTTTTCACCTGGTTCAATGATTATTGAAAAGTTATCCAAAATCTTAGTGTCTGATCCAGGATATGAAAATGTTACGTTACGGAACTCAATTTTTGGTGCCTTATTTTCTTTCATGACAATAGCATTATCTGGTGATACAAGTTTCGGTTCTATATCTAAAAACTCAAATATTTCCTCTACATACTGACTAGCGTCAATAAGCTCCGAAGCAGTTCTAAATAATCCACTTAAGCCGTTCTGAAAGTTAATAAGCGCTGTAGTGTAGTAGGTTAAGCTTCCAACCGATATCTTCTTCGACAAAGTCGACAGTATTATATAGATTTCGACAGCCGCATAACCTGCAACATTTAGTAGGTTTGAAAATGCACCCATAAAAAATCTTTTATTAACTACTTCTATATTTTCTTTAGAGAATTTTGTACTTATATCCCTAGCTTGACCCAAAAAATGATCACTTAGTCTAAATATTTTTAATTCCTTAACAGATCGGACATCTTGGAGATAGTAAAAAAGATAATTAAATCTTTTGCGGTAAGGTGAATTTCTTGCCCATATTGCCCAAACACTTTTAGCATTTTTTGCTTGATAGAAGAAAGTTGGTAAAGCAGTTAAAAGGATAATGACCGCAAATACCCAATTAAGATACAGGATTGATATTGCTGCTATTAATAGCTGTGTAATGCTCTGGAATGAATAGAAAATATTATTTAAAACATTATAAGGGCGCCACGCCGCGCTGTCTTTTGCGCTATTAAACTTATTTTGAAAATCACTATCTTCAATCATGGACATATCCAGTCTCGAAAGCTGGTTCATAACTGCCTGAGAAAAGATTAGTGGGATTTTAGTAGAGAATATAACGTTATTTCTTTGCTGCGCAGTAAAGGCTGCATCTTGAATAAAAAGCATTAATATTCTTAGAAAAATCAATAAATATAAATGTGTGTAGCTGTGTGGATGACCATTAACTACCATGATTACAAAGTTAATTATTTGTGCGTATATATAGGCATTAATAAAAGGAATGATTCCTGGAACAATTACAGCAATTAAACTTTCTATGAATGTTCTTTTATCTTCACGCCAAAGAATACCTAGTAGACGTCTTGAAACACCGAAAACCCTGTAAAGGGTTTTTATAGAATTATCTTTCATCCATTCTTTCCTTAACTATATGAGTTATTGTAATGTTTTATTAATAACTATTACAGCTTTTGCTTAAAGATCGCTCCAGTTTTTGCCTACGGATGTGTCTACGGTAAGTTTTATGGGTAGCGAGTATGCTGCTTCCATAGTTTCCCGTATTATCTTTTCAATTTGCTTAGCTTTAGACTCCGGACATTCAACTAAGATTGAGTCATGAATTTGTAATAATACGTTACATTCACTATCTTTAAGTTTTTTGTCTACGTTTACCATTGCAAGTTTCATTAAATCAGCTGCTGTTCCCTGGATAGGCATATTGATTGCTGCTCGTTCAGCTGCCTGGCGAAGTATAAAGTTATTAGAGTTTATATCTGGTATTGGTCGTCTACGTCCAAACAAATTTTCTACATATCCATCTTGAGCAGCCTGCTTCTTTATATTATCCATGTACTGAATTAGTGGTTTTCTAAGTTCATAATACTTATCAATAAATGATTTTGCCGCTACTTGAGTCATTCCAGTAGCTACACTTAAGCCATGAGGGCTCATACCGTATAAAATACCGAAATTAATTGCTTTTGCTGTACGTCGCATTTGTTTTGTTACATCTTCAGGATCCCTGCCGTACACTTGGGCAGCAGTTAGGGTATGGATATCTGCATCGTGATTAAACTGTTCTATTTGCTCTTTGTCGCCAGATAAATAAGCGGCCAGTCGTAGTTCAAATTGTGAGTAGTCTGCACTGATTAATACATTGTGTGGTCCAGCCACAAAAGCTGCTCTAATTTCCCTTCCAAGTTCAGTTTTAACAGGTATATTCTGTAAGTTAGGAT
>Ga0182030_10019720_pt1 | contig 12794 bp, 10 predicted proteins | sample 812S3MmetaG_FD_121299 | JGI IMG/M metagenome (GOLD analysis project Ga0182030, IMG submission 121299) | Permafrost microbial communities from Stordalen Mire, Sweden - 812S3M metaG (Illumina Assembly) | ecosystem: Environmental > Terrestrial > Soil > Wetlands > Permafrost | place: Sweden... | reverse complement strand
CTTTCGCGGCCTCGGTCGTCAGCTCCTTATAGCTGGCCCCGAACAGCGGCTCCTCGTCGGTGCCCGCGAGAAACAGCAGCTTCTCGTAGTTCTCCGGCAACTCGTCGAGGGTGAAGTCGGCACGTGGCGCGGACGGGAACCGGCCCGGCTCCCATACCTCGAACCGCTGGAACGCGCAAAGCACGACGTACGGCGGCGCGGCACGATTCGAGGCAGCGTCATCTGAGCTGTGCCAGTAGTCGAGTGCTTGCTTGCGATGCTCACTGAGCTTGTCGGCACGGTGCGGGGCCTTCATCTCCACAATGCACCGCCCCGGCCAGTACATATCCATGATGCCCGTGGCCGTGTACGCGTCCTCGAACAGCGCACCAGCGGCCTTGCGATCCGCCCCGTAGCACGCGATCAGCTCGTTGAGGAATGTCTGAGCCTCGTTGCGCTCGCCCTCCGCATAGTTGCGCCACCGCGCGACGAACTTGCGCAGGTCGGCCTGGATCTCCTCACCGCTGCGCATCGGTTCAGATCAGTCGCTGCTGGTCGCCGCCGAAGTACGCGCTTTGGAACAGCTCCTTGCGGACGGCCTCGAGTTTCTCGACGGCGTCATCAAGGCACAGTTTGAGGTTCTGCTCGTTACCCCCGCCGGGGATGGCCTTCCGGCCGCGGTCAGCCCGCTTGATGGCCTGCTCGATGTTGAGCAGGGTCTCCTCCACCTCGTGCAGGGCTGCCTCGCGGGCCACCTGGTCCGGGGAGCGTTCCGTGTCAGAACGCGATTCGATGACCGGACGGTAGTCGTGCCCCGGTGTCGTCGCCATCTAGCCCCTTCCTCCTCGTTTGCTACTCGGCCAGAGTAACGGGCCGGCCAGTCCCTTTGGCGATGCCGCCGCAGCGGACCCTGTAAGAGGCAGCGGCGGCAGGCCTCTACCTGAGGCGTTCCCATAGGACGAACCTGGCGCCAAGCGCCGCCTCGGCTCGGTGCACTGCCTCGGCCAGGGCGGTATTAGCCAGCAACGGCGCGAAAGCGTGCCCGGCCTGGATAACGCAGCGGGTTGTGTCGATCAGGTAAGCGTACGTGTCGGTGACGGCGGTCGCCGACGGCTCGCCGGTCTCGGGGACGATGTAGGCCATCGCACCGACATAGCTAGGATGCGCGTTGGCAGACTCCACCTTGTACGGCACGTACATCTGAGGGCCGCCATCGTAGAGCGCGCACATGGCCTTAAAGTTATCGAACTGGTGCTCTAGCGTTCCGCTCTTAGGCGGTCTGGCACCGGGCTGCATGGTGAATCCTTCCGGAATCGGCCATTCAGTGTCGGTTAGCTCCTTGACGAGGTCGAAGGCACGTCGGCGGCCGTCTGCCTCGACCGCGTTGACGGCCAGGTCCCCGCCCTCAATCACCCACTGCAGGGCAACGGTGTGTTGCATGACTAGGCGGGCATTGGCCGAACACTCGTGCCGCAGGCCATTCTTGTGTGCCAGCGCGACCAGCTGGCCGTTGCGGACGACGGCGGCGAACCAGCCGAAAGCAAGAGGAAATACGCGCGTGGCGGTGGCAGCGGCCTGCGCGGATCCCGCCGAGCCCACGGCGTCTAGCGCTGTGGCGATGATGCGGATGGCTTTATCAGCGCGGCGTGCGGTGTTTCGATCGTCTTTGAGGTCGTCATAGCTGGAAGGGGTAGCACTATTCACGTAGGCGATCATCCCGCTGCCCGACGTGAACTGGCGGGAGGCTGGCCACACCCTAAAGCCGTACCATTCGCCGACATTCGAGCTCGCCTCACGTATGCGGCGCGGGAAGCATGCCCCTGGATGGCGGGTCAACCCAGTCCGTCAGGGGAAGGAGGATCGTCGAGCTCGGGGTGCCGGTAAGAACGTGGCTGCGCCTTTAGGCTGGGAGCAGACGGGCGCTAGATCGCCCTCAGCCGTGGGTGCGATGGCCGTCGCTCCCCTCAGTAGCTGCTGGTGCGGGGGTCCGGGGGCCGGAGGTCGACAGCCTCTTGGAACAGTCCGAGGAGGGTTTCGGCGGTGAGCAGGGTGATGGTCTTGGTCCAGGGATGGAACATGGCCGGCTGGATCATTTGCAAGCGCTCTTGGGGGTCGAAGAACACGCGCTCGCTCAGCCCGTGCGTATGCCCGTAGGGTCCGTAGCGGCGGGACCTGTCGGGATGACCGCCACTGGAGAACTTGTAAATCTGCCAGGCAAGGCGGTCGCCTACCTGCTCATAGACGAGGTTGGCCGAGTTCAGCGGTACGGGATGGCGCGGGTTGTTGATCATGACGCAGCCGGCCAGGACCATCGTGTCGTCCTGGACTGGCTGGGCTGGCTGGCCTGCCTTCTTTCTTTCCCATAGGTCGATGCGGAGCCCGACATCGCCGGCGGTAAGGGTGAAGCTCGGCTCAACCCATCCCCGCTCATCGCCGTGCTCTTCGGACGTCGCGTCCGGTTCGACGGCCTGCAGGTCGCTGAGGGCGTCATTGACGATCTCGCGTAGGTCTGCCTTAGCCTGGGCGACCAGCTGATAGCGCGCGGCCGCGGCGGCCTGGGCCGCCGACTGCTTGGCGGCGGCGCGGGCCTGATCGGCAGCGTGGTCGCCGAGGCCGCGCGCGATGGCTTCCTGAAGCGGGGCGCGGGCTACCAGCGCCCGCCGCAGCCTTTCCAGCACGGCGAGGGCATCCTGCGGGCGGTCTTCTGGACGCTTGGCCATAAGACGGCCGATGAGGTTTCTGAGCACGGCGTCGGAGCAGGGCGCCTGGGGCGGGGCCTGGGTGAGGTGGCCTGCCCTGACAGCCGCCCAGTCGCCGGTATACGGCTGGACGCCGGTCAGCAGCTCGTATGCGAGGCACCCGAGTGCGTACAGGTCGGTCTTGATGGTGGGGGACTTCAGCTCCCACAGCTCGGGCGCCATGTAGTAGGGCGTTCCACCCCCCGCGAAAGTCGGGTCCTGGGTCCCGATTTCCTGGTCGCGGGCGATCCCGAAATCGGCGAGCTTCCACCGCCCGGAGTGGCACAGGACGTTGGCGGGCTTGAGGTCCCGGTGAAGGATCAAGATCGAGTGCAGGTCCTGAAGGCCCGTGGCAATGTCGACCAGCACCGGCACCGCCTCGGCCTCGGCCAGCGGGAGGGAGGCATCTGTCAGCGCGCCTCCCTCAGCTTGGGACATGACCAGGAGCAGGGCGTCGCCGGCATCCGCCGCGTCGATGGCTGGCAGGAGCATGTCACTGCCGCTCTCAGCGACTCGCTTGCCGATCTCGATCTCACGGCGCAGGAGCCGCTCATCAAGCGCCCCTTGCGGGCGCTGCTTCGCGACCACCTTGACTGCCATGGGGGACCCGTCCGACGCTTCGGCGGCGTAAACGCCGCCGAAGCCCCCGGGCATGCCGAGCGGCCTGGCTTTCCAGTACCGCCATGTCCTGCCCGACTGACCAGTAAAGGTCACCTGATCGGCCACTGCCGACCACCCCGTTCGAACGCTTGCCTTCGATCCGCGATCCGCGGAACCGGCCGCGAAAGTCACGCAGACCCTATCGAACCGGGGCCCTGGCGAGGACCCGCTAGCCTCCGGGCTCTCCGGCATGTCCGCCGACCTAGAGCTCGTGTTTCCGAGTTTCTTGGTGAGGTGGCTCGGTGCCAGAGGGATTGGGGCAGGCGTGGCTGGTGCGGAGGTTTGGCCGCTGAGGGCCTGATTTGCCGGTGATGGCCTGGTGGGGCAGCATCGGCGGTGCTGTTACACCGCCGATGAACCGGAGTGTCCGCCGATGCTGCCTGCTGCGAGCCTACCGATGCCTGCGACCTGGCAGGACTTGCTGGAGGAGCTGGCCCCTGTGTTCAGCCGCAGGTCTACGCACCGGCTGTTCGTGTCGCTGGCGTGCGGGATGATCCTGGCGGATCGCAGCACGGTGGTGGCGATGGCCGCGGCGGCGGGGATGGCGGAGAAGTGGCGGCGGGCGTGCTGGTTCTTCTCCGGCGCTGTCTGGGACATTGACGCCTTGGGCCTGGCGGTGGCCCGGCTGATCGTGAAGCACCTGCTCAGCGAGGGCGATCCGGTGGTGGTGGCGTGCGACGGGACGTTCTTTAAGCGGTGGGGGCGTAAGGTCTTCCAGGCCCGGTGGGCCTATGACGGTGCCGCGCAGGGCGGGAAGAAGATCGCGTTCGGGAACACCTGGGTGGTCGCGGCGATCGTGGTGCGCCTGTGGTTCTGCCCGTCTCCCGTGGCGCTGCCGGTGCTGTTCCGGCTGTGGCGCGGCAAGGGCACCGCCTCTCAGGTAGAGCTGGCGGCGCAGATGCTGGAGCTGCTGGCGGCGGCGTTCCCCGGCCGGGACGTGCACGGGACCGGCGATGCCGCTTTCCACGGGGAATCCCTGGTCGTGGCGGGGACCACCTGGACGACCAGGCTGCCGGCGAACGCGGTGCTGTACGGGCCCAGGCCACCGCGCACCGGCAAGCGCGGCCGCCCGCGGGTCAAGGGGGACCGGCTGGGCACCTGCGCGCAGATCGCGGCATCGGCCGCCTGGGCCGGTACGGTGATCAACGTCTACGGTCACGACACCGCCGTGCAGGTCGCTGACGCCGGGGCACTATGGCATGGCAGCTTCAAGACCGCCCCGGGCCGCGTGGTGCTAGTCCGCGACCCCGGCTCGCCCAGGGCTTATGACCTGGGGTTGTTCACCCTGGACACCGGAGCCGGACCGGCCGCCATCGCCGAACGGTACTCCTGGCGCTGGCCGATCGAGCCGTCCAACGCGACCGGGAAGCAGATCCTGGGCGTCGGGGACCCCTGCAACCGGGTCCAGAAGGCCGTCGAGCGCACCGTCCCGTTCGGGTTCCTCATCCAGTCTCTCCTAATCTGCTGGTATACCCGCTGGGCTTACGACCCTGCCGACATCGACGGGCGGCGCGTGCGGTGCCCGTGGTACCGCACCAAGACCAGCCCGTCAGCCGCCGACATGCTCGCCAGGCTGCGCCGCGAGTTCCTCACAGCCAGAATTTCCGCCATCTGGCCAGGCCGGGACCACCCTGATCAAATCGGCCCGGAGGCCTGGGCCTGCGCCAGTACCGCCGCGTAACTCGGAAACACGAGCTAGAGGCTTATCAGAGATAACGTGCGGCAGTCAGGTCCCACCGCGGGGAGCGTTACCGCAGGACGGCGCTTCATCTATCAGAGATAATGGGTCATTACCTCTGATAACTGGCCTGCGCGCTTCAGACAGCCTGAATCGCCGTCCACCATCCAGCCCTCTGGAACTCGCGCTCCTTCCGGCCACATGGCGCCGCTGAGGTGCGCGCCACTGAGGTCTGCGCCGCCGCGGGTCGGGTCGGTGAGGTGCGCGCTGGTGAGGTCCGCGCCGTCGAGGTGCGCGTTGGTGAGGTGCGCGCCGCCGAGGTGCGCGTTGGTGAGATTCGCGCCGGTGAGGTACGCGTCACGGAGGCTCGCGTCGGTGAGGTCCGCGCCGGTGAGGTCCGCGCCGGTGAGCTCCGCGCCGGTGAGGTCCGCGTCGTTGAGCTCCGCGCCGGTGAGGTCCGCGTCGTTGAGGTACGCGCCGCCGAGGTACGCGCTGAGGAGGTCCGCGCCGCTGAGGTCCGCGCCGCTGAGGTCCGCACGGGTGAGATGAGCGGCGGTGAGGTCCGCGCCGCTGAGGTTCGCGCGGTCGAGGTGCGCGCCGGTGAGCTCCGCGCCGACGAGCTGCGCGCCGGTCAGGTGTGCAGCGGTGAGGTCAATAAACAGGGCGTACTCGCGGTCGCGCGCTGCATCCCGGCGCCCGACCACGGTGACGGCCGCTTGAACGTCGGGCCGTGTCAGTCGCCCTTGTTCTGAACTACCGATATCTGGTGGCGGCCACTGCTCGCGGGAGTGCTCACGAATGAACGCGGTGAGTACCTCCATCACGGTCGGGTGGTCTCTGGCGGAGTCGCGGGCTATGCGCTCCAGCGCATAGATGCCTCCGATCCGGACATCGAGCTTGTCCGAGCCGAGCTGCTCAATGGCCTTGGTGTAGCGGTCAGTCACCTGCCCTTGCTCCGTCAGCTCGAGCGTGCGCCGCGACACGGTGAAGTTCCGCGCGGTGAAGACCAGGGCCCCTGCGGCGAACAGACCCGCACCGAGCGTCAGCAGCCGACCGCGGGCGTTATCCAGTGCCGTCTCGTGTAGCGACCCCGTGGCTGAGTCGACATCATGATGCGCGAGCCAGTCGGCCGCCGGCACGAACAGCACCCACGCGAGCACCACGGCCAGCAGGAGGGCGGCGACCCCGCCCGCCAGCCACCGGGTACCCCGTGGCCAAGCAGCCCAGCGCTTCAACATAAGCAAACGCTAGGCTGCATCGTCTTGCCTTGACGCGGAACAGGAACACCCGCCGGGCCAGGAACGGCCGGGGCGGGTGTCCTTACACGATCAGATCCTGCCGTCAGCAACCCACTCAAAGGTGCTCGCCGCGGACTTAAGGCCTTCCAGGGCGCCGTTCCATGCGGCAATAGCCTCCGGCTCCGCATCGTCCTCGAGGTCGAACCATTCCTGACGGCGCAACTCGGCGGCAGCGGCCGCCATCGACCCGGCCGCGCGGCTAAGGCCGCGGAGCACCGCGATTGGATCCATCGAACGTCGTCCGGGTTCCCGCGCGAACGCGGTCAGCAGGTCGGCCAGGCGGCCAGCGTCATCGGCCAGCGCGTCGGCCTGGCCCTCGATGTCACCGCCGAGGACCCGGCCCTGCACGGCGACGATCTCACGCCCAGCCTCCTCGGCTAGGTGCTCGCGATAGCCCCGGGTCAGCTGTCCGACCAGGTTGGCAGTCTCGTTCGTGTCGCTCATGATGGCAGTGTGCCTCGGCGGTCTGACAGTTCACGCTGGGATGATCCCCGGCCGGGGTCGGCCGGTTAGAGCGCCGTCCCTGATAAGGACGAGGCCCGTGGTTCAAGTCGGCAAGCACCGGCTCGGGCCCGGCCAGCTAGACCAGGCCGCCTGGCTAGGCGTTCAAAAATCTTCGTTTGTGAGACGGCCGTATTACTCCGCCTCGCGGCGCCGGGCTGGAGGTTAACGGGACAGATGACGGTACCCAACATTCCCCTTATCAGCCTCGAGGGCGGTCTATCTGATCAGATCAGCGGCGAGCTGCTCGATGCGGTCGACATCCTGATCTAGCGCCCCGGCGGCGTTCCACAACGAGGGCTGTCCCACGTCGGCCGAGCCGAACTCCGGGTAGGTGGAAAAGCGCTTGCCCACTGCGTAGTTCCGCAGCGCCACCCCGGCCCGGTCGGGCATGTTAGTAGGCAGGTTCCCGACCGGGAACCAGCGCGCGCCGGGCGAGGTGTGCTCGCCCGGCCAGCGGGACACCTTCAAGAGGAAGGTGATCCTCCCACTGGACACGTCATGCATGACGTGCGCGAGCGACACGTTCTTGGCGCTGATGACGATCCCGGCCTCGGCCGAGGCAACGCGAACCGCCGTCTCGACGATTGTCTCCCGGTCGGCCAGCTGGCCGACCGGCGGCTCGTACGCACCGTCGCCGCAGCCGGTGTCGGCCCGCTCCCGCAACAGGATGCGGCCGTTCTTTATCAGCAAGAGAATGATGTCCACAACGATCCTGCGACGGTTTTGAACTTCGCCAGGTGCAGAGGAAAGACGCTTCTGAACTTCACCGGGCGCAGCGGAAACAGACCTCTCGGTGTGCCCGGCAAGCCACGCCTGGAAGCGTGACTGGCCGCCCTCAGCGTCGTAGTCCTCCGCGTGCTGTTCCGCTAGGTGCTCCACGGCCTGCGGGACCAACTCGGCCAGGAACGAGTCCTCGCGGATGTTAGGGGCATCGTCGTCCTTCCCCGTCATCATGATGCTTCTCCTTCCCGGTCGTCCTCAGCGAAGGGGTAATACCGCCCGAGACCCTTGATCAGTTTGCGGCGGATCTCGTGAATCTGGGCGGCGATAGTCCCTTCCGCGCAGCCCAGTGCAGCGGCGATCTCGGATCCCTTCATATGGTCATTCCACTTCATCAGTGCGATTCTCTTCTGGTTACCTGGCAAGCCCTCAATGATCTTCGCTGCCCTTTCAAGCGCGATCGCAGACAGCGCTTGCTGCTCGGTGTCGGCTTCGGCGGGCTGGTACCTGCGGTGCAGCTCGGGCTGGTTGCGGTGGAACGCCATGCGGCGCCGGTAGTCACTGGTCTCCTTGTAGGACAACGTCGTCCGTAGCCAGGCCCGCTGCTGCACCTCGGTGAGCTCGCGCAAGGTTCCCCAGGCGACCGCTGCCGCCATGAACGTGTCCTGGACCAGGTCCGCGGCAAGTTCACGGTCGCAGGTCAGGAAGAACGCGTGTCCGAACAGCCAGCGGCTGTGGGCCACGAAAAACCAGCGCACCTCAGCGGCATAGTGCTCAGGGATCTTGGTGTCAGCATCACCCACGCCACACCTCCGATCGCGGCGGGAACTGTGGCCCGCCACCGACCTTGATCCACATGGCCGGCCCGCCGGGCCCTTTCTCCATGACCACGATCGTGTCAGCTGGCGCGCGCGAAACTAGGTCAACCAGGGTCTTCCGCCGTGCTCGCTCTGCCAGCAGCCGGTAGACGGCGGTTGCTGCCAGTATCGCAGCAGTGTACGGCCAGGCCAGTACGTGAACCGCCGTGACGCCGACGCTGGCCACAGCCCACCGGCCGGTAGTCAATTCCGTCATGATTAATAGGTCGCACCGTGGCCGAAATCTTTTAATCGTTGCCTTCATTCCCGGCCGGGGCTCTCACCGCCCGGGCCCCGTCGGCTAGCGCGCCGAGAACGGCTCAGAGCGGGTGCTGGCGGTACGCGGTTCGGGGGGAACTGATCGACGAGCGGGCGCGTCCCTGATAAGGACGAGGCCCGTGGTTCACTCCGCAAGGCGGTCCAGCTGGCCGACCCGGATGCTGGCCGCCCCCGCTCGGTGTAGGGGAAACGACCGTTACCCCTACATGCCCTCGCAGGGCGGCTCCGAGACGGCGACCGCCAGGTCACAGTGTCGGGAAACAATGTCGGTAAAACTACGTCGGCAAACTTGGTGCACATTACCGTCTGCGCTACAGTCAGGGCCATGGCAGCGACCCGCCCCGTTACTGCGGCCGGGCTTCGGCCCGGTCGGCCCCACGCACTGCACGGCCGCCGCGCCGAGAGCGTGTGATGGCGAAGATCGGGTACGCGCGGGTGTCCACCCGCAGCCAGAACGACGGCAGCCAGGTCGATGAGCTGACCGCCTACGGGTGCGAGAAGATCTACACCGACACCGCCTCCGGCAAGCTCGCCGCCCGCCCCGAACTCGACAGGGCCCTGGCCTACCTGCGCGAGGACGACGTGCTCGTCATCACCCGCCTGTCCCGCGCGATGCGGTCGCTCAAGCACCTGCTCGCGCTGGCCGACGAGTTGCGCGAGCGCGGCGTCGGCCTAGTCGTCCTGAAGCAGCAGATCGACACCACCACGCCGACCGGACGGCTGGCCTTCCATATCCTCGGCGCGATCGATGAGTTCCAGCGCGAGCTGATCATCGAGGGCACCCGCGAGGGCCGGGCGGCCGCCCGGGCCCGCGGCCGCACCGGGGGCCGCAAGCCCAAGCTGAATGCCCGGCAGGCCGCAACCGTCCGCCGCATGTACGAAGCCGTCGGCCCGGATGGCAAGCGGCAGCACACCGTTGCCGAGATCGCCGAGGCCGTCGGCGTGCACCGCACCACCGTCTACGACTACCTCGATAAGGGGCGCTGATATGACCGAAGGCCTCCAGGAGGTATCCCGGCACGCCGGGCAGGTCGTCCGCCGTGTGCTGCTCCGCCGCAACATCGCCATCGATGCCGAGACCGCGCAGCTCGTCGCCGCCGCCGTTCAGGCTGCGCTCCAGGCCAGTAGGCCTCCCCGGACGGCGCCCACGCGTTCCGCCCGTCGGCTGTGAATCACTGTTCTGACATGGCACTGGTTATCGGCCAGGGTCCGGGGTTGAGGAACAACGGAACAGCCGTTAGCGGTGAGAACGATCTTGCGGACTCTGGGTGGTCGCGTTGCCCGGGGGGCTACCGTTTTGATTCATGCCGGTGGAGTTCTTGTCCGATGAGCAGGCTGGTGCGTATGGCGGGTTCACCGGCGAGTTGTCAGCGGCTGAGGTCGAGCGCTTCTTCTACCTCGATGACGCTGATCGGGACCTGATCGCGCGTCGCCGGTCGGATCATCATCGCCTTGGGTTCGCGGTGCAGCTGGGCACGGTGCGGGCGGTGGGCCGCTTCCTTGAGGATCCGCTGGATGTGCCGTGGCCGGTGGTGGAGTTCCTGGCCGAGCAGCTCGATATCGGTGACGCGTCGTGCGTGAAGAAGTACATGCAGCGGCCGCAGACGCCATATGAGCATGCCTGGGAGATCCGCGACCGGTACGGCTACCGATCCTTCGACGATCAGGGCTGCGCGGGGGCGTTCGCGCGGTTTCTCGAGGGTCGGGCCTGGACTCACGTTGAGGGGCCGGTGGCCCTGTTCGACCAGGCGGCGGGATGGCTGCGTCGTAATCGGGTGCTGCTGCCCGGCGTCACCGTGCTGGCGCGGCAGGTGGCCGCTGCGCGCGAGACAGCCGAGGCCCGCGTGTACGCGGCTTTGGCCGCAGTGACGCGGAGCGTGGATCCCGGGCTGCCGGAGCGGCTCGCGAACCTGCTGCAGGTCCCGGACGGGTCGCGGGTGTCGGAGCTGGAGCGGCTGCGCCGCTCGCCGCGACGCAGCTCGGGACCGGAGATGGTCAAGGCGCTGCAACGGGCCGGGCAGCTCGCCGCGCTGGGGGTCGGCCGCGTAGAGGTGGACGGCATCCCGGCCAACCGGGTGCAGGTGCTGGCCCGTACCGGTCAGGGGAGCAAGGCTTCGGCGCTGGCGCGGCTGGGCGAGCCGAAGCGGACCGCGACGCTGGTCGCGGTGGTGCGGCACCTGGAGGCGGCCGCGGTCGATGACACGCTGGACCTGTTGGCGCTGCTGATGGCGACCCGGCTGTTCAGCCCGGCCCGCCGCGCGTCGGCCGGGCAGCGGCTGGCGATGCTGCCGCGGCTGGAGAAGGCCTCCAAGACGGTCGCCCGCGCGGGCCGGGTGTTGCTTGACCAGCTCGCCGCTGCCGAGGACTCCGGCATCCGGCTTGATGTCGCTGCGCTGTGGGCGGCGGTGGAGCGCATCGCGCCGCGGGCAGTCGTTGTCGACGCGATCGATCTGGTTGAGGAGCTCGTGCCCGACGATGACGGCTCGGCGGACTCGGCGATGCGCGTGGCTCTGGCCGGCCGGCACAACACGGTGCGGCCGTTCCTGACGCTGCTCGGCGAGTCGGCCGCCCTGCACGCGGCGCCGGGCGGCGAGCGGGTGCTTGCGGCGGTCCGCGCTCTGCCCGAGCTGGCCCGGCGCCGCGTGACCCAGAAACCGCTCACCGGTGAGGAGATTGATTCTGAGCTGGTGACGCCGGCCTGGAAGCGGGCCGTGTACGCCAGCACCGGGCTGCCGGCTGGTGCGGTGGACCGCGACGCGTACGTAGTGTGCGTGCTCGAAGCGCTCCACCGGGCGCTGGCCCGGCGCGACGTGTACGCCCGGCCCTCGCATCGCTGGGCCGACCCGCGAGCGCTGCTGCTCGACGGGCAGCGGTGGAAGGCGGTCCGCGAGGACGTGCTGGCTGGGCTCAGTCTCACCGACCCGGCGCCGGTGCACCTGGCCCGTCAGCTGATCACGCTGGACGCGGCGTGGAAGCAGACCGCAGCCCGCCTCGGGGAAGCCGCCGACGATGCGCGGGCCCGGGTCGTGCCCGGCCCGGACGGCCGGGCCCGGCTGGTGGTCGACCACCTTGACGCGCTGGACGAACCCGACAGCCTGGTCTGGCTGCGGGCGACGGCGCAGACGATGATGCCGCGCGTCGACCTGCCTGAACTGCTGCTGGAGGTGCACGCCTGGACCGGGTTCCTGGGCGCTTACACCCACCTCGCGGACGTCTCGACGCGCACCAAGGATCTCGCGGTGAGCGTGGCGGCGCTGCTGGTGGCCGAGGCCTGCAACGTCGGGCTGACCCCCGTGATCAAGCCCGGCGAGCCGGCGTTGAGCCGGGCCCGGCTCGCGCACGTGGACCAGTACTACGTGCGCGCGGAGAACCACGCCGCCGCCAACGCGGTGCTTATCGACGCACAGGTACAGATCCCCATCGCGCGCGCCTGGGGCGGTGGGCTGCTCGCCTCGGTCGACGGGCTGCGGTTCGTCGTCCCGGTGCGCACCATCAACGCCGGGCCGTCGCCGAAGTACTTCGGCTACAAGCGCGGCATCACCTGGCTCAACGCCGTCAACGACCAGGTCGCCGGCATCGGGCAGATGGTGGTGCCCGGCACCCCGCGCGACTCACTGTTCATCCTGGACACCCTGCTCAACCTCGACGCCGGACCGAAGCCCGAGGTCGTAACCACCGACAACGCCTCCTACAGCGACATGGTCTTCGGCGTGTTCGCGATCCTGAACTACCGCTTCGCGCCGCGCTTCGCCGACCTGCCCGATCAGCGGTACTGGCGCGCGCCGCTGCCGGACCCGCTGCCGGCCGATGTCTATATGTCACCCGAACAGCAGGCGATCGGTGGCTACGGACCGCTGGAGCCGATCGCCCGCAACAGCATCAACGTTGCCAAGATCGCCACCCAATGGCCGGACATGCTGCGCGTGGCCGGGTCTCTGGTCACCAACCAGGTCCGCGCCTACGACTTGCTGCGGATGTTCGGCCGCGACGGACACCCCACCCCGCTCGGGCAGGCGTTCATCGAGTACGGCCGGATCGCCAAGACCCTGCACCTGCTCGCGCTCGTCGACCCCATCGACGG
>Ga0182030_10019719_pt1 | contig 12795 bp, 7 predicted proteins | sample 812S3MmetaG_FD_121299 | JGI IMG/M metagenome (GOLD analysis project Ga0182030, IMG submission 121299) | Permafrost microbial communities from Stordalen Mire, Sweden - 812S3M metaG (Illumina Assembly) | ecosystem: Environmental > Terrestrial > Soil > Wetlands > Permafrost | place: Sweden... | reverse complement strand
TGTTCGTTTCCCGAAGTTCCGCAATGCACCAGCCAGGTGGGCCGTCCCGACGATGGCACCGATACCACGGGATTTTTTAATACCGAATTCTTCGTCGACCTCAAACCCAAAGATGAGTGGCGGCCCATTTTTCACCAGGATAAGGATGAGTTGATCGCCGCCATGCAGCGCGAGCTCGACAAGATTCCCGGCGCGCTCTGGGGATTCTCTCAGCCCATTGAAGACAACATGGAAGAGGCGGTCAGCGGCGTCAAAGGCGAACTGGCCACCAAAGTCTACGGCGAAAGGCTGAAAACTCTCGAGGACAAGGCTGACGAGATCACAGCTGTCATGCGCCAGATTCCTGGCATTGAAGACCTGGGAGTATTTCGCGTGCTCGGCCAGCCCAACCTGAACGTCACCGTTGACCGCGATGCCGCGGCCCGCTACCAGATCAACGTTGCCGACGTGCAGGATGCGATTCAAACCGCGGTTGGCGGCAACGCCGTCACCCAGGTTCTGCAGGAAGAAGCTCGCTACGACCTCGTCCTCCGCTATCTTCCGCAATATCGCGATACTAAGGAGGCAATCGAGAAAATTCGCCTGCTTTCTCCCACCGGCGAACGAGTGTCGCTCGCACAACTCTGCAAGATTCAGGTGGCCGACGGCGCCTCGGAAGTCTATCGCGAAGGCAATGAGCGTTACATCGCGATCAAATACAGCGTTCGCGGCCGCGACCTGGGCAGCACCGTCGAAGAAGCCATTAAGAAGGTCAATGAAAAAGTGCAGCTGCCCAACGGCTATCACCTCAAATGGGAGGGCGAATATGCCAGCCAGAAGCGCGCCAACGCCCGTCTTCTGATCGTGCTGCCCATCACCATCCTCATCATCTTCATCATCTTGTACACCATGTTCAAATCGTTCAAATGGACCATGCTGATCATGGCCAACATTGCCATCGCGCCCATCGGCGGCGTGTTGGCCCTTCTGCTCACCGGAACCAACTTCAGTGTCTCTTCGGGTGTCGGATTCCTGGCTCTGTTCGGGGTGTCGGTGCAAACCGGCGTCATCATGCTGGAATACATCAATCAGCTCCGGGTACGGCGCTTCACCATCGAAGAAGCGGCAGTCGAGGGGGCCGTGTTGCGCCTCCGCCCCATCATGATGACCATGCTGGTCGCGACTCTGGGCCTGCTGCCCGCGGCCACGTCGCACGCTATTGGTTCCGACTCGCAGCGTCCCTTTGCCATTGTCATTGTCGGCGGACTGATGGCCGCCCTCGTCATGAGCGTCTTCCTGCTGCCCACGCTTTATGTCTGGATCGCAGGCGATCACGACGTCCTGCCTCATGCAGAGCCAGGATTCTCCGAGGGCGAGCACGTGGATTAGCCGGTGATGTCATGAACTGGTTCGTGAGCGCGGCCGCAATCGCGCTGGGAGTGTTCGCTAAGAACGATGGCTACCTCAGTCCAGTCACCACGTAGGCGTTAGACAGGACTTGGACGTAGATATAGGCGTAGGCCGTTCCGTCTTTCGAAAAGATGGGGGCTGAGGTTTCCGTGATTCCTGCGCCGGCGTCCACTCCGAAGGATTTCCACGGTTCCATTTTTCCGCTGGCCACATCGACCTTGGAGACCTTCGCAATCTGCTCGCTGCGGCTGGGGGCCACGTAGACTGATTTCCCATCCGGCGACCAGCCCGGGACGTAGTAACGCGAATCGAGTCCCGGAATGGGACGCAGGCCGCCACCACCCTCCAGGGGCCATATCCCGATGTTGCCATCCGGACCGCGCACGATTGTCTGAGTGCCGTCGGGCGCAAGATTCACGCCGCGCACTCCTTCCGGAGTGATGGGCTTGGCATCGCCGCTGCTCAGATCGATCAGATAGTTTCGCGCGCCGTGACCGGCTTCGATGCCGGAGGCTAACAACCGTTTTCCGTCCGGCAGAAAAGCAACGCCGCCGTAGCTTACGGCATCGTGCGTGAGTTGCCGGGATTCTCCCGCTCCCGTCGGCACCAGGCTGAGCGGCCCGCCCTTTGCGGGTTTCGTCACCACCCACTTGCCATCGGGAGAAATTGCCAGGGGCTGACCTTCGCCAATACGGGTGGGAGGCGAGCCATCGGTGTCACGCAAGAACACGGTGTAATTCGGACCACCACCGTTGCCTTCCTCTTCGAAGACAATCTTGTGGCCATCGCGGCTGATGGCGCGCACGATCGACCAGCCGAACCATCCCAGTTCGCGTTCCTGGATTCCTCCCGGCGCCGTACCGCGAATCCCGATCCTGTCCTGATGCGTGATCATCAGCGCCGTTCCATTGCGCACATCTTCCAGCCACATGCCCCCGGGCACGTTGGTGATCGACCGCACTTTTCCGGAAAGAGTGGCCGCGTGAGGATTCAGGGCGCTGCCGTTGTTGCTGCAGGTGAACCAAACCTCATCGCCCGCGGCCGACCAGAAGATGCCTTCGATCGACACCCAGCCCGAGGAGAGCTTCTTTTCCGGTGTCTTGCCATCGGCGCCGATGACGGCCACCGAGCCTTCGTCATCGCCTCCCGTGTTTTCATGGTCGGCGAAAGCGATCCACTTGCCGTCGGGAGAGATCTTGGGGCTGCTGATCCAGCCGATGCTGTCGAACAGGACCTTGCCCGCCGGATACTCCAAACGCCAGTGTTGATTTTCGGGAACATAGCGCACCACAGCCAGGCTTTCGCCGTTCGGGGCCCAGTCCGCGTCCTGCACGTTCTCCAGCACTTCGCGCGGAGTTCCTCCGCTCAGCGGCACGCGGGCCAGCGTACCGCTGCGGGCGTAGCCGGGGAAGTTCATGGTATTGAGGCGAATGGCCAGCTCCCCGCTTTTCGAGATGGCCAGCAGTTCGGCATCCTTGAGCCCCAGTTCGCGGGCTCCGGGATCATCCAGGCGCGACAGGTAAAGCTGGTTTTCGCCACCATCCCAGGAGGCGCTGTAGACCACGCTCCCGTCGGGGGCAAAGCGGGCATTTCCGATGGATCCGGTGCGAAACGTGATTTGTTTGTACTCGGCCAGCGGCGGGGTGCCGCTGCCGTGCCCCAGCCACCAGCCCAGAGAGAGCATCAGCGCAGCCAGTGCGAGGACGGCCGCGAGCGCCGGCAGAAGCTTGTGACGCGGCGGCGCGGCTGCAACGGAAGTCACTCGGGCCGACGCTCCTGATGTGCCGGAAAGATGTTCGAGATCAAAGGCAATATCGCTGGCCGAATGAAAGCGCGATTCCGGATTTTTCTCCAGGCAGTGCTGCACGATCCGCTCCAGCGCCGGGGAAACATTGCGCCCGGTTTCGCTTAAGTCTGGAGGATCTTCCTTCAGGATGGCGCTCATGGTATCGGCGGTGGTTTCTCCGTGAAACGCGCGCTTGCCAGAGAGCATTTCGTAGAGGATCGCACCAAAGCTGAAAATGTCGGAACGGGGATCGACGCCAACGCCACGCACTTGCTCGGGCGACATGTAGCCCGCCGTGCCCATCACCACTCCCGCTTCGGTAGCCTGCGTCAGCGTGGGCAGCGATGAGTGGTGAGCACCGGGTTCGGGCTGGGTGAGTTTGGCCAGGCCGAAATCCAGAATCTTGACCCGGCCATCCTTGGTGACGAAGAGGTTTTCCGGTTTCAGGTCGCGATGGATGATCCCTTTTTCGTGGGCCGCGGCCAGTCCATGCGCGATTTGCAGGGCGTAGTCCAGCGCCTTGCGCATCACGACCGGTCCGCTGCGAATCCGCTCGCGTAGGGTCTCGCCTTCGAGCAGTTCCGACACTACATACGGCGCGCCCTCGTGCGTGCCAATATCGAATACCGCCAGGATGTTGGGATGGTTCAGGGCCGCGGTGGCGAGGGCTTCCTGCTCAAAGCGGCGCAAACGATCGGAGTCAAGCGAGATCGCTTGCGGCAATACCTTGATCGCCACGTCGCGCTTGAGGCGAGAGTCGCGAGCCCGGTAAACCTCACCCATGCCGCCCGCGCCCAGAAGGGAAACAATTTCGTACGGCCCGAGTTTGGCGCCAGGAGTCAGGTGCATGCGGGGCAAGAGTATCATCCCCGGGGAAAAATCGCACGGGCGCTGTGGGGTTAGGAATGAGGCAGAGTGAAAATCACAAGCACGAAGGACACGAAGTGACACGAAGGGCTTGTATGTGAAGCACCTTCGTGATACTTCGTGTCCTTCGCGGTTTGCGGTTGGTTATTTCTTTTTTCCCATTTTGCGCGAGATTTCTTCGACGATCTTGGGGCGCAAATCGGCGAGAACGCTGTCGACGATGCCGGCAATGTCATCCGACTCAGGCTCACCCGCGTGGGCTGCCTCGGGAGCCTTCTCGGCGCCGGCGGCGACGGCCATGGCGGCCGCATCCTGCGGATCAGACGCCGCGGCTTCTTCCTTCTCGTTCGGCTCTGGTGCAGGCCCCGGAGCGCCCTTGGCGTCTCCCGTCTCGCGAATGCGCCGCCAACTAGCCCACGCCGCGGCCGTGGTCGCCGCTATTTCAGATTCTTTTTTTGCCATATCAAATATGCCTCCCGCAGCCAGTTTGCCGAGCGCCGCTGCCATGTCTGAAGAAATCACGTTGGAAGAAACTACTTCTGATTCCGAAGAAATCATGCTTGAAGAAACCGCGTGAGAAGAATCTTGCTTCGCGGAAACGGACTCCGCAGGAACTTCGTTGACCAAGGCCGGCGTGGTCTGGGTCGGCGTGGTCTGGGTCGGCGCGGTCTCGGGCATCGCGGCTGTCGTTTCTGCCGCTGCCGCTGGCGTTTCTTCCTTCGCAGTAACAGCGGCGACCGCCGGAGCCGGGACTTCGCTTTTCACTTCGTCGTTCTTCGGAGCTTCGATTTTTGCTGCTTCGATTTCCGGCTGGCTTGGTTCCGCGTGCACAAATAGCAGCGTATCCGGCTGGGCTGAGTCGACCTTGGGAACTTCCAGAGCAGCTGGGGCAGTGGCCGGGCTCTCGATGCTTTGCGTCACCGGACTTTGCACTGCAGCACTGTCTTCCGTGTGGGTCTCCGCGCCGGCCGCAGGCACATGGGGCGCGGACGTCACTTTGAAATCTTCTACTGGAGCCGGCTCGAGCGCCGGGGCTGCAGGCCTGATCTGCTCAGCATACGCTGCCGCTACCGCTTCCAGTTCTTTCACGGCCTCGCTGATGGCTTCCGCCGCAGCGTTTGACACCGCAACGCTGGTCCCGCCGTCATTCGCGACCGCAGCATCGTCCACTATTCTTGCCGTTGGCTCTGCCTGTGGTTCAGGCTCTGGTTCAGGGCTGGCAAGTGGGACAACCGGCGCTGGCACCACCGCTTCCGCCGGCGTGGAAGCTTCCAGAATCGGCGCAGACGGAGCCGCTACTGGCTGGGTTTCCTGAAGCGGGGCTTCCTGAGGCTGGACCTCCTGAGGCTGGGGCTGGACCTCTGCGATCGGCGTGACTACCGGCGCAGGAACGGTCCCAGCGGCCGCTAAAGCCGCGCTGGCCTTCTCCATCTCAAGTTCGAGCGAAATCGCCGCTTCCTCGGGCGCCAGCGCCACGGCAACCGCAGTCCAACGCGAAGATGCCGAAGCCAGGCCCGCTGCTGCCGCCGCTGCCACCGCCATGGTGACGGGCTCGTCTGCATTCGAGTCGGCGGCTTCGCGCAACCAGGATCCGTTACCAGAGCCTGCGCCAGCCGACGTAACTGGATCCGGCTCCAAGGCGGCAATTGCGGCCATCAGATCATCGTGGCTGGGAGAGGCGATGCTGCCCGCTTCGGGCGTCGCGTCGCTAGACTTCCCGGCGGTCGCGATCTTTTCTTCGGGCTTTTCTTCGAACTTTTCTTCGATCTTGGCTTCGGTCTTCGCTTCGATTTTCTCTTCGGACTTCTGCTCCGCAAAAGTCGCCACCGGCGCCGCGACTTCCTGCGGGACTTCGACGGCGGTTGGAGTTGCTTCCGTCGCTTCGACTTTCGGTTCCAGCTTGGCTTCGGCGACAACCGGTTCGACGAACTTGTTGTCCGCGATCTTCGTTTCTACGATCTTTGTTTCGACGGCCTTCGCTTCGACTACATTCGCTTCGGCGATTTTCTCTTCGCCAACCCTGGTTTCGGCGATCGTGCCCTTCACCCGGGCTGCCGCTGCCGCCAGTGCGGCGATCTCCTCTGGAGTCACATCCTTGGGCAAGCCCTCGGGCGCGAGCGCGCCCAGATCGACCCGGTTATCCTCCGCCACCTTGGCCTGGTGCCTGGCCGCATGCGGCGGGTCCGGCCTGCGCTCGACTACCGTGCGCAGGTCCTTGTTCATGGGGTTGTAAAACGATGAATCGTCGGTTTCTTCGGGCGGGGCCTCTGTCTTTGCTTTTTTCTTGGGGAACCCGATGCGGTCCTTCCATCCTGAATCTTCTTCCGCTGCGGCGTTCTTGTCGTAACGGGCCTCGTCGAGAGCGGCATTGGCGCGCGCAAATCGGCCGGGCTTTGAAGACTCCGGACGAGGCACAATCTTGTCTTCCAGTTTACTGAGGGCGCTCAGCAACTCGCTGGCTTCAAAGGGCTTGACGATGAAGCCGTCGGCGCGGGCGCGCTTGGCCTCTTCCGGCTTGAAGGGCTCCAGTTTGCCCACGGTCAGCAGCACTGGAACGCGCGCGGTCTCCTGTGCTTCCTTGAGGCGCTGGCACACCTCAAGCCCGCTGTAACCGGGCATATAAACGTCGAGCAAGATCAGGTCGGGTTTCTGCTCGGCGATTTTCTTGAGAGCGGCGGACCCGTTGTTGACGGTAATGACTTCGTATCCCGCGTCCGCGAGAATCTTCCGCCCCATATTCTGGGCGGTCACACTGTCATCGGCGAGCAGAATCTTCCGGGCCAAAGGTTTCCTCTTGAATGAGGGGAGATAGCCCGAAGGTAACCCGAGCCACACTCCAAGTCAATGACGCAGAAGGGAAGTAACTGGTTACCAGTGGTCAGCACCTAGTGCGTAAAAGCTTGACCGCGGGCCTCCGACCTCGGTTGGTCTGAAGTCTGAGGGCCAAGGTCCGAGGTTCGAAGCCTGAGGTCCACTTTTAGAACGGAATGAGTTTCTTCAGGCCCTTCTTCTTCTTTTTCTTGCTGCTGGAGATTTCCTGGTCGCTGGCGGGAGCGGAATTATCGGCGCTCGCCGTGGCCGAAGACGACGAACGTCCCTGCTGGATTTCGTTGACCTGCGTAGGCGGAGGCAGCGCCTGATCCGGCCCGCTGTCGGTCGGCTTCAGTTCGTTGGGATCGGGGGGCGCATTCGGCGTCAGTTCATTGGGGTCAGGCTTGGCGGTCGGCGCAGGAGCGCTTCCAAAGGGCGAACCCGCAGCGCTCGCTTCCGTCGGGGGCGCGGCGGGCTGGTTGGGATTCATGATTTCCACTCCCACCGCACCCTTCTCGGGCATCCCCATGGCTGCGACCGCCGCTTTATTCTCTCTACTGACGATATCCCTCGCGGCTATCGGTTCCGGATCAACCAGCGGAGGATCGCCCACTCGGGCGGCGTTGGCCACATCCGGCCCTCTCTTGATAAGCCCGATCAAGTGCTGGGCTGCCGTCTCGTCAGCCCGGCTGTCGATTTCCGCTTTATTCCTTGCGACGTCTCCCTTAGTCGGGCGGGGAATCGGCTGGTGCAGGGCCTCCAGGCGTTTGGCGGCGTCATCGGAGCGATCCATGAGCGGATAGCGGGTGACAATTCTGGCGTACTCCTCCGCCGCTCTCTTTGTAAGATCCTGGAGATAGGGTTCCATTTTCGCTTTATCGGCCTCGCGGATGCATCCTCGCGGCAGGCCGTGGACGTCGCAGGTGGGAGTTTTCCGCACGCGATCAATCTGGCCTTCGTAGTTCTGCCCCAGCAGATACAGAGCTTCATCGGCGCGGCTGAAGAGCGGATACTTGTCGATCAGGGTTTGCAGTCGCGCTTCAGACGCAAGATAGGACTGGCGCAGATAGTAGAAGCGTCCGATTTCAAACTCGCGTTCGCCCAGCACTTCCTGCACTTCCAGCAGACGGAGCTTGGCTTCGGGCACCAGCTTGCTGTCGGGGTATTGCAAAATCATCTTGCGGTATTCGTCCTCGGCGCGCTTGGCGTGGGTGTAGTCGCGGTCGGCCTTTTCCATCTGTTGGTAATGGATGTTGGCGATCTTCAGCTGGGCTTCGGCGGCTTCCGCCATGTTGGGGAAGAAGATCTCGAAGTCGCTGTATTCCTGCTCCGCCTGCGCCAGGGCAGCCGTGCCGCCTTCCGCGTACCAGGAGTCGCCCACCGCCAGCTTGGCGCGGGCAATGTATTCCGACTCCGGGTAAGTGTTGATGAGGGTCTGCAGGGTCAGCCGGGCCACGTCGAAGCGGTTGTGCCGCATCGCGTCCATAGCCTTGTCGAACAGGATTTTATCCGGCTGTTTCGAACTGACTCCGGCCAGCGGGTTCACCGACTTCTTGTTGGTGCAAGCGGCGGTAAATACCAGCAGCATGCCCAGGACGGCCATCAACGGAATGCGACGTGACATAGGACCTCGATTTGGTCGTGTAGGGCCGGGTCTTTGACCCGGCCACCGAGCGCAGCTCGTTTCTTAATTTCGTGCGGCTAGACTTTCTGCAGCGCAGCTTCCGTCGCCGCCTTCAGCAGCGCCTGCGCATTCTTGCTTGGATCACCATTGCCGAACACGGCGTTGCCCGCCACCAGAATTTCTGCGCCGGCCTGCACCACAGCGGCGACGGTGTCGAGCCCTACCCCGCCATCTACTTCGATGCGGTAATGCAGCCCGCGTTGGCTGCGAATTTCCGCTAACCGCCGCATTTTATGCAGCGTGGACGGAATGAACTTCTGCGCCCCGAACCCCGGATTCACCGACATTACGAGCACATAGTCCACAATGTCGAGCACTTCCGAGAGCGTCTCGACCGGCGTTGCCGGATTGATTACCACCCCCGCCAGGCAGTCGTAACTCTTGATCAGGTGCAGAGTGCGGTTCAAGTGCCGGCAGGCTTCCTGATGCACCGACATCCAGTCAATACCCACGTCGGCAAACGCGGGAATGAATTCGTCCGGATTCTCAATCATCAGGTGGCCATCGAGCGGCAACTCCGTCACCTTGCGCAGCGACTTCACCACTGGCGGGCCGATGGTAAGGTTGGGGACGAAGTGGCCATCCATAATATCGAGGTGGATGACACTTCCACCTCCCTCGCTAGCGGCGCGCACTTGCTCGCCCAGCCGCGCAAAATCAGCCGAAAGAATTGACGGTGCCAGTTCGATCAAACCTTGAACTCTCAGAACCTGATGTCTCAGAAACGCCGGGAAACAACGTGTGCAAATTCTAACACGCGGAAATGCGGTACCGGGTGCCGAGTTGCGAGTACCGAGACGAATGTGGCACGGATAGTCCCCGCCGGTTCACGGGCGAAGCGAGGCGAGATAGGCGGCGATGGCGGCCATGTCGGCGACGGTCAGTTTAGCGATGGCGGGCTTCATCTTCTGAACAGCCGTTCCGGAGCGCGCGCCGTGTTGAATGTCGTAAAGTTGGCGCACGATATAACTGGGTGACCGGCCGGCCAGCGGCGGGGCTTCGCCGAGGCCCTTCAGGTCGCGGCCATGGCAGGTGACGCAGCCCACGGTCCGGCTCGAGTCCCCGGCCACCAGCGTCTCGCCTTTCTTGATGCTGCCCACGGGCACGTAGGCGATGAATCCGGAATGGTCGTCTCGCAGTTCAGTGCGCTCTAGATTTTCTGGGGTCTCGATGATGCGCGCGCCGATCGGTTCGGCCCCGCCCGCGCCATTCTTAGCCAAATCGGACTTGGCCAAATCGTTCGTGGTCAAATCGGCCACCAGCATCCAGCCGGCCACGTGGGTCTTGGGAACGGTGTTAGTCTCCACGACCCGAATCCACGGCCTGGGATGCAGTGCGGAGAAATACTCCGCCGCAGCTTGAATCTCCTGATCGTTGGCTTTGGTTTCGTAGGCGATCATCGCGCTGGTGGGAGCGTGCCGGGGGTCGGAACTATGGCGCAGGCCGCTCTTGAAATTGGCCAACTGCTGCACGATGTAGACGGCGGGTAAGCCGGCGAGGCTGGCATTTTCCGGGCGTCCTTGTCCGTTCGGCAGGTGGCAGTAGCCGCAGGCAAAAACCTGGGGGGCGCGGCCGCGCGCCACGATTTCGGGCATCGCCGGATGATCCGCGGGATGCCAGTCTGGCGGCTTGAACATATCCCCAATTTGCTTATCGGTAAACGCCGCGGCGCTGCCGGGCACATGGCGCGGCACGTCGTCGGGTGGTTTCGCCGGGGTAGTGGCCGATTCGGGCGGGTTGATGGCATAGGCCCAATAGGGAGGCGGTTCGCGCAACGCAGTCGCGGCCACAGCTTGGTTCGGCGCGGTCGTAGTTTGTCCGGCTGCGGCCATCACGGCCACCATCCACGAGAAAATGATCCCCTGTCGAAGTTTCAAGGCTGGCCGTTCTTAGTTCGGATTGGAGTTCGGAGTAGCCGGTTTCGGAGCGACCGGAGCGTTGTTCTTGATTTCGGGCTTTCTGGAAGTGTCGTCGTCCATCCCCTTCAGCTCTTGCTGCATGCGATCTTTCCACTGGTCAAGGTACTTGCTCAAGATAGGCATGGCCGCCTGCGACCCCTCCTGCAGAACCACCGGGAGTTCTTGCAGCACTTTCTGGCCGACCGGCGAGGAGTAGAACGCATTCATGGCCTCAATGTCGGCTTTGGTGAAATGCTTCTGGTAGGCGGGAATCATGGCCTGCGTGACCTCGTCGATGGGCATGCCTTTGATCATATCGTCCATCGCTTTCTTGAAGTGGGCGTCGAAGTCCGGCGGAACGCTGCCTTTTTCTTTGAGCATCTGATCGCGAAACAACTGCTGCATGTTGCGGGATTGCACTTCCATGATTCGCTGGAACATGTCATGCGAGCGCATGGTGCGCATGTAAAGAATGATGTCGTCTTTGGATGCGGGTTCGTCCCCGGCCTGCGCCAGGACGGAAACACTACCGGAAAAACCAAAGGCGAGGCAGGCGAGGGCGATCAGCAAACGCTTCATTACGGTCCTCCGTCAGACATCAGTAGCGTATCGCAAGACCTGCCGGCAAGCCACCGGTTTCGGCACGTGGCCAGTTAGAGAATCTTTAACCACCAAGGGCACGAAGGTTCACGAAGGAGAACATGCAAGACGAAGGCTTCGTTATATTTCGTGTTCCTTGTGGCTGATGTCTCTTCTTTCCGCGCGTGTTACGCTCATCCGGCGTGTTTTCGTTCACCCAATTCGCGCCAGCGGTCTATAGCGTGGTCGCGGTATTTTTGTGGGGAGCGGCCGACTTTGCCGGCGGCTTAGGATCGCGTCGCGCCAACGCCTTCGTGCTCACAGCGTTCTCGCACGTATGTGCTTTCGCGCTGATGCTGGTGATTGCGCTCAGCCAGCGCGGTACATTTCCTGATCGCGCGAGTATGGTGTGGGCGCTGATCGCCGGCGCGGTTGGAGGATTCTCCCTCGCCCTTTTCTATAGCGCACTGGCCTCAGGGCAGATGGGACTGACGGCGCCCATCGCAGCCCTGCTGGGCGCGGCCATCCCCACTATGGTCGACATTGCGCAGGAAGGCGCGCCCAGCCGCTGGACAATCGCCGGCTTCGGGCTGGCTATTCTCGCTATCTGGCTGATCACGCGGCCGGAAACGGCCGGAGAAGAAACAGGAGAGCAACCATCGGAAGACGCATCGCCCAACGCCGAACCACCCGGCATAGGATCGTCCGATGAAGAACCGTCCGGCCAGAAGGATTCTCGCCCCGCCGGAGTCGGCCTGGCCGCTCTGGCTGGCGTGGGATTTGCGGGCTTCTATCTTTGTATCCACCAGGCGAGCGGATCGCCCGCCTGGATCGCCACCATCTCGCGCATCGGGTCATTCACGACCACCTCGATCGCGGTCTTGGCGACGCGCGCCCCGCTCACGCTCGACCGCCCGCGCGCCGCGCTGGGCGCGGCGGCCGGATTCCTCGACATCGCAGCCAGCGCTTTGTTTATCTTCGCCAGCCAGCATGGCCGGCTGGACGAAGCCGTCGTCATCACGTCCCTGTATCCGGCCATGACCGTGCTGCTGGCGCGGGTGTTCCTGAAAGAACATTTCAGCCGCTGGAAGTTCGTCGGACTACTGGCGGCGCTGGCCGCGGTGCCCATGATCGCGGCGGGGTAGCATTCATTCCGTATTCTAGAATATGGAATGGCGTTGAAAGATAGCCGATGCCGCTATTCGAAATCCGCAATCTGACCAAGGTGTTCTCGCATGGCGACTCGCCGTTGGGGGCGAAGCAGCGCGGAGAGGTGCGCGCGGTGGATGACGTTTCGCTCGACATTCACACCGGTGAGACGCTCGGCCTGGTGGGCGAATCGGGATCGGGGAAAAGCACGCTGGGGCGTCTGATTCTGCGGCTGATTGAGCCGACTTCAGGCACGGTGCGGTTTGAAGGCCGCGATCTGCTTTCGGCTGGCCGCGGCGAAATGCGCAGCCTGCGCCGCGATCTGCAGATTATTTTTCAGGATCCGTTTGCTTCGCTCGATCCCAGGTTTCGCGTGGAAGATATTATCGCGGAGCCGCTCGTGATTCATCGTCGGCTTATTCGTGGGAGCACGAGCGGGGACAGCCGGGCGAAGCTCGACGTTCGCGCCCGCGTGGGCGAACTGCTGCGTGCGGTGGGTCTGGACGAATCGGCGCGCACGCGCTACCCGCACGAATTTTCCGGGGGACAGCGGCAACGCATCGGCATCGCCCGCGCCCTTGCGTTGCGGCCCAAGTTCATAGTGTGCGACGAGCCGGTCTCGGCGCTCGACG
>Ga0182030_10019717_pt1 | contig 12796 bp, 10 predicted proteins | sample 812S3MmetaG_FD_121299 | JGI IMG/M metagenome (GOLD analysis project Ga0182030, IMG submission 121299) | Permafrost microbial communities from Stordalen Mire, Sweden - 812S3M metaG (Illumina Assembly) | ecosystem: Environmental > Terrestrial > Soil > Wetlands > Permafrost | place: Sweden... | reverse complement strand
TACAAAGTACACGGCGGTGCCGGGCACGCCTGAGGTGCGCGACGCGATCGTGCACCGTCATGCCGTGGACTTCGATTCCGATTACCGTCGCGAAGAGGCCATCGCCTCGACCGGCGGCAAGCACGCGCTGTTCAATGCCGTTCAGGTGCTGGTGGATCACGGCGACGAAGTGATTTTACCGGTGCCCTACTGGGTTTCGTTCAAGGACATCGTGCGCTATGCCGGCGGCGAGTGCGTGTTGCTGCACTCGGATGAGTCGCAAGGCTTCCGGGTCACGGCTGAAATGGTCGCGCGACTGATCACGCCGCGCACCAAGGTGATCATCCTGAATTCGCCGTCGAATCCTTCCGGCGCGGTGATGAGCGCGGAAGATCTTACCGAAGTTGTCCGCCTCGCGCACGAGCGCGGAATCTGGGTGCTCTCCGACGAGTGTTACGTCTATCTGAATTACACCGGCAGGAATTTTTCCGTGGGATCGCTGCGCCAGTTTCGAGAACGCGTCGTGGTGCTGGGTTCGCTCTCGAAAACTTACGCTATGACGGGTTGGCGCCTGGGCTACGCGCTCGGTCCGGCGGCGGTGGTGAGTGCGATGTCGAAGTTGCAGAGCCAGTCCACTTCAAACCCGACTTCGATCGTGCAGAAAGCTGCCGTGGCGGCGTTGAAGGGACCGCAGGAGTGCGTTGAAGAAATGCGGCGCGAGTATATCGAACTTCGCGACCACGTGGTGAAAGGCCTACGCTCGATTCCCGGCATCGCCTGCACGCTGCCGGAAGGCGCGTTCTATGCCTACCCGAACATCTCGGCATTCCTGGGACGCGGCAACGTGAAGTCAGCATCAGACGTGGCGGGACGGTTGCTTCGGGAAGCGCATGTGGCTACGGTGCCGGGAGAAGGATTTGGCACCAGCGACCACATCCGCGTCTCCTACGCGACCTCGAAGGCAGAGTTGGATCGCGGGCTCGAACGCATGCGGAAGTTCTTCGCAGGGCTGTAGGCACGGGATTCACCGGCATAAGGCGCTGTTGATGTTTAGGTTCGGCGGAGGCCGTCCGTTCGCGAACGGCCTTTTTTTCGGTATCACTTTTCATGGGCAATCTGTATCCATTCTTAATGCTGCCGGGATTCGATCCGCGCCCGTGGGGCACGCACGATCTTTCGCCGATTTATCCCAATCGTCACTTCGAGGAGAAGATTGGCGAGGCCTGGCTCACGGGCGACGATTGCAAAGTGGCCAACGGACCGTTCACCGGGCAGACGCTGGCACAGCTCAGCCAACAGCATCATCGGGCGCTTGTGGGCGACGCCGCCCGCGATCCGCAACGCTTTCCATTGCTGCTGAAGTTTCTTTTTCCGCATGAGAAGCTCTCGGTGCAGGTTCATCCTGACGATGAGCAAGCGCGCCGCGTCGGGCAGCCCTGGGGCAAGACTGAGTGCTGGTATGTGGCGCACGCGAAGCCAGGAGCTCAGATCGCTCTGGGATTGAAACCGGGCGTGATCGTGGCACAATTCGGAGAAGCCATCAATGAGAAGCGCGCCGAAGAGGTGCTGAACTGGCTCAACATTTACACCGGCGATATGATTTACGTTTCTGGCGGCACCGTGCACACGCTGGGACCAGGTTCGGTGATCGTCGAGACTCAGCAACAATCGGACACAACCTACCGCTTGTATGATTACGGACGACCGCGCGAACTGCACCTGAAAGAAGGTTTGGCCGCGGTGAAATTGAAGGTTGCGTCCGGCAAAGTGCTGAGGCCGGCTCCCCAGCAAATTCGTGGCAGCAACAATCGGCAGGCTGTGCTGGTAGCCGCTCCTTACTTTGTTGTCGATATGTTTGAGATGAAAGATGCGCAGGAACTGAGCACGCGCGACGAGTCGGGCAAGAGTTCGGCGCAGATCCTGGTAGCCCTGGAGGGATGCGGCGTAGTGGAAGCGGCGGGAGCGGAGCCGGTCACTATGGCGAAGGGCGATGCCGTGGTAATTCCGGCGTCGGTGGAAACATTCACAGTCCGCCCGCAGTGGACGCTGGAATTTCTGAAGGCGCATGTGCCAGGTGCGGCGCAGCCCGAACCGGAAACGCGAATGTAGCAAGTGAAATCCGACAAACGTGGCTAAGAACTCAAATTTCTATCCTGTGGTCCTCGCCGGCGGCCGCGGCACGCGTTTCTGGCCCTTGAGCCGGAAGAAACGTGCCAAACAACTGCTGGCGCTCGACGGCAAGCAAACCATGATCCAGCAGACGGTTGCGCGGTTGCTGCCGCTGGCTTCCCCGAAGCAATTCTGGATTATTACCAACGACGATCTTCGTCCCGCGATCTTGAAACAGCTTCCGAAGTTGCCGAAGCTGCAGGTGCTGGCCGAGCCGCTGGGTCGCAATACCGCACCCGCGATCGGACTCGCCGCGTTTCTTCTCTTGCGCGAACATCCCGATGCGGTGATTGGAATGTTTCCTTCCGACCATGTAATCGCCAATGAAAAGAGCTATCGCGCGACCATCGAGCGCGCCGCGGAGATCGCCGCCGCGGGAGAAAACATCGTGGTCCTGGGCATTCGCCCCAACCGCGCGGAAACCGGCTACGGCTACATTGAGGCGGGCAACGCCTTCAGCGGCAACGCTCTACGCGTGCTTCGCTTCACCGAGAAGCCTGACGCGGAGAAAGCATCTGCATTTGTGGCTGCGGGAAATTATTTCTGGAATAGTGGGATGTTCTTGTGGAGTGCGCGCACGCTGGCCAATGCCCTGCGCGAGCATCTTCCCAAGACCGCTTCCCTGCTGGAACAAATCGCCGCCGCTTTCGGCACCCGAAACTTTGCGGCGACCTTCCGCAAGCTCTATCCCAAATGCGAGAACATCAGCGTCGATTACGCCGTGCTGGAACCGCGTTCGGCGAAGGGCGAGCAGGCCAGCAACCTCTTTTGTCTTCCCGCGGATTTCGGCTGGAACGACCTGGGCTCCTGGACCGCGCTGCATGAGCATCACATTGCGAAAAACCATCCGCTAGACGATAACGTCGTAACCAGCGCAGGACTGTTTGTTCTGAACGCTTGCGGCAACTATGTGCATGCTCCGGGAAAATTTGTCGCGGCTGTGGGCGTGAATGATCTTGTGGTAGTGGAAACTCCGGACGCACTGCTGATCACAACCCGGCAGCACGCGCAGGACGTAGGTAGGGTGGTGAAGTACTTGGACGAAAAGAAGCTGCACAAGCTCGTATGAAAAGGTGCCCGGGGGCGAGTGGTCGGTGATCAGTCACACTGGACATCCCTGACCACCGGCCACTGCTCACTGGACACTGAACTTCCATGGCTCAAGAGATCAAATTCGGAACCGACGGCTGGCGCGGCATCATCGCCGACGATTTCACCTTCGACAACGTGCGCAGGGTCGCCGGCGCGATCGCCTCCTACGTATTGAAGTATGAGGACTCTCAGCACGGTGTAATTATCGGCTATGACACACGTTTCGCTTCTCAACGCGCGGCGCAAGTGGCCGCCGGCGTGATCGCCGCCGCGGGCATCCCCGTGCAACTGGCCAAGGATTACACGCCCACCCCAGCCGTGTCCTACGCGGTAAAGAACAAAGGCGCTGCGGGCGGAGTGATGGTCACTTCGAGTCACAATCCGTGGAACTGGAACGGAGTGAAGTTCAAAGGAAGTTTCGGCGGGTCTGCGACGCCCGCCATCATGAAAAGAATTGAAGAAGAGATGCGCGCGGGTGCGATGCCGCAAGGCGCGAAGGCGGCCATCGAAGAGGTTGACATCAAGACACCCTACGTCGCGGCAGTTTGCCGCTTTGCCGACATGGATCTGATCGGCAAAACCAAATTCAAGTTTGCCATCGACTCCATGTACGGTTCCGGCCGGGGAGTTCTTGCCGGAATCTTCCGCGAGCGCGGCATTCAGTTCACGGCGATTCGCCAGGAACTCAACCCGTTATTCCCCGATATCAATCCCGAGCCTATCGAACCGCACATTTCCCTGCTCCAGCAAACCGTAGTCCGCGAGCAGTGCGACGCCGGACTGGCTACTGACGGCGATGCCGACCGCATCGGCGCGGTCGCCGAAGATGGCAGCTTCGTGGACTCGCACAAGATATTCTGCGTCCTGCTGCGCTGGCTGCTGGTTCGTAAGAAATGGTCCGGAGACGTGGTCCGCGCCTTCAATACGACGCGCATGCTCGATCGCATTGCCTCCAAGTACGGCCGCAAGCTCTACGAAACCCAAATCGGATTCAAGTACATCGCGGATCTGATGATGGAGCACGACATTCTCATCGGCGGCGAAGAGTCCGGCGGCATCGGCTACTCGCGCTTTCTGCCGGAACGAGATGGAGTCTTGAATTGCCTGCTGCTGGCCAACGTCATGGCGGAGGAAGGCAAGCCGCTCGGCCAGTTGGTTGCCGACCTGCAAAGCGAATTCGGCCCGCACTATTATGGCCGCCGCGATCTGCACATTCCCGAAGAGATCAAGCAGAACGCGATTCAGCGAGCTCGATCTGAAACCACGCAAAGCCTGGGACGCTATCGCGTCGTGAAGAAGGAAAATCTCGATGGCATCAAGTTTTTCCTCGATGCGCCAACCAACGGGAACGGAGCGGAAGCCTGGATCTTGTTCCGCGCTTCGGGAACGGAGCCACTGCTGCGTGCATACGCGGAGGCCTCGTCCCCGGAATTGGTGAACGAAATCCTGACAGCCGCTGAGAGTTTTGTTCAGAACTGAGAACTAAGACCGGTGGTTACCGGTGTCATTCATCTGTTCGAAACTCCACATTTGATGCGGCAGTAATGCGATACTGCTAATTGAGCATGACTTTCGCCGGAAGCGCAACCTCGACCGCAGACGCACCTGAAGCGCGTCGCTACAACCGGATCCACCGCTGGCTCGGGATTGCCGATTTTGTCATCGGCTCCGCTTTTCTGGTTCTTCTGCTGGTCACCCGCTGGACGGATTGGCTGCGCGATCTTGCTTTGCGCCGCGGATTCCAGAACTACACCCTGGCCATCTTTATCTATCTGTTTTTCCTGCTCCTGATCAGTAAACTGCTCGGCCTGGGCCTCGACTACTACGGATTCCGTCTGGAGCGAAGGTTCCAACTCTCCACGCAAAAAGTTCGCTCGTGGCTTTGGGATGAAGCCAAGGGCTTTCTGGTTGGATTGGTGCTCGCAGGCATCGTCGTAGAGTTGCTGTATTTCATGATTCGCCAGTTCCCGCAGCATTGGTGGCTCATCACCTGGGCGCTGTTCATGGGCCTGTTCATATTATTGGCCCAGTTGGCGCCGGTAGTGCTATTCCCAATCTTTTACAAGTTCGAACCGCTGGACAATGAAGACCTGCGGCGCCGTCTGGTGCAACTGAGCGAGCACGCGGGCACGCGGGTGCGTGGAATTTATCGCTGGAAGCTTTCGGAAAAAAGTAAGAAAGCCAATGCGGCTCTCACCGGACTCGGACGTACCCGCCGCATCATCCTCGCCGACACGCTGCTGGACAATTACGCTCCCGAGGAAATCGAGGCGGTCCTCGCTCATGAACTCGGGCATCATGTTCATCGTCACATTCTGAAGAGCATTCTGGTTCAAGCCGGAACGACCTTGCTCGGCTTCTGGGTGGCGAACTGGGTGCTGCACTACGCGGTCGATCGCCACATGTTCGAGGAGCTTTCCGATTTCGCCAACCTGCCCTTACTTGCTCTAACCGCGACTGCGCTTTCGCTCCTGCTGATGCCGGCTCTCAATGCCTACTCGCGCTATAACGAGCGCCAGGCCGACCGCTATGCTTTTGAATCCATCGCCAGCGTGGAGCCCTTCGTTTCGTCGATGAACAAGCTGGCGCAGCAGAACCTGGCCGAGCGCACACCTTCGCGGTGGATTGAAGTGTTGTTCCATTCCCATCCGGCGATTTCAAAACGCGTGGCGGCAGCAGAGGCGTGGGGCCGCCTGCACAGTGCAGGTCCGCAAGCGTGAGCCGCAACTCCTTCACCCTGAATTAAAGGCAACTCAACGCTTCCGCAGAATTTCGGCCACGCGTTGCAAATCCTCCTCGGTATCCACGCCCACGGAGTCGTAAGGCGTTTCGCCCACATAGATGGAGATGCCGTTTTCCAGAAAACGCAGTTGTTCCAGCCGTTCACTTTTTTCGAGTATCGATTCCGGCTGGCTCACAAAGAGATCGAGAGCGGATTTTCTGTAAGCGTACAGGCCGAGGTGTTTGAAATAGCGTGGGGCCGTGCCGTCGCGATCGAAGGGAATCGTCGCTCGGGAAAAATAGAGAGCGCGGCCTCCGGGAGCGGTCACAACTTTCACCGCGTTAGGATTGTCGACATCTTCCGGCGGACACAGAGTCTTTACGGTCCCCACCTGCACTGCCGGGTCTTTCATTACGTCGAGCAGGGTGGCAACCTGCTCCGGGTGCACGAGCGGTTCATCGCCTTGCACGTTCACATAAACATCCGCCGCGACGGAGTTGGAAACTTCATGCACCCGTTCGGTCCCGCTGCGGTGACTGGCTGAAGTCATCTGCGCGCTCCAGCCGCGCTGGCGGCAGACTTCCAGAATCTCTTCGGAATCCGTAGCGATGATCACGTCCGCGAGCAGCGGTGACGAGCGGACCGCCTCGTACACCAAGCCCACCAGCGGTTTCCCCGCAATCTCGCGCAGCATTTTGCGCGGCAGACGGGTCGAGGCCAGCCGCGCCGGAATCACCGCAATAGTTTTCATGCGAGAACCAGTTTCCAGCTTCCCGCCGTAACTGGCAAGTATCACATCTACGAATGGACTTACATTCCTGCGGTTTGACACGCTTTTGCAGCGGCTCTTAGAATGAAGGATTGGACGTGACGCGCCACTCCGGTCCGTTGTGTTCAAAGCAGCGAGAATATTGAAGCGCAGACTTCACACCACTCTCGTTGCGTTTCCCCAATTTGCTGGCGGCGTAGCTCAGGTGGCTAGAGCGACGGTCTCATAATCCGTAGGTCCGTGGTTCGAGTCCACGCGCCGCCACCAATCTCCTGTCAGTGACAATGACGCCCTTTTTCTTCCGATTTCGGCTCCCATTGTCGATGAATTCGGAACACTCGCAAGTTTAAGATGACCCCATGCAGAACGTGACGCCGGTCGCGATTGCGGCGCTTGGGCTGGAACTGGTGCCAGCCGTTTTGTTCGGCTTGGCTTCGGAGCGAGTGGCGCGCGCGGTGGCGCGATGGCCTGTGGCTGTGCGCGTGAGCGTTCCGGCGTTGTTAGTCGCTCCGTACCTATTGGTTTCGATCTCCGAACACATGTTCCGCTGGGCGTGGTTCGCGCTCTATGCCGTGCTGCCCGTTTTGATTGCCTGGCTGCTTCTCCGCGCCGCGGCCGCCGATGCCGGGCAGCGCGTCAACTGGCGCGACGCATTGATTCTGCTCGTCCTTGGGCTCGCCGTGGATTTGCGCTGGTTCGACCGCGCGTGGCCGCCGGGGCTGCGGGCTTTGAACGAATTGTTTCTGGTGGATGCCGGCCTGTATGGATTTCTGGCGATCCGGCAACTCAGCGGCACGGGATTCGATTTTCATCTGAAATGGAGCGACTGGAAAACTGGCCTGCGCGAGCTCGTCTTCTTCACACCTCCCGTCATCGCGCTGGGACTGGCGCTGGGCTTCATCCATCCCCATCGCAACCTGCCGGGAATCGGCAGCGGGCTCCTGCGCTGGGTAGGGATATTTTTCTTCACCGCCGTGCCGGAAGAGCTTTTCTTTCGCGCCTGGGTGCAGAATCTCCTGGAACGCCGCGTAGGGCGTCGTGCGGCCCTACTGATCGCGTCAGTATTGTTCGGCCTGTCGCACTTCAATAAGCGCTCCGCCCATTTCAATTGGCGCTACGTACTGCTGGCGACCATCGCTGGGATCTTCTACGGACGCGCATGGCGCGAGCACCGCCGCGTCCCCGCCTCGACCATCACCCACGCTAGCGTGGATTGGTTGTGGGGGCTGTGGTTCTAGAGTATCTCGACGATTGGGGCACACACCATCATGGCAAAGGTCCACGACTGTTGTGCGGACCATTCACACCGTCTCCTCGCTTCGCTCGTCGGACAGCCGAGTGCCTGCCCTGAGCGGAGTCGAAGGGCGGCTGTCTCTACATGGCTACTGCCGAGGGCTGGTATCTCTACATGAGGTGTTTAGACTGCCACTTCCGGTGTGGCTTCGATCAGGCTGCGGGTGTAGGGATGCTGCGGGCGCTCGGTGATCTGGTCGGTTGATCCAATCTCGACAATCTTCCCGCGATACATCACGGCGATGCGCGTCGAAAGATAGCGCACGACCGGCATGGAATGCGAGATGAAGAGATAGGTCAGGCCGAAGTCGCGCTGCAGTTGCGCGAGCAGGTTGACGATCTGCGCGCCCACGCTGACGTCGAGAGCAGAGACTGGTTCGTCGGCCACGATGAACTTAGGACGCAGCGCCAGGGCGCGGGCGATGCCAATGCGCTGGCGCTGCCCTCCGCTGAATTCATGGGGGAAGCGCTGCAGGATGGATTCGTCGAGGCCGACGGCGCGGAGAAGTTCGACGACGCGGGCGCGAATTCCACCCTTTGCGGTTTCGCTCCCGTGAATAAGGAGCGGCTCGGCGATGATGTCTTCGACGCGGAAGCGAGGGTCGAGCGAGGCAAAGGGATCCTGAAAGATGATCTGCATGTCGCGGCGGAGGCGGCGCATCTCGCCGGGGCTGGCGGCGAGCAGATCGCGGCCTTCGAAGCGGATGCTGCCCGAAGTGGGTTCGATGAGGCGCAGGATCAAGCGTCCGAGAGTGCTTTTGCCTGAGCCCGATTCGCCGACTAGGCCGAGGGTTTCGCCGGCGTGAATGTCGAGCGAGACATCGTCGACGGCGCGGACTTCGTTTCTGCTTCTCGATGTTCCACCAAGGGCAGATTCGCTTTGCGAATAAATCTTGGTCAGGTTGCTGATTTCGACAAGGGGCATGGTTTGTATTCAAGATTCTAGAGTATGGAGTGAATTATTGCGCCGTGATCGTTATTGCGCTGCGATCATGGGGACGGCAGCCAGGGCGGCCAGCAGGCCGACGAATCGCCAACGGGTGAAATGTTCCTTCAGGAACACGCGAGCCAACAGCACGGTGACGGCGGGATAGAGCGAGGAGATGACGACGGCTTCGTCGAGGCGTCCGGTCTGGCTGGCGCGAACGAAGAGCAGGGTACCGAGGGAGTCGATGCAGCCGGTGAGCACTCCCCAACGCAGGCCAGCAGCGGTGATGTCGCGAAAATTCCAGCTCAGCAGGACGACCGTAGCGGTGATGAGCAAGGCGCCGGCTCGAGTCAAGGTTGCGATCCAAAGCGCCGAGCCGGCGCCGGCTTGGCGGACGCAGAGATAGAATCCGGCGAAGCCAATGCCGGCGACGACGGCGAGGCCGATGCCTTCCGGAGTGGCACCGTCTTCGGAGCGGGTGATGAGCCAGAGTCCGGTGGCGGCTAGGAAGAAGCCGAGGATGGGAATGCGGCCGGGCAAGCCCTCGGTGAACATGGAAACAACTGCTGGGATTGCGGCGCTCAGGACGGCGGCGACGGGGGCGGTTAGTCCCATCCTGCCGGAAGAAAGGGCGCGATAGAAGATGGCGAGGGCAGCGCCTCCGGAGACGCCGGCGGCGAGGACCCAGGCGGCGCTGCGGGCGGAAGGGAATGGGGCGTGAGTGGCGGAGGCCAGCGTGACCATCAGAAGCAGGCCGCCGATGTTCACGACCGTGGTGAAGAGGAATGCGCTGGCGCGGCGGGTGGCGTAGCCGCCGAGGAAGTCGCTGGTGCCCCAGGCCAGGACGGCGGCCAGTCCGTAGGCGGCGGTGGCGACTTGGGGCGCGGCGTACATGAACGACGAGGTTAACATGTGCCGGCTGGGAGGTGAGGGCTGGAACATTGCATGTGCAAATGTTCCAGTCGGAACATTAGAGCGTTTTGCCGGAACATTGTGGAAATCTCGGAAATCTCGGAAAACCACCTTAAAGCTATAATTGGTAGGCGGCAAGAAATTGGGGGGGTATGGGGTTAGGAGCAGAGCCTGGAAAGTGGTGAAAAAGACACAGGGCGAAGGAAAAGCGGCGAAAAACGGGGCTCGAGGATGGCAGTCGGGGGTGGGGAGTGCTGATTACATGGGGTTACGGGGTACAGGGGAATGTCCCCGGAGCGGTCCCAAAGATCTTTGACGGAAGTGTCAGTGAAGGTCGCGGCAGGACGTAGATTCTGATTTGGCTCTTTCGCTCCCGCCGCCGCGAGACATAACTGCCCCGTGGCTGTATCCAGAAGAATCTTCGCGCTAGCACCACCTTCGGATACGACAAATCGTCCAGTTTGCACGGGCCGAGCTGAGCGTAGGGTGAGGTGTGTGGAAGCCATTAGTAGCAACCCTGTAATCAGCGCAGCAATTATCGCCGTCCACAAAGGCATGAACGATTTCCAGCGTTCAGCCGCACTTACTTGGCGGTCGTGGAGATCAATAGCTGTCTGGAGAAGCGGATAGACTAATTCCGACGGAAGCACCTTTACTCCAGTGGCATCGTCGCGGGTTATGACGTGTCTTGCAATGAGGGACAAATGCTTTTTGTCATCCTTTTCGACTCGAAAAAATTCAGGATGTTCTTTTGCGAGAGTTGCCCAAGATTGGGATGAAGAAGGCGGTCCTTGCAATTCTTCCGTTAAGCCAGCTTCCGTGCGATGGGTGTACTTATCCAGCGAGAGCACCTGGATTAGCGCAAGCACATCAGAGAGACGGTTGTTCTTGGTATAAGGACGACCCTGTTTCATTTCTGGCCTCTGCCAGCTTTCGCAGACGGCGCGAATTATCTCACGGCGAGCCGCAGTGAGCTAGCTCTGTGGTGGGATGGTCTGTTCCTGTCGGGTCTTCCTCCCACCGTTAGGGCGCGAGAGGCGCAGGTCTGGATCATGGGTCATAGCGTGCTCTTCCTCTTCTAGTAGGGAGTCTTGAAGACTTAAGCCTCGTTTCTGAAACCCGCACTCGCATGTGACGTACCAGCCTCCCATATCCTTTGCACCATCAATTCTAGGTAAAGAGCAATGCGGCAACGGATGCCTAACTGGATATTCATGAGGACGGAGAGACTTCCCCGTTTCTTCAGCGGCCAGAACTTCAGCCCACCTTTGCTTGGCCTCCGCGTAGGCCTCAGCACACTTGGGGCAAAGAGCCTTCTTCGGGAGGCCGGGGCCCGGTTCCGGGTCCGAAAAGGAGGACCGCTTGTTGCATCCGTCCTCAATACGGTCAGGGGTCAGCGCTGCGATCAAGCGACTCTGCTCTTGAAATTTAGCAAATGCCGCCGAATCCGCTTCCTCCAGGGTCATGCCGTCCCCAAGGGAACGTAATCTGTTCAACCTTTCCCAAGCGGACAGCAGTTTCTCGCTGCGTGCCGGGGCTTGGGCACTTTCCAGATCGGTGACCGGAACCCCTTTCCAAGCCAAGAGAACATAGAGATTGCTCAGTTGGCGGGAAAGCACCCGGTCATCCTTACGCGTGAACGTCAGAAGTCCGTCCTTGATGCGGAAAATTACAAAAGCGATCAAGGCTAACAGGATAAGCACGCACGCCTGCCAAGCTGCGAAGAGAGAAAACGATAGGGCGACGGATGCGCCAGCCGCCGACCACAGGGCAAGGCTCGTTAGGAAGGCTTTCATTTTCCTGCTCCTCTTGTGGCACCAGGGGTCTGGCCCACCTTTGCCGGAGCAATTTTAACTGAGGATGCCCCGCGTTTGCTTACTTTGCAAGGGTGGGCCGCGGTGCAGCCGACCGCGAGGGTTTTGACTTTGACGAAGAGCGCGTCCGGTCCGACAGACGGGATCGAGAACGTCCTTCGCGTGACGACGTTCATCCGTCGCGGCGCTGTTGCCGCTGGTAGGGATGCTTCGACTGCGCGGGATTGTCCTTCGGACAATCTCACTTCGCTCAGCATGACAGCCTTATGCCGGACGTGCCCAGACGGGCACGCGGCGTCTCGTGGCGAATCAGGCATCCCTACGGGATGCGCTTCGTTTCTGTTGCGTCTACCCGGCGTTGAAACGCCGGGCTATTTTCGGGCGTCGCTTCGACTGCGCTCCCCGTTTGTCACCTCGCGCCGGAAAACCGGGGAGTGTTGAGGGTCAAAATCCCAAGGGGTTTGACGGTGGTGGAATCCCACTTCTCGCAAAGAACGCGAGAAATGGGGCACCCGCATTCGCGAAGATGGCGGGCTTTCGCGGGCAAGAGTGCCCGCGCCACACTAGCGGGTGCGTGTTAGAATTTCCCCCTGGAAGGTCCTTAGGAAAACCTGATTGATTGAGCTGGCACCATCGATTCTTGCGGCGGACTTTGCGCGTCTGGGGGAACAGGTGCGGGCGGCGGAGGAAGGTGGCGCGACGGTCGTCCATGTGGATATTATGGACGGGCATTTCGTGCCGAACCTGACGATTGGGCCGCCGGTGGTGAAGTCGCTGCGCAAGGTGACGGAGTTGCCGCTGGACTGCCACTTGATGATCGAGAATCCGGACGAGTTTATTCCGGCGTTTGCGGAAGCGGGGGCGGATTGGATCTCGGTGCATCAGGAAGTTTGCCGGCATTTGAACCGCACGCTGCATCTCATCAAGAGCCATGATTGTCTGGCGGGTGTGGTGATTAATCCGGCGACGCCGGTGGATACGCTGGAGGAAGTGCTGGATCTGGTGGATTATGTGCTGGTGATGTCGGTGAATCCGGGGTTTGGGGGACAGAAGTTTATTCCGGGGACGCTGCACAAGATGAGGCAATTATCGGAGATTCGCAGCCAACGCCGGCTGAC
>Ga0182030_10019716_pt1 | contig 12797 bp, 11 predicted proteins | sample 812S3MmetaG_FD_121299 | JGI IMG/M metagenome (GOLD analysis project Ga0182030, IMG submission 121299) | Permafrost microbial communities from Stordalen Mire, Sweden - 812S3M metaG (Illumina Assembly) | ecosystem: Environmental > Terrestrial > Soil > Wetlands > Permafrost | place: Sweden... | reverse complement strand
CTGGCTTGGTGGCCCGGCAACGGCCAAAGGCTCTGCGCAGAAGCCTACTGGCGGCCAAATTTTCCAGGCCAGCCACGCGGCTCGTAAGCTTGGACGCAACATAAGGCTGCTTACGCGCAACAAGGTTGTGGGCAGCCTTGGACCGGACGGGCGTTTGAAATTTCTATCCGCCGGAAGAGGCTGGCGTCGGTAGGGCGACACTCTATCGCCATTGGCCCGAACCGCTCGACCTATTCCTGGAAGCGATGGAAATCGTCATTCCGGAGATCGACCTGGGGGAGGGTCCGATCGGTGAGCGGCTGCTGCGCGAACTCGGACGGCGTATCGATTGGTTCAACAGCTCGATCTGTGGCGCGGTGATTGCCTCAATCATTAATCGCGCTGCTGAGGAGCCGCGAATCCGCCGCATGCGAGACAGGACTCTCGGCCTTGGTAATAAGATGCTGCGCGACGCGATCGCCCAGGCAGCAAGGAGCGGCGAATTGCGTCCCGACACGCCTGCAGACCTTGTCGCCAAGGGGCTGGTGGGCACGCTCTTGTTCGATCGACACTTGCTTGGAAACAGCCTCACCCAACGCGGGTTGAGCGAATTGGTCGAGAGCCTCTAGGTAGGCTGGCGGATCGACCGCGTGCGCTGATGAACCCTTGACGGGCGCCGCGACCAAATTCGGGCGCTGACCGCGAGCGCCATCCACACCGTCGTCGTCTTTTGCCGGCTGTTCGACGCGCAGGTCAAGACCGTGGAGGAGGGTGGTAATCCGATCGAGGAACTGGCTCCGTTGCTTCTCCGGCAAACTCGGAATTCTGCAGCAGCCTGCGCAGGCGGGCGGCGGCAGTTGCATTTCCGACGAATGGCAGGGGTTCCGTGCGATACTGTCCGACTCGCATCATCAAGCGACCGCGTTCGTCGAGAATGTCGACGTCGATGGACGATCTTTCGGGAGAGCCAAACCGGGCCACCGATACCAACTCTCCGGAATAGTCCACGTCGACGGACGAAAAGCGATCTACCCGGCCGATCGAATGCGGAATCATCATGCGCCCGCTGTCCGTGAGTTCCAACAAGCCGGCTGATTGGAGGGCAAATTCGAGCAACCGTGGGGCGATTTCGCTGTCGGAAGGCCGGTGCCGATGACTCGGGGGAAGGCCTGACGCGAATCGACACTGCATCAGGCCGCTTCGAACCGCGGCACTCGCGACGACCTGAAAGGCCGGACCATGGAAGAAGAGGGCATAAACGTCGCGCTGGGTCACGGCCCGCGGTGCGAGGCCATCGGATGGCGAGGCGCGCATCGACGCCGCAGTGGCAGCAGCGTCAACGGGGGCACCGGAAAACTCGACCTGCACTTGCAAGTGGCATGACACCTGGCCGTCGTCTTGTCGGCTGAAAAGGGTACAGTCGAAGCATCGCCGAGGGTTGCCGGATGAGGCGCGGATGGACAATTCCACGACGTGGGGACCCGTACCCAGCGCGATGTATGGCTCGAGCACACGCACAGCGCGCAGACTCGCCGGCGCCGGGGTCGATGCAACTTGGCGGGCCGCGGCGACAGCGGCCTCCAACCCCATGACCGTTGAAAAAAGCGGATCACCTCCCGGCCGGTGGTCGGTCAAGTAAGGTTCGTTCACGTCGAGTCGAAGGGTGAACCAAGACTCGTTTCCGGATAAGCCCAGTGGTATCGGCGCGAACAACCCCGGCATTGCCGGACCTAGCCCATCGTCTGCGGCGACGTGGGGGCGCCGGGTTCCGGCCGCTGCAGAAATTCGATCAGGTTACCGTCGGGATCGGCGATAAAAGCGAACAACGCGCGGCCGTCCGGTGCCACGCGGGGCGACAACACAGGCTTGGCACCGGCGGCGACCACCCTGCCGAACGTGGCATGGATGTCGGCGACGCCGAGGGCGAACTGGAAGTAGCCGTGAGTCAGTGCGCTGTCGGTGGGATGACCCACTCGTCCGGGCGTCGAGCCCTTGCGTTGAAACAACTCGATTCGAACTCCCTGCGCATTGAGCAGGATCAGTCCATCGATCTCATGCGCGGGCAGTGCGAAGGAGTCCTCCTCGATGACAAACCCCAGCACGTCGGCATAGAAACGACGCGAGATTGCGATGCTGGCGACGGAGAGTGCGACATGATCGAAGCGCATCGGCTCGAAGGATCCCGTTGCTGCCACCGGCGTTTCATTCGGGATGTCGCTCATGGGATGTTCATCACCGTTTCCGTGACCAGGGCCCGGGTGAATGCCGGCTCCAGAAGCTCCGCTTCCAGACGACGCACCGCATTCATCGATCCGGTGTCGTCGCGCAGAAATTCAAGGGATTCGGGACTGCGAATCCACAGTTCATCGATGACGTCGAAGAACTTGCGGTCGCCGCCATCCGGATGCGCGGCCTCCGGTAGCGCATGATTCTGCACATACTTCATGGCGATTCGAGGCAACGCCCGATTGGCACACAGTGCATCGAAGAAATGGGTGCGCCACGCGGCTTGGAAATCCTCGCGGGTGATACCGGCGCGCCGCCGGCGGAAGTAGAAAATCTTCCGGCCGGCGACCGACGGATCAAAGTCCGACACCCGCGCTTCGAAGGTGTAGTGCATGACCGCACCGGGCCCGGCAAACCGATGTTCATCCGGCCGGACGATCTCGAGGTAGCGCGGTTCGGCCATGTTGGCGAGCTGCGCCTCGCGGCTGTCGAACCATCCTTGCGTGACGATATCGAGGTGGTCGGCCGTCGGGTGCCCGAATGCCCCGTCGGTGGCACCATGAACCGGAAAATTGTAATGGTAATGACGGATGTCGCGCGCGACTTCCGGGACGCTTTTCACCAGCGGCCCGTGGACCTCGGTGACATAACGACGAAAGTCGGCATGCGTCATTCCACTGCGGCGCGGCGCCAATATCATCATTTTCATCATTGGGGTGAGCTCACCTGTCCCTGAGCCGGCGGGTCCGGGCGATATGCGCGATAGAAGGTATCCACGCCGCTGCGGATGACCTCGTCCTGGTGCTGCTCGGATAGGGTGTGGTCGAGCGCCAGCAAGGCTCGGAGATTCAGGTCGCCCCGGATGAGGCCGACGAATTGTTCGGCGGCGCGGCGCGGGTGGGCGGAACGAAGTTTTCCACTCTTCATCGCGGCGGCAAAGAATTCCTCGAGACGCGTGAGTAATCGCCCCGGGCCCTTGTCGTAAAAGACTGCGCCAATTTCCGGAAAGCGGTGTGCTTCGGCGGCGACCATCCGGTAGGCACCGACCGTTTCGGGTGCGAGCAACAGCGCCAGAATCGTCCGGCCAAATCGTAGCAGGCGGGCCTGCATGTCTTCCTGGCCGGCCTCGCCGGCGATCAGCGCGCGCGAATTGCGGTCGCCTTCCGCTTCGATGACCGCTGCGAACAACTCGCGTTTGCCCGAAAAATACACATAGAGCGTCGCCTTGCTGACGTCCGCCTCGCGCACCACCGCATCCATGCTCGTGGCGCCGTAGCCGTAGGTGCGGAACAAGCGGCTGGCCGCCTCAAGAATCTGATTGAGTTTCGAGCGCTGACGAGTAGACCGCCGTGGTTCGGCAACAGGATCAAGAGTCACGGAAATACTTCCCTCATAAACGAACTGATAGGTATGGTTACGTGGAATAGATTACCTATCATCGATGCCAAAAGATAGAAAAATAATACTGAACGGTTCAGAACAATCGGCAGAATTCATGCAAAAAACGCTTGACAGTGGGTAATTATAAGATCACGATAAAATAATAAGAATGAACGGTTCAGTTCAATTTATCGGTTTTAACAGTCGACGTACCAAGGAATTCGTCACCATGACCCGCAATCCGCCCATGACCGCGCCGAGGGTTGCACCCGACTCCCCCGCAGGTCTTCAATTCCCCGACATACTCGTCTATCGCGGATACGCGGCACCGGTGCGCATCGAGGGCGACGTCTTCGATCTCGAGGTCATCGGCGCGATCCCGGAAGGGTTGGAAGGCACCTTCTACCGCAATAGCGCCGACCCGAGGTATCCGCCCCGACTCGGCACGGATATCTTTCTGAACGGCGACGGCATGATCCATATGGTGCGGATCGAAGGCGGCCACGCAGACCTAAAGACCCGCTATGTCCGCACGGACAAATTCAATGCGGAGCGCGCGGCGCGGCGTGCCCTGTTCGGCGCCTATCGCAATCCGTTTACGGACGACCCGACCGTCGCCGGAATCGATCGGGGCACCGGCAACACCTCGGTGTGGTGGAATCGGGGGCGGCTGTTCGCGCTGAAGGAAGATTCCCGACCGATCGAGTTGGACCCCCATACGCTGGCGACGATTGGCACCCACGATTTCAACGGGCGCTTGACCAGCCAGACCTTCACCGCCCATCCGAAAATCGATCCGGATACGGGCGAAGTGGTGGCGTATGGCTATAACACCAGCGGTGTGGCGAGCCCGACAATCGAGCTATTTTTCATCGATCGCGATGGCAGGCTCACGCGGACGGAGCGCTTCGATGCGCCCTACGCATCGATGGTGCACGACTTCATGTTGTCGAAGCACTACGCCATTTTCACCATTTGTCCCATGGTCTGCGATTGGGACCGCGTCAAGGCCGGCGAGCCCTTCTTTCATTGGGACGGCCGATTGCCGACCAAGATTGCGGTCATCCCGCGCACGCCCGGCGGCACCAACCACATCCGCTGGTTCACGGCCCCCGCGCCGTGCATGGAGACCCATACGTTCAATGCCTGGGAGGAGGGTGAGGTTCTGCATCTGGAGCATTTCGTGACGGCGACCGGGTGGCTGTCCCAGTTTCCGGACATCAACGATCCCGATGCCCATGAACAGCCGCCCTTCGCCTACCGCTGGTCGCTCGACCTGGCCTCTGCCGGGGACAGCTTTCGCTCCGAACGCCTGTTCCCGCAAATCGGCGAGGTGCCGATGATCGGTCTGCGTTATCTCACGCAAAAAACCGAGCACTTCTGGTTCGGCACGACGAACAAGGAATTGGGCCCGATGTTGGAAATGGGACCGAAGGGACCGCCCTTCACGTGTCTCGGCCACTGGAATGCACAATCGGGCAAGCTCGATTTTTATTACGCCGGCCCGGACTCGGCTCCCGAGGAGCCCGTGTTCGTCCCGCGCAGCCCATCCGCCGCGCAGGGAGACGGCTGGCTCCTGTCGATCGTGGGGCGGCGTGCCGAAAACCGCTCCGACCTCGTCATCCTGGATGCACAGCGGCTGAGCGACGGGCCGGTCGCGACCCTTCGATTTCCGGCACGAGTGCACGAGGGATTCCACGGCATCTGGGTGCCTGCATCGCAGTATCCCCCGTCTTGAACCCGTCACGAAATCCGGGCTGGGTTCAGGCCTGCATCCTGCTGGTCAGCGCCGGCCTGGCAAGCCTCGCGACCGCCGTCTTGGGTCCCAGCCTCCCAAGGATGCAGGAGTACTTCGACTCGACCAGCGACTTCGAGTACCTGGTGCCGCTGTCCCTGACGGCTCCGATGTTCGTCATGGCGGGTTTGAGCGTGTTCGTGGGCCTCGCGGCCGACAGGTTCGGCCGCAAGCGCATACTGGTTTCAGCGACCACCCTGTATGCGCTATGTGGCACGGCGCCGCTCTGGCTCGATACGCTGCGCGGCATTCTGGTGAGCCGGATGCTGCTGGGCGTGGCCGAGGCCTGCCTCATGACCTGCAGCACGACGCTGATCGGGGATTATTTCGCGGGGCCGACGCGCGCAAAGCTGATGTCCCTGCATACCACGGTGGCCGCCGTCTCCGCCTTCGTGCTGAATCTGGTGGGTGGCGTGCTCGGCGAACAGAGCTGGCGCACGCCCTATTGGGTGTATGCGGTCAGCCTGCCCCTGGCAGCACTGATGGCTTTGAATCTTTGGGAGCCCGGGCCAGGCCCGCAGGGCAATCAAATGGGTGCGGACGACGGTGGCGGCGGCCCGCTGAATGTTCCCCGGCTGCTCGGCATTTGCATTCTTGCAGTCGGAGTGGGGCTCGCGTTCATGACCGTCCCGGTTCATCTCGGGTATCTGTTCAAGGAGATCGGCGTCGAATCACCGGCCCGGATCGGATTTGCGTATGCCCTCAATAGTGTGGGGGTCATCGGCGGTACGTTGACCTTCGGATGGGTCGTCGCGAGGCGGGTGATGCGTGTGGCGATGCAGCTTGCCCTCGCCGCCACCGTGCTCGGAGCGAGCTTCCTCGCCCTGTCGATGGCAACAAACTATGCCGGCCTGACGCTGGCGGCCTGGATAAACGGAATCGGAGCCGGACTCATCTTTCCAGCCATGGTGACCTGGAACATGCGCGAACTCCCGTATTCTCACCGCGGCATCGGCGTCGGGGCCTTTCAGTCCAGCCTCTTCCTGGGCATGTCGATCAACCCGGTCGTCATCGTTTCCTTGGCCAAATGGCAGGGAAGCCGGGCGGCCACCACGGCCGTGTTGGGCGAAACCGTGCTCGTTGCCGCGTTGATCGCCGTGATCACGGCCCTCAAGGGGCGGGTGATGCCGAATGTGCGGTCACTGCATTCCTGATATTCGGTCCTTAACGTTGCCGGCGCAACATCGGCGCGCAAAAGTGGAGTGAGATCGAGAAGTCGCGCTTGAGTGTCTACGCGTCGCCGCGAGCCACCTCGATGGCACGCGTCATGGGCCTGGTCGGCCATGTGTGACCGCAACTGGTTATACGAAATGCCTATCGACGGTAGCAGTTATTGAGTATTGGCGAACGAATCGCACAACACGTAGCCTCCCCGGCACAGAGATCCCGTTGATTGCGTTGGTGGAGTTTCTCGTTACGAACAGTAGCCAGGAATTCGGGGGGGCGACATGAAGAAGTTTTACGCGTTGGCGGCCGCCATTGGGCTCTGGCCCTGGGCGGGAGCGGCACCGGCCGCGGAAGCGGCTTTGACGTCCAACGAGGGCCAAGGCGCGCTTGGCGAGATCGTGGTCATCGCGCAGAAGCGCACGGAGAACCTGCAGGACGTGCCTATCGCGATTTCCACGGTGTCGGGCGATCAGCTCGCCGCGATGGCGGCGACCGGAATCACGGCCATCGCAGACGTGATCCCCGGACTGCAAATGACCACCAGTCAGGGATCCCTGGCGCCGCACATCCGCGGCGTCGGGTCCGACATTCCGACCGTCGAGAACTCCGTAGCGCTGTATCTCGACGGGGTATATGTCGCGTCGCCTTCCGCCGCGTTGCTGTCGCTGAACAATATCCAGCAAATCGAGACGCTGAAAGGCCCTGAAGGCACGCTCTTCGGACGCAATGCGACCGGTGGGGCGTTGCTGGTGGAGACGCGCGACCCGACAGAGAGTCTCAGCGCCGACCTGGATGTGAGCTACGGCAACTTCCAGACCTCGATGCTAAATGGCTATGTTGCAGGCGGACTGTTTCCCGGTCTGGCGGCAGATTTGGCGGTGCACGTGAGCCATCAGGGCGAGGGCTACGGGCGGAATCTCGAGACAGGCTCTGACGTTTACCAAACCAATCTGGACCTCGCTCTGCGCTCCAAATGGGTCTGGGCCCCCTCTGACGCGGACACCGTGCATCTTATTTTCGACTTTGCGCGCCGCTACGGAAGCTCCGCCACGCCGGATTACATCCCGAGAGGGACGTATCCCTCGGTCTTGGAGTATCCGCCGGTGTCTTCAGCCATTCCGCATCCCTTTGACATCAACACCTTCCTCGACCCGTCGGACAGCTCGGACACGGGAGGGGTCAGCGTACGGCTCGATCATTTCATGAACTGGGCCAAGCTGGTGTCAATCAGCGCGTTTCGCCAGCAAAGCTTCGATGAGAAATTCGATATCACCCTGACACCCGCTACCGCAATCAAGGTGCCGGTTCCCTTCCCACCCTTCGCCCTCCTCGTCCCTCTGCCGACAGTGAATGCTCTCGCCAACGACAAGCAGTTTTCTCAGGAGTTGCAGCTGGTGTCGCCGGACAACTACGCGCTACGTTGGCTCACGTGGGTGTCCGGTCTGTACTATTTCCATGACCTTGAACAACAAGTGAACAGCTTCGCGGCCGTGGATACCAACTCGTATAGTGGTTTCGGCGAGACGCACATCGAGTTCCTGCCGGGCAGCCGCCTGACGCTCGGCCTACGCTATACGGACGAGGAAAAAGTTCTGTCAGTGACGCCGCAATATTCCGGTGCCGTGACCCCGTCGCCGACCACATGGTTTTCCCAGCTGACCTACCGGCTTGGGATCGATCACAAATTCGACAACGGAGTACTGATATACGCATCGAAGAATCTGGGCTTCAAGAGCGGTGGCTACAATTCGACCCAACCGAGTCTGCCGCACTTCGATCCGGAGATTCTGAAGGCCTATGAAGTGGGCGCCAAGTCCGAACTCCTCGGCCATAAAGTGCGCCTCAACGCCGCGGCATTCTATTATGATTACACCGGAATTCAGCTGACCAAGCTGACCACCAACAACCAGGTGCAATTCTACAATGGTCCCCCTGCAACCTCGTACGGCGCCGATCTGGACCTGGAGGCGCAAGTGAGCCGGGCGCTCAGAGTGGATCTGGGTGCAAGCTACGTTCACGCTCGGTTTACGTCCGCCACTCCGGCTGTCCAATTCAATGTGCCGAATCCGCCCGTTCCGGGCGGCAGCACCCCCTTCTTTGCTTCGGCGGACGGCAATCAATTGCCATACACGCCGCAATGGACCGCCAACCTGGGGCTCAGCTATTTGATAGCCACTCCGACGGGAGACTGGACGCTCGATGCGCAATATCTGCACAACAGCGGGTGGGTCGGGGAAGCAGATAATCAATTGCGTCAGCCGGCGTACGACAACGTAAATACCGGTCTCCACTGGCACCTGAACAATGGGCCTTTCACCATCAGTCTGTGGTGCCGAAACCTGACGAACGCAATCGTCTATACGGCAGCAGCGGGCAACTTCCTTGCCAGCCTCGCACAATATGCACCGCCGCGCACCTACGGCATCGAATTCAGTGCCAAGCTGTAGGCGACAGGGCATGTGAATTGATTCTGCTGAGCACACAGGAGTCGATTCAGTGACAACTAGAACGACATCGATCATGGTGGTCGTCGTGGGCTTGATTGGCGCTGGCTTGATTGTCGGCGTGCGAACCCGCGTGCTGGCCACTGCAGCGCGGGCGGCGTGTCCCCAATTCACGCCCATGTATGGACTGATGCCCTTGCTCTTTCGTATCGGAGTGCTCCCCGCGCCGCCAATCGCGGGGAGCATCACGCCCAGCGACACCAGCACCAGTATCGTGATACATCCCGATCGCAGCGACCAGATCCAATGCGGAAAAACGCCAATCAGGTCCGTTAAGAATATCGTCTACGCGGTTCCAAAGCGGCCCGATGGGAAATCGACGTCTCTCGAGATGGACATCCTCGTTCCCGAGCCCGTGAGCAAACGCACCGTTGTGGTGTACGTTCCCGGCGGAGGATTCATAGTGGCGGCCAAGGAAAGCGCCTTGAATCTACGCACCTATGTCGCCGAGGCGGGGTTTGTCGTTGCGAGCGTACAGTACCGGACAACACGCGATGGCGCGACCTATCGCGATGGCGTCGAGGACATCAAAGCGGCGATCCGATATCTGCGTGCGAACGCAGGCGAATACGGATTCGACGCCGACGGGGTCGTCGTATGGGGCGAATCCGCCGGCGGCTACCTCGCCGCCATGACCGGCGTTACCAACAATGACAGTGCGTTCGATCCGGACGCCGATCGGAATCATCGCAGCGACATACAAGGCGTCATCGTCGATTTTGGCGCCTCCGACATGTCCAAGATCGCAGCCGATTTCGATGCTCCAACACAGCATGCAATCTACAGTAGCGAAGGTTTGGTGCAGTACATAGGCAAGTCGACCGGCGGGAACACGCTCGATGCCGGTATCGCCACCACCGCTGCAAACCCGCTGACCTACATTCACGCCAATGCGCCGCCATTTCTGATCCTGCACGGCAATCAGGACAGGCTCGTGTCACCCAGTCAAACGCTGATCCTGCACGACGCCTTGGTCGCGGCGGGAGTTCGCAGCACCCGCTACGTGGTCGACGGTGCCGGACACGGAGATCTCGCCTTCATGGGTGATGCCCAATCCGGATTGCTCTGGTCGACGAATACGGTGATGAACTTGATCGTGAACTTTCTGAATCGACTGCATGTCGGTGCCTGACTTGCCGTAGAGGAGCAACGGACGTCATGCAGGAGTTAATCAGTGTTGGGTAATCCGCCGGACGCACCGGGTCGAGAAAATGCCGCGCTGCACAGACTGGCGCAAGGCGAACCCTTGCTCAGCCTCGGCATTCGCAATGCACGCACTACGGAAATCGTCCGGATGGCGAAGTCCGCCGGCTTTGGGGTGGTGTGGATCGATTTGGAGCACAGCAGCATATCGATCGATTGTGCGGTGCAAATCATCGGATCGGCCGCTGACTTGGGCATGGAAGCGTGGGTCCGGACGCCGGAACGCGACTATGGGGTAGTCGGACGGCTGCTGGACGGGGGCGCGACGGGTATCGTTGCTCCCCGTGTCGAGACGGCCGAGGAGGCCCAGAAAGTCGTCAATGCGGCGCGGTTTCCGTCTCGCGGCCAGCGATCCCAGATCGGTCTCCTGCCGCAGGCGAAGTACCGGCGCATGTCTGCCGCGGAACTGATGCGTTGCGCGGACCTCGCGACCACCGTTCATATCCTGATCGAGTCGGCGGCAGGCGTCCGTAACGCGGATGCGATTGCCGCCATCGACGGGGTCGACATATTACATATCGGAATGAATGATCTGTCGGTGGATCTCGGGCACGTGGATCACCTGCGACACGCAGATATTCTTGACGCCTGTAAATGCGTCATCGAGGCGGCGCATCGCCGCGGAAAGCTGGCGGTCGTGGGCGGCGCCTCGGATCCCGCTTTGGTCGTGGAATTTCTCAACGCCGGAGCCGTGCCGGTCATATTCGCAGCGATGGACACGGATGTTCTGGCGGCGGGGTTGAGTCAGCGAGCGACCGAGTGGGATCAGCGTATCCAGGAGTGGCGGAGCCAGACACAAGGCTATACTCGAAGAAATGAGGTGACTGGATGAGCGGCGAGCCACTGCTCTCGTTACCATTGCGGCCCCTCGAGACGATCTCCCTGCCGGCCATTACCCTGCCGGCCGGTGCCTGGGACACGCACGTGCACATCTTCGGGCCGCCCCAACGATATTCGCACGTCGAGAGGCCGCACTACACGCTACCCGATGGAACACTGGCACAGTATCGACGGCTCATGCCGCGGCTTGGAATCGGAAGGTTTGTGATCGTTCAGCCCAGCTACTATGGCATCGACAACTCCTGTCTTCTCGATTCGCTCGTGGCGGCGGGCGACTTGGCTCGCGGCGTCGTAATGATCGAGGCGGATACAACCGACGAACAACTCGAGGACTACCATCGGTGCGGTGTACGAGCCGTCCGACTCGATCTGTTCAAGCGCGCGCGTGACCCCCTGCCGACGATAACGGGCCATATCACCGACATGGCCGCACGCGTGGCCCCGCTGGGTTGGCATCTGCAATTCTATGCTCCGGGGTTCGTGGTCCGTGACCTGATCCAATTCCTGGGAACGCTGCAAATCGACTTTGTGATCGATCACATGGGTTACATGTTGGAAGAGGACGGCCTCCGATCCGAGGATTTTTCCGCATTGCTCGATCTTCTGGGATGCGGTCACTGCTACCTCAAGCTGAGCGGGGCCTATCGCATTGCCAAACATCGGGGCTATGAATTCGTAGAGCCCGTCGCGAAAGCGATAGTCGAGCGGGCTCCCCACAGGGCGCTATGGGGTTCCGATTGGCCGCATATTTCATATTCCGAGCGCGATACGGGCGAATTGGTGAGTCTGCTCGAGCGCTGGGCACCGTCTGAGAGCGCACGTCACATGATCCTGGTCGAGAACCCCAACCGCCTGTTCGGCGTCTTCTGAGCCCCGGTAGGCCCGATGCCAACGAGCAACGCCGGCAACCAAATGCGTCAACCCATTGATCCATCGACGTCCATCGGCGTGGTCAACCGGTCCCGGAGGCCACCGGGGTTGCTCGGCGTGTCGTTTGCCTTGGTGATGATCGACGGCTACGACCTCTTCATCGTGTCTTTCGTTGGACCCTTGATTGCGAAAGATCTTCATTTGAGCTTTGTGCATCTCGGCACCGTCTTCGCCGCGGGTCTGGCTGGATCCATGGTGGGGGGCCTCTTTCTGGGTCACATGGCGGATCGCGCGGGCCGCCGGCCCACTCTCCTCGTTTCGCTGGCGACGGCCGGAGTCGCGACGCTGCTGTGTTCGCAGGTCCATTCATTCGGCGCTTTCGCCGCGCTTCGCTTCCTGACAGGGGTGGCGCTCGGGGGACTTCTCGCCTCGATTGTCCCGCTCGTGGCGGAGTATTTCCCGGGGCAACAGCGCAGCGCTGCCGTAACGGTAATGTTCATCGGCTATCCGCTCGGTGCGGTAATTGGCGGTGCGATCACCGCCCTGTTGATCGCCGATGGCTGGCGAGTGCTGTTTATCGGTGCAGGGGTTGTCACCCTTCTTCTTGTGCCTTTCGGGCTTCTCCTATCGGACGCGCGTTCCGCGTCAGATGCGCAGAATGATGCCACACATCGCAGACGATGGAGAGGGCCCTTCGTTGCCTTGTTTACCGACGGCCGCTTGGTGCGGGGTACTGCTAAATTTGGGCGGCGTTATCGGTGCGCTGGCCTCCACCGTGTTGGTGGCGCGATACGGAGTGTTCAAGGTCGTCACCGTGATGGTCGGCACCGGTT
>Ga0182030_10019714_pt1 | contig 12797 bp, 10 predicted proteins | sample 812S3MmetaG_FD_121299 | JGI IMG/M metagenome (GOLD analysis project Ga0182030, IMG submission 121299) | Permafrost microbial communities from Stordalen Mire, Sweden - 812S3M metaG (Illumina Assembly) | ecosystem: Environmental > Terrestrial > Soil > Wetlands > Permafrost | place: Sweden... | reverse complement strand
TTCCTGGCTTAGGAGCATCAGACAGGCTCCGAGGCTTATACACATCGGCCGAAAGCGCCCGCGCACATTGAGACCTACAGCACATTGCATCTGCAGTAGGTCAGATGCACCTCGTAACATACTGAATTTAAAATAGAAAGTGGCCTGTCTATTTTTTGATCATATCAACAATTACGCGAATTTCCGCCGTGCGAGTCGCTTAAGCGAGCGGCCGTCCACAGACTTATCCACAGTTATTGTGGACAAATATGTGCAATGGAGCGGCCCTTGTTCTAGGGCCTTAGTGCGCCTATGATGCGCGGCCCTGTTTTTGGCATTGATTTCTTAAGATTCGCCAGCAACTCAAAGGGTCCAAGGCGTGGCGATTCCGCTTAAGCGTTATCGATTCTGCCGCCACTGATATTTAAGAGGTTCTTATGAAAGCCGGCATCCACCCTGAATACAAACCCATCATGGTTACCTGCACCTGCGGGAACAAGTTTGAGACCCGTTCGACCATCGGACAGGATTTGCAGGTTGAAGTTTGTTCCAACTGCCATCCGTTCTACACGGGCAAGCAGAAAATTGTGGACACCGGCGGCCGCGTCGATAAGTTCCGCAAGAAGTACGCGACGCCGGCAAAACCCGCGACAGCGGCAAAAGCTTAAAGTTCTAAGGTCTGCGCGCGGCGATAGCGTCGCGCGCCCTTTGACGACTCGCATCGAGGACGACGCTCGAGATCCTCGATGCGATGCGCACGTGACCTCGCGACGAGGTTCTCGCTCGGCGACCCATGCGCTTGATTCCATTGTACGGCCGTGCAAGGCTGCGGGGCTCAACACACGAAACATAGCCGCCGGACACAGCGAATGAGCACGAAATACGAACTGAAGAATCTCAACACCGGAAAGACCAGCCTACTCGACGCCATCTCCGGAACCATCGGTCCCGATGTGCTCAACATCTCGAATCTAACCAAGGACCAAGGCGTTTTCACTTTCGATCCCGGTTTCATGGCCACGGCCAGCACCGAAAGCAAAATCACTTACATCGACGGCGATGCCGGAGTGCTGCTGTATCGCGGTTATCCGGTGGAACAGCTCGCGGAAAAGTCGAGCTTTCTGGAAGTCGCCACGCTGCTCATCAGCGGCACGCTGCCGACCGCGGCGGAGCTTGACGCGTTTCAAAATTCGATCATGCGCCACACCATGGTCAACGAACAATTGCTGCGGTTTTTTCAGGGCTTCCATCACGACGCGCATCCGATGGCCATGGTGTCCGCGGTGGTCGCATCGATGGCCGCGTTCTATCACGACACCACGCACATCGGCGATCCTCGGCATCGCGAGATCTTCGCGCACCGGATCATTGCGAAGCTGCCGACCATTGCCGCCGCGGCGTACAAACATACGCTGGGGCAGCCGTTCATCTATCCGCGCAACGATCTGCGCTACTGCGCGAACATGCTCAACATGTTCTTCGCGGTTCCGTGCGAGCCGTACGCCATCGATCCGGTGGCCGCAGAGGCATTGGACCTGCTGTTCATATTGCATGCGGACCATGAGCAAAACGCCAGCACCTCCACCGTGCGCCTGGCGGGCAGCACCGGCGCGAATCCCTACGCGGCCATTTCGGCCGGCGTATCCGCTCTGTGGGGACCGGCGCACGGCGGCGCGAACGAGGCGGTTCTCGACATGCTCGACGGCATCGGTTCAGTGGCCAACATCGATAAGTTCTTAGGCAGAGTCAAGGACAAGCACGACAGCGTGCGGCTCATGGGATTCGGCCACCGCGTGTATAAGAACTTCGATCCGCGCGCGAAGATCATTCGCGGCATGTGCTATCGGGTCTTGGAGAAAATGGGCAGGGGCAACAACCCATTGTTCGAACTGTCGCTGCGGTTGGAGGAGATCGCGCTCAAGGATGACTACTTTGTTTCCAGGAAACTCTATCCCAACGTCGATTTCTACTCGGGCATCATCTACAGCGCCTTAGGGATTCCGCGCTCCATGTTCACGGTGATGTTCGCCATCGCGCGCACCGCCGGCTGGGTCGCGCATTGGCAGGAAATGGTGTCGGACCCGAACATGAAAATCGGCCGCCCGCGCCAGCTCTACACCGGCCCCACCCAGCGAGACTATCAGCCGATTGAAAAGCGCTGATCGATGGCGGCACCAGCACAGGCATGGAAGTGCTTGCCGGTCCTGCTCCTGGCCGGCGGCGCCTGCGCCGCCGACGCGCTGGTCCCTGAAAAGAATCTCTGCAGCACCCGCGCGGAACCGGTTGCGATCGGCAGCGTGCAATGGAACGGCTGGGGCCGCGATCTGGAGAATACGCGCTACCAACCCGAACCCGCGATTCGGGCGATGGACCTGCCGAAACTTGCGCTGAAATGGGCCTATGGATACCAGGGCGGCACGCAGTTCGGCCAGCCCACTCTGGTCGACGGCAGATTGTTCGTGACGAGTTCCTCCGGCAGAGTTTATGCGCTCGATGCCAAGACCGGCTGTACCTATTGGACCTTCGATGCTGCTGCGGGCACCAGCACCGCGATCTCGATCGGCGAGCTGGGTCAGTCGAAGCGGGCTGCAATACCGAAGAAGCTGAAACGCACGCTCGCGCATCTTGATGTCATCAAGGCGCCGAGCGCCGCGTTCTTCGGCGATGACACGGGCGCGGTGTACGCGCTCGATGCGCAGAAGGGCACGCTCTTATGGAAGACTCAGGCCGACACGCATCCGACGGCGCGCATAGTGGGAGCGCCGACGCTGTACAACGAGCGGCTGTATGTCGCCGTCGGTTCGAGCGAGGAAAAAAATTCGGCGAATCCCAGCTATAGCTGCTGCACTTTTCGCGGCAGCATTGTTGCCATCGATATCGCCAGCGGCCGCCTCGTGTGGAAAAGCTATACGGTGCTCGAAGCGCCGCAACCCACCCGCCGCAACAGCGCGGGGGTTCAGGAATTCGGGCCTGCGGGCGCCGCCATCTCCTCATCCCCGACCATCGATCCGAAGCGCGGTGTGCTCTATGTGAGCACTGGCGGGTCCACCACCGGTGTCGAGCAGTCGCTCACCGATGCCGTCGCCGCATTCGACTTGAGCGACGGCAAGCTGCGTTGGGTGAAGCAGCTCACGGTTCTCGGCCAGGTGGCGTCGAGCGGCTTTACCAGTGCGCCCGTAATGCGGACACTGGCCAGCGGCAATGACATTTTATTGGCCGCCCAGATGTCCGGCGTGGTCTATGGACTCGATCTCGACCACGGCGGCGAGATCCTGTGGCAAACCCTCATCGGCGCGCCGGTGCCCGCAGGCGATGGCGCGGGTGTTGGTCCCATCCCCCCGGCGGGCGCCGAACGAGGCGGCATAGCCTGGGGCAGCGCGGCCGATCATCGCAGTCTGTTTGTCGCCCTCTCGGGGTCGTTTGCCCAGCCCGGCAATGCAACGGGGAGTTTGTGGGCGCTCGATCCGAAAACCGGTACCGCTCGCTGGCACACGCCCGCGCCGACGCCCGCGTGCTCCTGGAGCGAGGCCCCCTGTTCGCATGCCCAGTCGCAGGCGGTAACTGTCATGCCGGGCGGCGTATTCTCCGGATCCATGGATGGGCACCTGCGCGCCTACTCGACCATCGATGGCAAGATTCTTTGGGACTTCGATACGGCAAAGACATTTCAAACGCAAAACGGCATTCACGCGAGCGGAGGCCCCTTGGACTTCGGCGGGGCGACCATCGTGAATGGCAGCGTTTACATCAACTCAGGCAATACGTTGCTGGCGTTTTCAGTCGACGGAAAATAGGAAGCAATACATATTCATGGCACGTTTCAAATTCATGGCACGTTTCAAACGAACTGTTCTTACAGCGGCCCTCTCGGCGGCCACGGTTTTGACCGCCGGTGCGGTGCTAACCAGGGCAGCGCTCGCGGCCCCCGCGCACGCGGCTGATTCGGCCCAAACCCCGGCGCTGGAAAACTCGGTGGTGAAAATCTTCTCGACCATGCGCTTTCCCGACCCTTTCAAGCCCTGGACCAAGCAAGCGCCCAGCGAGGCCACGGCCTCCGGCGTGGTGATCGAAGGCAGGCGCATCTTGACCAACGCGCATGCCGTGCTTTACGCCAGCCAAGTGCAGGTTCAGGCGAATGCAGCCGGCGACAAAGTATCGGCAACGGTCCTTGCGATCGCGCCGGGAATCGACCTCGCGGTTCTGCAGCTCGACGATCCGAGCTTCTTCGACACCCATCCGCCCGTGGCGCGCGCCAGCAAGCTGCCGCAAATCAAGGACCCGGTGCTGGCCTATGGATTTCCCACCGGCGGGTCCTCGCTCTCGATCACCAAGGGCATCGTGTCGCGCATCGAGTTCGCTTCGTACAATTATCCGGTGTCGGGCCTGCGCATTCAGATTGACGCGGCCATCAATCCCGGCAACAGCGGCGGACCGGCCATAGCGGGCGACAAGATGATCGGTCTGGCGTTCAGCCGCTTAGGGGGAGACAGCCAGAACATCGGCTACATCATTCCGAACGAAGAAGTGGAGCTGTTCCTGAAGGACATTGCCAGCGGTCACTATGTCGGCAAGGCCAGCATGTACGACGACTTGCAGACGCTGGAAAATCCCGCGCTGCGCGACTTTTTGAAGCTGGATAAAAGCGTCGAGGGCATGGTGGTGCATCGGCCGGACAAGCCCGACGCGTCCTATCCCCTGAAAGAATGGGACGTGATCACGCGGATCGGCGATACGCCCATAGACAATCAAGGCATGGTGAAAATCGACAAGGATTTGCGGGTGAACTTTGCCTACATGATTCAGCGGGTGGCCAAGGACGACAAGCTGCCGCTGACGGTGGTGCGGGCCGGTAAGCCGCTGAAGATAGAGCTGCCGGTATCGGCGCAGCGCCCCACCCTGGCGCCGGACCTGCATGGCGAATATCCCTCGTACTTCGTCTACGGTCCGATGGTGTTTTCACGCGCGACGCGGCAATTCTTATCCCTGTTCGAAAACAATGCGAATTTGCTGCGCTTGCTGGGCTTCGTGAAGAGTCCGCTGGTGACGCGCGCATTTGATACGCCGACCCCCGACCTTGAGGAATTGGTGATCATCTCGTCGCCGTTTTTTCCGCATAAGCTCGCGAACGGTTATTCCAATCCCACCGGCTCCGTCGTGTCTTCGGTCAATGGCACGGGCATCAAGAGCCTCGCGCACTTGGTAACAGTGCTACGCGACCTGAAGGACCCGTTTGTCACCATTGAATTCGGCAGCAGGGGAGGGGAATCACTGGTGTTTTCTCGCACCGCCCTCGTGGCGGCCACGGATGAGATTTTGACCGACAACGGCGTGCGGGCGCAGGGCTCGCCGGACATGATGGCGGTGTGGCAGCCGAAGGCGGGGAATTAGAGGCCGAATTAACGGCCGCGCTAGTTGGCGTCGATCAGCCCCGATACTTCGCGCGCATCGGCGCGCTTCATGGGCCGGCCGTCCACGGGCGAGTACGGCGATTGGCGGATGCCGTCGATGGGGAACACGGTGGCGTCGACTGTGCGCCCACTGGCCTCGAACCTGAGCGCGGGGTAGTTCACGCTACGCTCCGCATCCATCTTCACGCGCCGCTCGTAGAATTCGTGCGGCACCCCGATTTCCAGCAGATGAATCGCCACCGATTCCGATGCATCGGCGAACAAGTGCAAATTGATATCGCTGTAATTCGTCGCCGTCCCCGTGAGCACCGAGCCCACCAGGCGAGGCTGAAACTCCGCCAAAATCCGCATGGTGTCGAGTGCGATGCGCCGCTGTTCCTTTAGGGTATGATCGTGGGTATCGCGCCCGAACAGTCTCTGATGCGCGCGCAGTGCAGCTTCTATCTCGACGTTTTTCGGCAGCACCGCGACGTCGTTTACGCCGAGGCGATCCGCCGCTTTGCGCTTGGCTTGCAGGAAATCCTCGATGCCGTGCTCGGCCATGATCCTCGCGGCCTCTTGCGCGAGCGCGCGGCGTAGATCTTCGGAACGCTGCGAAAACTTCTTAGGCATTGGTCTTCAAGATCCTGGGGATCGGTCTCTAGAATAGCGGTTTATCGCCTTCGGGGTTGTTTGGGTTCTGCCCTTCGTACAGTTCGGCCTTGGGCAGATTCCCCTCGATGAATTTTTCCATGATGCCGCTGGGATCGTCGGAACTCGCCAGCAATCCGGTCTTCGGTGAGATTCGCACGCTGACGATGCCGTCGGGAACGGGCACGCCATGCTTGGCCGTGCCGGCCAATGCCTCGTGCATGAAGTACGTCCAGGTCGGTACCGACACGCGCGCCCCCTCTTCGCCTTGGCCCAAGGTTCGGTCCTGGTCAAAACCAGTCCAGACGGTTGTGACGATATCGCCGTTGAAGCCATTGAACCAGGCATCGTGGAATTCGCTGGTGGTTCCGGTCTTGCCGGCGATGTCCTCGCGATTGAGCGTGCGGGCGCGCTGACCGGTGCCGCGCTTGATGACATCCGCCATCATATCCGCCAGCAGATAAGCCACCTGTGGCCTAAGGACCTGCGGTGCCAAGTTCTTTATCGAAATCATGGTCTTACCGTCGTGATAAGCCTCGTCCATGGCGCCGGCGCGGGCGGCCCCCGCCGCCACGCTGCGGGGCGTGGGACCATCGGTGGCGCGGCCGCATTGCGCGCAGGCAATGGCCGGATCGGCCTGCAGCAGTATCTTGCCGGCCGCATCCTCGACGCGATCGATGTAGTACGAGCTGACCTTGAAGCCGCCGTTGGCAAAGGCGGAGTAGCCGATGGCCACCTGCAGTGGACTTAAGCTCGCAGTGCCCAGCGCCAGAGTCAGGTCGTCCGGCAGCTGCGACTTATCGAAGCCGAAGCGCGTCACGTAGTTGCGGGTGTATTCGCCGCCGATGGCGCGCATCAGGCGCACCGATACCAAATTCCGCGAATGCACCAGCGCGTCGCGCAATCGCACCGGTCCGTAGAACAGGCCCGAGTCCTCGTGCGGCCGCCACGCTTGCTCCTTGCCCTCCTCGTCGATAACCACCGGCGCATCCAGCACCACGCTGGCCGGCGTGAATCCTTTGTCAAAGGCGGCAGCGTAAACAAAGGGTTTGAATCCCGAGCCGGGCTGGCGGCGGGCCTGGACTACGCGGTTGTACTTGCTCTGGAAGAAATCGAAGCCGCCGACCAAGGCCACGATGGCGCCGTCCCTGGGGTCCACGGATACCAGCGCGCTTTGCGCTTCGGGAACCTGCACGAACAGCACGGACTCGGGCGTGCGTCCCACCGTGTAAATCACATCGCCGCGGCTCAAAATTTCCGAAGCCTGCGTGGGCGCGCGGTCGACTTTCTCGTCCGGCAGCTCGCGCTTGGCCCAGACCAGTTTCTCCCAGGGCAGATTCACCAGCCCCAGATCTTTGACGTAAATTCTCGCACTCTTGGCCTCGACCTTTTCCACGATGGCGGGTTTCAGGCCGCCAATGACGGGAAACTCCTCGAGTTGCGCCTCGAATTGGGCCGGCGTCGCGATCTTCGACAGGTCGACTTTGGCGCTCGCGCCGCGATAGCCGTGGCGCATGTCGTATTCCAACAGTCCTGTGCGCAGCGCCACGGTGCCCGCGGCCTGCAGTCGGGAGTCGAGTGTCGTATAGACCTTGTACCCCGCGGTATAGACCGCATCGCCGTACTTATTCTGCATGTCGTTACGCACCATTTCCGCCAGGTAGGGCGCGTCCACTTCGATGGAGGCGCCATGCAGCCGCGATTCCATGGGGCTGTTTTTCGCTTCGGTGTACTCGGCTTGAGTGATGTAGCCAAGATCCAGCATCCGGCCCAATACATGGGCGCGGCGCACCTTGGCAGCCTCGGCGCTGGCCACGGGGTTGACCATCGAGGGGGCCGTGGGGATTCCCGCCAGTGTGGCCATTTCGGCCAGGCTCAGCTGATCCAAACTCTTGCCGAAATACACCTCGGCCGCCGCACCCACACCATAGGCGCGCTGGCCCAGGAAGATCTTGTTGACGTACAGGGAGAATATTTCCTCCTTGGTGAATTCAGCCTCCATGAGCAGGGAGATATAGATTTCGCTCATTTTGCGTTTCATGTCGCGCCGCGGGGTCAGGAACATGTCCCGCGACACTTGCATAGTGATGGTGCTGGCGCCCTGGCGGATGCCGCCGGCTTTCAGATTCGCCACCGCTGCCCGCAAAATTCCCTGCCAATCGACGCCGTGATGCCTGAAAAACCGGTCGTCTTCGGTTGCCAGGAAGGCTTGCACCAGTTTCGGGGGCAATTGCTCGTAGCGCACCGGGATGCGCCGTTGTTCGCCGATCGACTGGATCAGCTTGCCGTCCCGGGAATAGATGCGCAGCGGCACCTGCAGCTGGACCTCCCGCAGGCTCCCCACATCCGGCAGGGCGGGCCGCAAGTAAACATAAGCACAGACGTTGGCGAAGACACCTATGGCTATAACGCCTACCAACACTGTACAAATGCGCGAGATGAGAACTAGGTAACGTTTGGCCACAGAAAACCGTTCTAACTTATTGCACCGGCGGACATAGGTATCATATTACCGCCGTTACGTGGGTCGGGGCTGCCAGACCAGATTAACCCAAACGCCGGGCCTTAAGCCTAGCCAAACGCCAGGCCTTTGAGCCGGGGCATGAGGTCTGAACGGATGAGTCGACGCTTCCTTAAAGGCTGCGAAACTGTCGTAGGTCTCACTTTGCCGACTTGGGACGCCCGGTCAGCCATAGCTGTGAGTAGCTTCACGTTCCATTTAACAGTTTCTTGCTAAGTTTGCTTGTCATAGCTAATCTCATGCACCAGTTTCGACCTAAGGTATTGAGCAAAAAGGGAAAAAATTTGTGTGGTCGTTAGGAAAAAGATATCGTCCTCTGTTGGGACTTGACATAACCACCTCGTCGGTGAAGCTCATTGAGCTCTCGATGTCCGGCGGGCAATATCGTGTTGAGTCTTATGCCGCCGAACCGACGCCGCATAACGCGATCAACGAGAAAGCCATCGTCGACGCGGAAGCGGTAGGCGAAGCAATCCGCCGCGCGGTGAAGCGCTCCGGCGCGAAGAGCCGGCTCGCGGCCATTGCCATCAGCGGCGACGCGGCGATCACGAAAGTGATTCAGATGCCGAAGAATCTCGGCGAAAACGAATTGGAAGGTCAGGTCGAGATGCAGGCCGACCAATACATCCCGTTCCCCATGGAAGAAGTCAGCTACGACTACCAGGTCGTGGGTCCTTCGGAAAAAGACCCCGACATGCTCGACGTCCTTCTGGTTGCGACGCGAACCGAAAACGTGGAGCAGCGCCAGGCGGCAGTTCAGGCTTCGGGACTCACCGCGCACTTGGTCGATGTGGAGGCGTTCGCGTTGGAAAACGCCTGCGCTCTCATGCGACATCAGATGCCCGACGGCGGTCTTGACCGCACAATCGCGGTGGTGGATTTCGGCGCCAGCAGCACCACCTTCAGCGTGCTGCGCGACATGCGCGTGATCTACACGCGCGACTTTGCCTTCGGCGGTCAGCAGCTCACCGAAGAAATCATGCGCACCTATGGGCTCTCCATGGAGGAAGCGGGCCGCGCCAAGAAAGAAGGCGGCCTGCCCAGCAACTATCAACCCGAAGTCCTGGATCCCTTTATCGACGACATGACGCAACAGGTCAGCCGTTCGCTGCAATTTTATCTGGCCTCCGGCAGCGGGCGCGCGCAGCCGGATCAAATATTAATCTGCGGCGGCTGCGCCAATATTCCCGGCGTTGCCGATGTCATCTCCAGCCGCGTCGGCGTGCCGGCGGACAAGGGCGATCCGCTCGGCAACATGAAGGTGTCGTCCAAAGCCAAAGCCCAAGCAGTGGCGCGCGACGCCACCGCATTACTCACAGCTTGCGGCCTAGCGCTGCGCAGCTTCGACTAAAGAGTAGCCATGCCGCGTATTAATCTACTTCCCTGGCGCGAACAAGAACGAAAAGTCCGACGCCGCGAGTTCATGGTCGCTCTCGGCGGCGCCGCGTTTGCCGCAGTGATCTTCGTCATTGTCGGCAAGCTGGTGTACTCGAGCTGGATCGATTCGCAGAGCGCCAAGAACAATCTTCTGAAAAAGGAGATCGTCAAGCTCGATGCGCAGATCGCCGACATTCAAGACCTCGAGAACCGCAAGCAGCGCCTGGTGGCGCGCATGGAAATCATCGAGAAACTGCAGCGCAAGCGGCCGGAGATCGTGCATCTGTTCGACGAACTCGTGAAGACGGTTCCCGAAGGCATTTACCTTACGCAGATCAAGGAGACCGGCAAGAAGCTCGAGATGAGGGGTGTCGCCCAGTCGAGCACGCGCGTGTCGACTTTCATGCGCAACATAGATTCTTCTTCGTGGATGGACAACCCGCAGCTGCAGGTGGTCGAGACCGCCAAGGATTCGCCGACGGGCGGCTCGAGTTTCACGCTGACCAGCGACGTGGTCGGGGTGGACGTGGATAACGGCGGCGAAACAACGGTTAAGAAGGTTGCGGCGAAATGAACTTCCTCGATGAACTTCGTAGTCTCGATCCGCGCGACGTCGGCCGATGGCCTTTGGCGGTGCGCGGTTTCTTCATCGCTTTGGGGTTCGCCGTGGTCGGGGCTGGCGGATGGTACTTTTTTCTTTGGAACGACGATCGCCCGCTTCTGCAAAAGGCGGAAGCCGACGAGTTGGATTTGCGCGCGCAATTCGAAAGCAAGCAGCAGCGCGCCGCCAATCTCGATGCATACAGGGCGCAGCTCGGCGAAATGGAGCGCAGCTTCGGCGCGATGCTGCGGCAATTGCCCGGTAAGACCGAAGTGCCGAATCTTCTGGTCGATATTTCGCAGACCGGCCTGGCCGCCGGCTTGCAGGAAAAGCTGTTCCAGCCGGGAAGCGAAAAGAGCAACGGGTTCTACGCTGAGCTGCCGATCAAAATCAAGCTGGTGGGCAGTTACCACGACTTCGGCAGATTCGTCAGCGGCATCGCCGCGTTGCCCCGCATCGTGACCTTGAACGATATTCAGATCACGCCGGTCGATGCAAAAAGCGGCTACGACAATCTGACCATGGATGTAACCGCCAAGACCTACCGCTACATCGAGGATCAAGGCGGCGGCGCGAAACCGGCGGCGAAGAAAGCGACGGCGGCGGGAGGCAAGACGTGAGACGACAAGCGAGTATTGGCGTCCTTGGACTCGTGCTGACGGCATTGGCCACGGCCGGCTGTTCGGGAGGCCAATCGGATTTGCAAAAGTGGATCGAGGCAACCAAGAAGAAGCCGGGCGGCCGCATCCAGCCGTTGCCGCAAGTGAAGCCCTACGAAACCTATGTGTATTCAGCCGCCAACCTACGCTCGCCGTTCCAGCCGCAGGGCCCGAACTCGGCGAATGGCCAGGCAAACCTGCGGCCCAGCTCGCGGCGCAACCGCGAATTCTTGGAAGGATTCTCGCTCGACACGCTGAAGATGGTCGGCACCTTCAAGGTGGGCAGCAATTTTTATGGGCTGGTGCAATCCAAAGACGGTCTCGTGCACAAGGTTCAACCCGGCAATTACCTGGGGCAGAACGATGGCAAAGTGACAGAAATTACCGGCGGCAGAATTAGCCTGGTCGAAATCATTCCGGATGGTCTCGGCGGCTATATAGAGCGACCGGCCTCATTGGCATTGGCCAATTGAGGCCACAGGGAGACGAAAGCATGAGCAGAATTCAAATACGAGCGGCGATGATGGGCGCGATGACAGTTGTCGCGTTGGCGGCGGCCAGTTTCACGGCGCGGGCCGCTGATCCGGTGCAGCTCCAGTCCATCGACGTTCAAACCTTGTCGGGTCAGCAGGTGCAGCTCAAGCTGCACATGAGCGGTCCGGCTCCGGAGCCGCTGCCATTCACGATCGACAAGCCGGCGCGCATCGCGTTCGACCTGCCGAATACGACTCTGGCGCTCGCATCGCGCCGTTTCGATGTGCGCTCCGGCGGAGTCGATACCGTGCTTGCAGCCGAAGCGAATGGCCGCGCGCGCCTGGTCGTGAACGTCGATGCCCTGATGCCGTACACGACGAAGGTGGATGGCAACAACATTATCATCACTCTCGGCCAGCAGCCCGGCGCCGACTTGGGCAAGCCCATTGTTGCGCGCTCCGCGGCAACTTCCTCGGGGGCGCCCGCTGAGCGCGCGATTCGCACCATCGATTTCAGGCGCGGTTCGGACGGCACGGGCCGGGTCATCGTGCAGCTCACCGACCCGCGCACGCCGGTCAACGTTCGGCAGGAAGGACAGCAAATCGTGGTGGATTTTGCCGGCACCGTCATGCCCAAGAATTTGATGCGCCGCTACGACGTCATGGATTTCGCGACGCCGGTACAAACCGTCGATGCGGTCCGCGTGGACGGCAGCTCGCGCCTGGTGATCAGCTCGCTGGGCGACTTCGAGCAGCTGGCGTATCAATCCGATAACCAATACACGGTTGAAATCAAGCCTTCTTCGAAGCGCACCGCGGGAGCGGAAGAGAAAAAGGAATACACCGGCGAGCGGCTAACCTTGAACTTCCAGGACATCGACGTGCGCTCGGTGCTGCAATTGCTCGCCGACACCAGCGGCCAGAACATCGTGGTCAGCGATTCTGTGTCGGGCAACCTGACGTTGCGTCTGCAAAATGTACCCTGGGATCAGGCGCTGGATATCGTGCTGCGCACCAAGGGCCTGGACAAACGCCGTCAGGACAATGTGATCATCATTGGACCGACGGAAGAATTGGCGGCGCGCGAGAAGGCGGAGCTGGCGGCTCATAAAGAGGTGCAAGAACTCTCGCCCACCCACACGGAATTCA
>Ga0182030_10019712_pt1 | contig 12799 bp, 10 predicted proteins | sample 812S3MmetaG_FD_121299 | JGI IMG/M metagenome (GOLD analysis project Ga0182030, IMG submission 121299) | Permafrost microbial communities from Stordalen Mire, Sweden - 812S3M metaG (Illumina Assembly) | ecosystem: Environmental > Terrestrial > Soil > Wetlands > Permafrost | place: Sweden... | reverse complement strand
GCCACGCCCGATGCCACCGGGCCATTGATTCCCTTGCCGCCCGTCAGCAGCACGACCACCACCAGCTTGCGCCCGCCGACTTCGTTGAAACTGCCAAACCAGCCCAGATGCGTGCGCGCGTCGGAACACGTGCCGGTCTTGCCGAAAATCGGCTCGTTGGGATCGTAGCTGGCGCGCCGCGCCGTGCCGAAATCGGTGGCGCCGAGCATGCCCGGCTTCATCATCGGCACCGCCGCGCGGATGTCCAGGAAGCGCTTCACCCGCGGCGCGAAGTTCTCGATTTCGGCCTCGTTGCGCGGGTATTGCAGGTAGTACAGCGTTCCGCCGTTGGCAATCGAGGAGACCAGCGCCGCCAGTTGCAGCGGCGTGATTCCGATGGCCTCGCCGAAACTGGTCATCATCCCCACCGGGATCTCGCGCGGCTTCTTGTCCGGGAATATGCCCGGGCTCTCGCCCGTCAGGTCATAGCCCGCCTTTTCGCCCAGGCCGTACAACTTGCCGTAGTGATAAATTTTCTCGAAGCCCAGCTTTTCGCCCAGGTTGGCGAAGTACACGTTGTTGGAGCGGGCGATGGCCGTGGTCAGGTCCATCGTCACCCGGCCCGACAGCCGCAGCCGCGTGTCCTTGTCGATCATCCCTTCACTCAGCGCGGCCAGACTGGCGACCAGCTTGATCGTGGAGCAGGGCTGATAGGCTCCCTCCAGCGCCAGTTTCTGGTTCACCATGCTCAGAATGCGGCCCGTCGTCGGGTCGGCTACGACCACCGCCCCGTTGAACGGCCCCAGCGCGTCCACCGCCGCGCGCCGCACCTGCAGGTCTTCTCCATCGATGACGTCGCCGATCGTCGAGTCGGCGTAGGTCGGCACATCCCACGGGCTGACCGATCGCCGGACCCGCCTGGTCATGGCTTTCAGTGGCGTGCCCACGCTGGCCCGGGCGGCCACTCTCAGCGCTGCCGCCGCTTTGGAGCGGGGCTTGGCCTTGGCCCTGGTAGCCGTCGTTGCGAGCGCCGGCCGGGCGGTTTCTTTCTTCTTTGACTTATGAGTCGTGGTCGTGGCCGCGGAGGCGCACGACAGGCAGATGAGTGCGGTAAAAATGAATCCAACGAATCGCGTCATTATTCCGTCCTGGTGAAAGGATTCTCAAATAGCATATCGGACAGACGCTGCGGGCTTTTACCAAGCCGCGATCGAGTAGGAGCGGTCCCATTATCAGCCCTTTACCGAGCCGGGACCGAGAGGGAGCGGTCCAGCGAGCTCGTGTGAGCAGCCTCGCAGGACCAGTCCTCAACAAATCTCCTCTATTTTGTTGTATCTGCATGAGATAAGTCAAGCGCCAAACTCAACCCGCCGGCCCCGGGCAGGCCGCCGCTATCCGCCGTGGCCACCGTTTCAAGAGCCCGGCTTGCCGCCCGTGCGTCCCGGCCTGCAGCTCCATGCTGCGCCAGGCGGTCGGGAGAGCGGCCGCACTCTCCCGCGAACCTGTCAGAATGGAATGAGCGGACCAGCTATGAAGATCTCGATGGGAGCGTGGTCGTTTACGTTCGGTCCGCACGCCGCCGCTCCCACACCGCTCGCCGCCATTTGCGAGCGCCTCGCGCGGACCGGCTATGACGGCATCGAACTGTGCGGTTTCCCGCCTCACGTGAGCCTGGAGGCCTACCCCGGCGCCGCCGAACGCGCCCAACTGCGCCGCCTGCTCGCCGATTGCGGCCTCGGCGTCTCCGGCTATTCCGCCGACCTGACCTCCGTCAACCCGCTCGTGGCCGCCAACCGCGACCGCTACGTCGCGCTGTTCCGCCGTCTGCTCGACCTGTGCGCCGATATCGGTTCGCCCTCCATCCGCATCGACACCGTCGCCGCCCCCGGCTCGCTCGGCGACGAGGAGTACCACCAGGCCTTCCACCGCCTCGCCGACCTGTGGCGCGATTGCGCCGGCTTCGCGCGCCAGGCCGGCGTGGCCATCGTTTGGGAGTTCGAGCCGGGCTTCGTTTTCAATAAGCCGTCGGAGGTTCTGGCGCTTCACGATCGCGTCGGCCATCCCTGGTTCCAGGTCCTGTTCGACACCGCCCACGCCTACCTGTGCAGCGTCATCGGCGCCCGCCAGCACGGCCACCGCGAGGTGCTCGAGGGCGGCGTTTGCGAATTCCTCGACCAACTGAAAGGGCGCATCGGCGGCATCCATATCATCGACACCGACGGCACGCTCTACGGCGACGAGACCTCCATGCACCGCGCGTTCCACGCCGGCCTGATCCCCTGGCGCGTCGTCATCCCCAAGATGCTGGCCGTCTGCCCGGTCGAGTGGTGGTGCATCGACCTCTGCTTCTGCCCCGATGCCTGGGAACTCATCGCGCCCAGCCTTGCCGATCTCAAAGGCATGATCGCCGCCGCGGGCCAGCCCTAACCCGCCGGCTCCCTTAGTCGGGAGTCGTCGGATACAATCGGCAGGTGGTGAGAGGGTGCCCGGCCTGGGTGCAGGAAAGCGACGCGACCCTGCTGGCGGATTTCGGCGGACCAGCGAGTCTCGAAGTTCACCGCGACGTCATGGCGCTGTACCACGCTCTGGCCCGCGCTGGGATCGAGGGAGTCAAGAACCTCCATCCCGCCTATTGCACGTTGCTGGTCGTCTATGACCCGCTGCGCTGGGCGCCACAGGATTTGATCTTCAAGCTGCAAGAGGCGGCAGGGAGCGCGGCCGTGGCAACCACGCCGCCCCGTCAGATCGACGTCCCGATGTGTTGCGAGGCGGAGTTCGCGCCGGATCTCGCACCGATTGCCGCGAGCGCGGGCTGGACCATCCAAACCGCCGTCGAGCGCCTCGCCGCGGCTACCTATCATGTCGCGTTCCTGGGCTTCGCGCCCGGCTTCCCGTATCTGCTCGGCCTGCCGCCGAAGCTGGCCGCGCCCCGGCTGGCGCGCCCGCGGGTCCGCGTTCCGGCCGGCAGCCTCGCGATCGCCGGCGCGCAAGCCGGCATCTACCCGGCGGAAACTCCGGGCGGATGGCGGCTGGTGGGCCGGACTCCGCTGCGGCTGTTCGAACCTGCGCGCGAGCCGATGAGCTTGCTCCTCCCGGGAGACGAAGTGCGCTTCACGATCATCGACCAACGGCGTTTTGAAGAACTGGCGCGCGCATGACCCTGATCGAAGTGCAGGCTCCGGGCATGCAGACCACCGTGCAGGACCTCGGCCGGTGGGGCTTTGGCCAACTTGGCGTATCGGCCTGCGGCGCGGCGGATGCCATGGCGCTGCGCATCGGCAACCGGGTGATCGGCAATCCGGATCGGGCCGCCGCCCTGGAAATGACGCTGCTGGGCGGACGCTTTCTCTTCCGTGGCGACGCCTGGCTGGCTCTGGTGGGCGCCGATTTCGCGGCCACGCTCGATGGCGTCCCGGTCCCCTTGTGGACGCCCTTCCAGGCCGCTGCCGGACAATCGCTCCGGCTCGGCGGAGCACGGGCCGGAGCGCGCAGCTACCTGTGCGTCCGGGGCGGCATTGAGGCGCCCGAAATCCTGGGCAGCCGTTCGACCCATCTCCCCAGCCGCATCGGCGGATTCGCCGGCCGGGCGCTGAGGAAAGGCGATCTGCTGCCGATCGGCGACCCGCCGCCGGCTCTCCCGCCACTCGAGATCAGACCCGGCGTGCTGGCGCAGCTCCGCCCCGCCTCTGCGGTACTGCGCATCACCGCGGCTGCGCACAGCGCGAGTTTCCCCGACTCGAGCCGAGCCGCTTTGCTCGCCGAATCCTGGGGCGTGCAAACCGACTCGAGCCGCATGGGCCTGCGGCTTTCCGGCGCTGCTCTGGCGGCTCCGCTCGGCGGCTCCATGACCACCGCGGGCGCGCCGCTGGGCGCAATTCAGGTGCCGCCTTCGGGCGAGCCGGTGATCCTGTTTGTGGATCACCAGACCACCGGCGGCTACCCGATCATCGGCTGCGTGATCTCGGCCGATCACTGGCGCATCGGCCAATTGCGGCCGCGCCAGACGGTCCGTTTTGAGCTAGTGTCCTTCGACGACGCGCGCCGGCTGCTGCTCGCCCAGGAGGAATTATTGCGCGCGGAGATTCTCGGCCTATGAAATCGATCGATCTGAATTGCGACCTGGGCGAGCGGGAAGATCTGGCGCCGGAGGTCCAGGAGCAGCTTCTGGCCTGCGTCACATCGGCCAACATCGCCTGCGGCGCGCACGCCGGCAGCGCAGACTTGATGCGGCTGACGGTCCGGCAGGCGCTGCGGCGCGGTGTCGCGATTGGCGCGCATCCCGGCTATCCCGACCGCCAGAATTTCGGGCGGCTCGAAATGGCCCTGCCGCTCGATGAGCTGGAGTCGAGCGTCGAAGAGCAGATTCGAAGCTTGATGCGCATCGCCGTCGAGGAAGGAGCCCAGCTGCGCTACGTGAAGCCCCATGGCGCGTTGTACAACCAGGCTGCGCGCGACGAGCCGCTGGCCGCCGCGATCGCGCGCGCCGCGGCGCGAGTCCGGCCCGATCTGTGGCTGGTGGGACTGACCGGATCGCAGATGCTCACGGTGTGGAAGGATGCCGGATTCCGCGTTGCGGCGGAAGCGTTCGCCGACCGCCAATATGAGCCCGACGGCACTCTGCGGGCGCGGATTCACGCCGGTTCTTTGTTGCACGATCCCGCCGCGGCAGCGGCGCAGGCGCTGCAGATCGCGCTCCACGGCGAGGCCGTCGCGTGGAACGGGGCCATCGTCCGCATCCAGGCCGAGACGCTCTGCATCCATGGCGACAACCCCGGCGCGGTGGCCATCGCGCGGGCCGTGCGGCGGGGGCTCAAGCAGAGCGCTGTGCAAGTTTGCCCATGGCATTCCGGGGCCGGACTCGGTTAGTCTGGACTTGGAGGAATGGCCGAGCGGTTTAAGGCGGCGGTCTTGAAAACCGTTGTACCCGGAAGGGTACCGGGGGTTCGAATCCCTCTTCCTCCGCCATCTTTTTGACGACTGCGCCGCTGGACCGGCCGGCTCTCCATCCCCTGATTTCCCTCGATTCGAAACACTCCGCCGACAGACCCCCAAGAGCACCGCAGGGCTGGAGTAGGATAGTCGCCATGATGTCCCGAATTCATCCTCTTGCCGGCCCATCGATGCAGCGAATTATCCGTTGTGCCGGATTAGCGTTTGCCGTCTCCTGCGCCGCCGCCGGCATCGGTCTCGACGGCCTCGTGCCGATAGGGCCGGTCGTAAGCTACACCAAAGTGAGCGATGGAATTCTAGTCAGTTGCAGCGACCAATCGCAGGTCAAGCTTCAAGTACTCGCTCCCGATCTCGTCCGCGTCCGCGCTTCCTTTGGAACGGCGTTGCCGGAGCGCGATCACTCCTGGGCCATCGCGAAGACGGCTTGGGACACTCCCAAGTGGAGCGTCAAGGAAGCTAACGGCGAGATACTGCTGACTACGGAAGAAGTGGAAGTTGCGCTTCACCGTACTCCTTTGTTGATTGAATTCCGCGACGCTAAGACACATCGCGCCATCAACTCCGACCAGGTGCCGATGATGCACGATCCTTCTTCCGGCGCGGTCGCCGCGGCCAAGCGGCTAGGCTTTGAAGAGCACTTTTACGGTCTCGGAGAGAAGGCCGCGCGGCTCGACAAACGCCGCAGCCAATTCACTATGTGGAATTCCGATACGCCGGCCTATCATGAAGGAACCGATCCAATTTACCAGGACATCCCATTCTATCTCGGCTGGCAGGAGAGTACGGCCTACGGTATCTTCTTTGACAATAGCTTCCGTACTCAGTTTGATTTTGGTTCCAATCTGCAGGGCTACACCATATTCTCTTCCGACGGCGGCGAGATGAACTATTACTTCTTCTGGGGGCCGTCGATCAAGAAGATTTTAGGTCGCTATAGCGACCTGACGGGCCATTTGCCCATGCCGCCCAAGTGGGCGCTAGGCAATCAGCAGAGCCGCTGGAGCTATTTTCCCGATAGCATCGCCGAGCAGATAGTCGCCAAGTATCGCGCGGAAGACCTGCCGCTGGATGTACTGCATCTCGACATTCATTACATGAACGGATACCGCGTTTTTACATGGGATCCACAGCGCTTCCCGGATCCGTCGGCATTCACGGATAAGTTAAAGAAGCAAGGCGTGAAGGTTGTAGTAATCGTCGATCCGGGGGTCAAATACGAGCCGCCGGCCGCGCCCGTCGAGGCCCAGTCCGCGGTGGCAAATCCGGAATTGGCCGCTCAGGATAAGTCGTACTACGTGTATAACCAGGGCGTTGCCGGAGACTACTTTCTGAAGCGCAAGAGCGGCGACTTATGGGTCGGGAAGGTGTGGCCCGGCGATGCCGTGTATGTGGACTACACGCTGGACGCCGCTGCGCATTGGTGGGGCGGGTTGTTCCGAGCCTATACCGATCACGGCGTCGCGGGCATCTGGACCGACATGAATGAGCCATCCGATTTCATCGATCAAACCGGCAAGACACAAATGGACGTCGTCACCTATGACAACGGGACGCATTCGACCTATGCCCAGAACAGGAATCTGTTTGCGCTGGGCATGGCCCGCGCCACCTACGAAGGACTGCTGAAATTGCGGCCGAATGAACGGCCATATGTCATCACCCGCGCGGGGTATGCCGGAATTCAACGCTACTCCACCATGTGGACCGGGGACAACACGACGACCTGGGACGCGCTGGCGCTCAGTATCCCGATGTATGAGACGCTGGGGCTGTCCGGCGAGCCATTTATCGGCGGAGACATAGGCGGATTCATAGGGCATGCGGAGCCCGAGTTAATGACGCGCTGGTACGAGGTAGGCTTCCTTACGCCCTTCTGCCGCAACCATGCGGAAGTCACCGGCTACGACCACGAGCCGTGGCGCTTTGGCAGCTACTACGAAGGAATCATTCGTAAGTACCTGAAGCTGCGCTATCGTCTATTGCCGTTCCTATACTCGGAGTTGGAAGAGGCGCACCGGACCGGCATGCCGGTGTTCCGTCCGCTGCTGCTGAACTATCAGAGCGATTACAATACGCTATCCATCGACGATGAATTTATGGTGGGTACGGAGCTTCTCGCCGCGCCGATTCTGCGGCCGGCCCAGAGCAGCCGGCGGGTCTATCTGCCGGAAGGAACCTGGTATGACTTCTGGACCGGCAAGCTGATTCATAGCGGGGATATTCAGGTCGAGGCACCGTTGGAAATGGTTCCACTGTATGTGCGTGGCGGCTCGATCCTGCCGATGGGTCCGGAGATGAACTATGTCGGCGAGAAGACGGGCGCGCTGAGCTTCACGATCTTTCCCGATGCACAAGGGCAGGCGCGCCTGTCGCTGTATGAGGACGACGGGGTCAGCCAGGCGTATCTCAAGGACGGGTTCCGCCGGACCGCACTCAGTTATAAGACCGCGGCGGCGGGAGCGGAGATAGAGATCGGCGCTCCGCAAGGGACATATCAGGCTGGAGCGCGCCCACTGATATTCACCGTGCAGTCCGCGCGTTCAGGCATGGCAACGGCGCTGGTCGATGGCGCGGCTTTGCCGCAGCGGGAAGCAGGCGGCGCAGGACGCGGCTGGTGGAAGAGTGGCACGTCCGTCTCGATACAAATCGACGACGACGGCCGCGGGCACAAGATAGAGCTGCGCTAAGTGGGCAAGAGGAGCCACGGCTTGAGGAGATAACTCAGGTTAGCCATGCCGGAACGTAAGTTAGGCGGACAATCATTAGTCGATCGCTAGTGTAGTGTCTCAGTCAAGGATTGACAAAGTTGGCCGAGCGTCGACACGAGTGTCGACGCGGCAGGCACGAGTGCCTGCGCCACGTGCCTGCGCCACGGTGAATGGCCGGTGATTGTCAAGGAATCTGCGAGACATGGCGCTAGGGGTTGAGGCGTTCGAGGGCGCCGTCCTGGGAGAGGCGGAAGCGCTGGCCACGCCATTCGACGGTATGGCCGGTGAAGGCGCAGAGCCAGACCGCGAAAGCCCACAGATCCCACAGCGGGGCGAGCGGTGACAACAGCAGCGCGAGCAGGCTTTCCAAAGCGAAAAATCCGCAGACGATGGCCATGGCGAGGCGGGCGGCGAGGAGCATGAAGGCGAGGCTCCACAGGCCGCAGGCGAAGGCCAGGGCGATCCACACTCCGGCATGGGTGAGGGGCAGGCCGAGGAAGCCGCCGCCGCGGGAGGCGCGGATGGTGCGGGCCCAGCGGAGCTGGTGCTTCCAGACGTTCAACCAGGAGGGGCGGGAGAGATCGGTTTGGACGACGACTTCGGAAATGACGGCGCGACCGCAGAGCGAGGTGATGCGTTTGGCGAGCTGGTAGTCGTCGGCGATGAAGCCGGCAACGGGTTCGAAGCCGCCGGCGCGGGCGAGATCGTCGCGGCGGAAGCAGAGGGTGGAGCCAAGGCCGAATTCGCGAACGCCGACGAGGGGCGCGACCAGGGTGCTGGGAACGAAATCGACGACGATGCCGAAGGCTTCCCAGACGCCGGGGACCGAGCGTGCCGTGGCGCGGTAGGGGCAGGTGACGAGGCCCGCCTTGTCCATGATGAGGCGGGCGGCGAGGCGGCGGAGGTAGTCGGGCGGAACGCTGATGTCGCTGTCGTTGACGACGAGGACGGGATGGCGGGCTTCCTTCAGAAGATCGATCAGGACGCCGACCTTGCCGTTGGGGGTCGCGGTTTTGCACTCCAGGAGGCGGATGGAGACGCCAGGATGGGCCGTGATGAGGGCGCGGATGGCGGGGACGGCGGGGTCGTCGAGGGAGTGGACGCCGAAGAGGATTTCGAACTCGGGGTAGTCCAGGGCGGCGTGGCTGAGGATGGCGTGCTCGAAGCCGGAGTCAAGGCCGCGGACGGGTTTCAGGATGGAAATGGCGGGCAGAGAGGCAGGTTCGGGGCGGGCGCGGACGAGGCGCGATTCGAGGCGATAGAAGAGCGCCGCGAGGATCGCCACGATCTGGTAGGCGAGGGCCAGGAAGCCGAGGGTATAGACGGCGATTGTCAGCAGATTGACGGCAATGGTCACTGGATTGACGGCCGAATGGAGGTAGGACCGCGAGAGGACTACTGCGCCAGGAGAACTACCCCGCCGGCTACGAGGATAGCACCAGCCCAGCGGCGCAGCTCGATATGTTCATGCAGGACGAGGCGCGCGAGGAGGGTGTCGATGGCGATGCTGGCGGCGCTGGCGGGCACGGCGAAGCTGAGCGGGGCGATGCGCAGGAGCTGGGTGAAAGAGAAAAACGAAATGGCCATGAAGAAGATGGAGAGGGGGAGTTTCCAACGGCGGCCATTGGCGTTGCGCATGCCGTGGCTTTGGAGGAGATCGGCGCAGACGGTGCCGCCGACGATGCCGCTGAGGTAGAACCACTTCATGACTTTGTCACCAGCGACGTGGGGACAGCGGTCTCGGATTGCGGCTTAGAAGAGGGGACGGTGGGAGGGCTATTGTGCTCGGTGAGGCCGGTGAGGGCTGCGCCGAGCATGATCAGGACGGTGCCGATCCAGCCGCGGGTGGGGACGCGTTCCTGAAAAAAGTAGACGCCGGCGAAGGCGCTGAGGACATAGCCGACGGCGGAGATGGGGACGACGAAGCTGAGGTCGGCCATGCCGAGCAGCCACATACGAAGCAGCATCCAGGCGCTGAGGACCACGATGCCGAGGACAGCGACGGGCTGGAGGATGGAAGCGATGATGCCGGCGTCGGGCGGGGCAAAGAGCATGGCCTGCTTGAGGATGACGTTGCCGGCGACGTTGGCCAGAACGACGACGCAGGTGAGCAACCAGAGACGCGGCTTCATCGGTCGCCCTCGATGTGGAGATTGCCGGGGACGTTGGCCAGAACGACGACGCAGGTGAGCAACCAGAGACGCGGCTTCATCGGTCGCCCTCGATGTGGAGATTGCCGGGGACGTTGGCCAGAACGACGACGCAGGTGAACAACCAGAGACGCAGCTTCATCAGTCGCCGTGAGCCATGGCAGAGGCGGATTGGCGGCGTTCGTCGGCGACGAAGCGCTTGCGCTTTTGGCGCAGGGCGAGGTACGAGCGGGCTTCCTTGTAGAGGCGCTTGCGATCGGCCGAGTCGAAAAGGGCGCGGCGGACGATGCGCCAGGCGGCCTTGGGGCGGAAGTAATACTCGCCGTAGAAGCGTTCGACCCACTCGACGAGCTCGGCGTGATCGAGGCCGGGATAGATGAGATTGGGGAGCTGGTGGCCCGACTCGTCGGTCATGGCGGCGTCGAGCTGGATCAGGCCGTTTTTCTTGGCGTAATCGTAGAACTCGGTGCCGGGATAGGGCGCGGCGAGGGAGACCTGGATGGTTTCGCAATCGAGGTCCTTGGCGAAATCGATGGTCTTGCGAACCGATTCGCGGGTTTCGCCGGGCAGGCCAATGATGAAGTCGCCGTGGACGGTCAGGCCGATTTTATGGGCGTTTTTGGCAAAACGGCGACCCATATCGACGGTGGCGCCCTTCTTGATGTTTTTGAGGATCTGCTGTTCCCCGGACTCGAAGCCAACGATCAAGAGACGGAAGCCGGCGTCCTTCATGGCGCGGAGCGTGTCCTCGTCGGTGGTGACGCGGGAGGTGCAGGAGAAGGTGAAATTGAGTTTCGCGAGCTTGTTGCAAAGCTCGATGGTGCGCTCGCGCTTGTAGTTGAAGGTGTCGTCGTCGAAGAAGATTTCCTTGAGGCCGGGGAAATTGTCGATGGCCCAGCGGCATTCATTCACGACGTCGTCGGAGGAGCGGAGGCGCCAGCGGTGGCCGGAATGGGTTTGCGGCCAGAGGCAGAAGGTGCACATGGCCGGGCAGCCGCGGGTGGTGTAGAAGGAGATGTAGGGGTGCTTGAGGAAGGGGACGTTGTAGCGCGTGAAATCGAGGTCGCGCTTATAGACTTTGGTGACCCAGGGGAGTTCGTCGAGGTTCTCGATGTAGCCGCCTTCGGGGTTATGGACGAAGGTGCCGTCGGGGCGGCGGAAGCTGACGCCGGGCAGCTCGTCGAGCGTCTTCTCACCCTTGGCGTAGGCCACGATCTGGTAATCGAACTCGCGGCGGACGATGAAGTCGATGACGGTGTTGGAGAGCACCTTTTCGGGTTCGATGGTGACGGGCGGGCCGACGAAACAGACCTTGAGGCGCGGGTTGAGGTCCTTCATCATCTGCGCCATGCGGACATCGACGTCGAAGCCGGGGGTGGAGGTGAACAGGACGAGGAGCTCGAAGTCGCGGGCGATCTGGACGCTCTGGTCGATGGAAACGCCTTGGGCGGTGGCGTCGAGGACCTTGGAATCGGGGAGCCTTCCGGCCGGGTAGCAGAGCCAGACGGGGTACCAGTAGGATTCGATTTCGCGGGTGGCGGGCCAGCGCGAACCGGCGCCGCCGTCGAAGCCCTCGAACGAGGGTGGATTCAAGAAGAGTGTTCGCATAAAATGCCCAATTCCCCAGACGGGTTTCCCAGGCGGGAAACCGCCGCTTTCTTCAGTCTATCAGGACAGCTTCTAGCCCGCCCTTATCCCGCCGCCTGACGCAGGGCCGCGAGGCGGCGCAGGCGGGATTTGGGGCTATCGAGGCTGAACGAACGAGCGTCTCCGAGCTGGATGCGGACATAATCCTCGGTATTCTTGATTGCGGCATCCAGATCCTTATTCAGTTGGATGAAATTGAAGCAGACGATGGATTCAGAAGCCGGGTCGTAGTCCCAGAGGCCAACGAGGCGGCCACGGTCGAGAATGGCGTGGGAGGGCAGGTCGGCGAGGCTCCAGAGGGAGGCCGGGCCGTGGGCCAGTTCGAGGGAACGGTCGAGGTCGGCGGGGTCCATGAGGCTGCGGTGGTCGCGGCGCAGGAGGACCAGGGAATCGAGGCTCGATACGAGGCGGTAGACGGGGTCGGCGGGGGTCTTGAATGACCACAGGGCGTCGAGGTCGTGGGGAAAAAGCAGGCGATCGGAGCCGGTTTCCAGCGGGACGAGACCGAGTGACGCCAGGGCATCCGCGGCGGTTTTGACGCCGAGCCCGGAAAACCACTGGAATTCGGCCGGCGTGGCCGGGCCAATCCATTGAAAATACAGGCGGGCGAGGGCGGCGTAGGCCTCTTCGCGGGAGAGCTTGCAGTTTTTCAACGGGTTAGGATTCCAGAGCGCATAGCGATAGCGCTGCTGGTCCAGGCGGCCGTTGGTGGGCAGGCGGCGAATGTGGCCGGAGACCTGCAGCCGGTCGAGGGCCAAGGGCAGGGTTGAGGCGAGGCCCTTTCTCCGGCCGTCCGCACCGAGGCTGCGGGCCTTGGGGCCGACGGTGGCGCGAATCCGGTCGGGCTCGGCGGGACCGTTCTTGAGAGCGAGCAGAACGGCGTCGCAGAGTGCGTCGACTTCCTTGGGGGTGACTCCGAGCTTGAGGGCGAGCTTCATTTCGCCGTCGCCGGCGGCAGCGGCGAGGGTGAGCGCGAGGGCGTAGTCGGAGGCCGGCAGGACGTAGGTGCAGGAGCGGGCGGCGGGGAGTTCGTGGATCTCGACGGCGGCGACGGCAGCGTCCACGGCCTCGCGGGAGAGGCTGGCGCGGGCGTGGAGGGTGAGATAAGGGCCGGCACCGGCGACCGAACGGGCCCATCCGGCGCGGGCGAGAACCGCGGCGGGCGTGGCGCTCGCGAGAGGTTCGAGCAGACCTTGCTTATGCGCCCACCAGGTGCGCAGGAGTTCGGGGGTGATGGATTGCCGGGGCATGGAAGACCAGACCAGTGTAGTGTCTCAGGCGAGGATTGACAACGTCGGTCGAGCGTCGTGTCGACCGAGCGTCGACACGAGTGTCGACGCGGCAGGCACGAGTGCCTGCGCCACG
>Ga0182030_10019709_pt1 | contig 12800 bp, 9 predicted proteins | sample 812S3MmetaG_FD_121299 | JGI IMG/M metagenome (GOLD analysis project Ga0182030, IMG submission 121299) | Permafrost microbial communities from Stordalen Mire, Sweden - 812S3M metaG (Illumina Assembly) | ecosystem: Environmental > Terrestrial > Soil > Wetlands > Permafrost | place: Sweden... | reverse complement strand
GATAACGAACTGCGCACCTTCGCCAAGGAAACCGGCGGCGCGGCGTACTTCCCGAGGTTTCAAGGCGAATACGGGCAGATCTTCCAGATGCTGCACCAGGCGCTACGCAACCAGTACGTACTGACGTACCAGCCCAGCAACACCGCGCACGATGGCGCGTTCCGCAAAATCAAGGTGGAACTGGTGAATCCGGCGACCAACGAGCCGCTGCCCGTGAAGGACGAAAAGGGCAAGCCCATCAAGTACCAAGTCGTCGCCCGGAGCGGCTACAAAGCGCCGCGCGCGGTGGAATGAAGTAGGACAGGCCTCCCGGCCTGTCCCACTTCGAAGCTGCGTTTGTCAAGAACTCCATCTGGCTACTTTCCAAGACGATGCAAAATCGTTGACAGCGAGGTTACGCCTCTGTTACTCTCCTACACGTTCCGCTAATGAAGATCCTCACCTCTTCGACCCCGAACATCCTGCTGGTCGACGACAATCGCGACGGATTGTTGGTGCGCCGCTCCCTGCTGGAAGAGATCGGGTGTTCGGTACATATCGCGGCCAACGGGGAAGAGGGTCTGAAACTCTTCCAGGCCTCCCGGTTCGACGTGGTGGTCACCGATTACCGCATGCCGCGCATGAACGGCGGGGAGTTGATCCAACGGATTCGCCTGCTCGATCCCAACGCGCGCATCATTCTCCTGTCCGGCTTTGTGGAGCCGCTGGGTCTCACCGAGCAGAACACCGGCGCCGATGCCATCATCACCAAGAGCGCCAACGAGCCGGCCCATCTGGTGCGCTGGGTAAAACGCCTGGTCAACCGCGCCGTACGCAAACCACCCGGCTCGCAGAGAGCCTCCAAAGTGCGCGCGAAATCGATCGGCCAGTAAAGAATATCTGTCACACTGGAAACGTGGTGCTCTCTCATGCTCGTCTGATTGCCGTCTTTCTGGCGTTGGCCTCCGCCGCCGGCGCCGCCCCGGCAGCGCACCGTAAGGCGCCTCCCGCGGCCAAGTCCGCGCCCCTGCCCAAGGCTTCCCCCACGGTGCGGCGGTGGATGAAAGGCATGACGTTGCGCGACGAAGTGGCGCAGTTGATCTTCATCTCCTTTCACGGCACCGCGCCCAACTCGCATTCCCGGGAATACCGCAAGTTCATGGCACAGATCCGGGACACCAAAGTGGGCGGATTGATTCTAGTGAACTGGTCCAACGGGCGCGCCATCCAGAAGGCGGAGCCCTACGCGGTGGCGGCGTTTCTCAACCGCATGCAGCGTTTGGCGAAGACGCCGCTGCTGGTGAGCGGCGATTTCGAGCGCGGCGCTTCCATGCGCGTCGATGGCACCACCGTGTTTCCGCACGCCATGGCTTTCGGCGCTACCGGCAACCCCGCGTACTCGCGCTATGAAGGCGAAGTCACGGCCCGTGAGGCGCGGGCGTTAGGCGTTCACTGGATCTATTATCCGGTGGCCGACGTGAACAACAACCCCGATAATCCGATCATCAATATCCGATCCTTTGGGGAAAATCCCGAGGCCGTGGCGGCCCAGGTGAAGGCATTCATCGAAGGCGCTCACGCCGACAAGAAGAACTACGCGCTGGCCACCGTGAAGCATTTCCCCGGTCACGGCGACACGGCAGTGGACAGCCACATGAATATGCCCACGATTACGGTGGACCGCGAGCGCCTCGACAAGGTCGAATTGGTGCCGTTCAAGGCCGCCATTGCCGCCGGGGTGGATTCCGTGATGACGGCGCACATCGCCGTGCCCGCGCTCTCCCCGCCGGACATCCCCTCGACACTTTCTTCGGCCATTCTGACCGGTCTGTTGAAGAAGGATCTCGGCTTCAACGGCATCATCGTCACCGACGCGCTGGAGATGGCGGGCATCGTCAAGACCTTTTCCACCGGCGACGCGGCGGTGAGGGCGCTAGAGGCCGGCGCCGATGTGCTGCTTATGCCTACCGATCCCGATGCCGTGGTGAAAGCCATCACCGCCGCCGTGCAGAGCGGCCGCCTGACACGCCAGCGCATCCAGGAAAGCGTGGTCAAGGTCCTGGCCGCGAAGGAGAAGGTGGGTCTGGACCGCAAGCGCTTCGTCGATCTGGAAGGCATCGGCGACGTGGTGGATTCGCCCGAGAGCAACGAGAAGGCGCAGGAGATCGCCGATCGCGCGGTGACGCTGGTGCGCAACGGCGGCGGCATGATTCCGCTGGCGGCGCCGGAGAAAGCCTGTTACGTGACGATGCCGGAGACCCGGTCGTCCGCCGAGGGCCAGGCCTTCGGCCAGGAAATCCGCAAGATCGCCCCGCGCGTGGCGCTCAACACGCTGGATCCCACCTCCACCCGCCAGCAGGTGGATGAAGCGCTGGGCCGCCTGACGGGTTGCGAAAGCTACGTGGTGGCGGCCTTCGCCTCGGTGGGGGCGTATCGCGGCACCGTGGGCATGCTGGGTGGGGAACTGCCCCACGCGCTGGAGGCGCTGATTGCTTCCGGCAAGCCGGTGGCCCTGATCGCCCTCGGCAATCCGTACGTGCTGCGCAATTTCGGCGGAGTGACCGCCTACCTGGCCACGTTCAGCAATGTGCCGCCCAGCGAGACCGCCGCGGCGCGCGCCGCCCTGGGCGAGATCGCGATCACCGGGCATCTGCCGGTCACCATCCCGGGGCAGGCTGCCTACGGCGAGGGAATCCAGTCGCGGGCCACGCGCGCCGCCCCGGCCGGCGGCGCCTTGCAGTAAGTGCGCGTGGAACGCCACGGCGTTTTCGCGAGAGGTAGGCCCCGAGGCGAGGCATTGGCACGGGTAGGACCGATCAAGCCTCCCCGGGCAATTGCCTTTCTATGGGGTGGCCGCGAATCAGGTAGTAATCCTCCCGGAACTGGCCGCTCGCGTCATCCCGGAACCTGAATTTCGTCGATCTCTCGCTGAATCTCATTAGCCTGACGGCGCCGGCGCCAGAAGCCGAATCCCGTCCAAACCGCCAGCAGCACCACCAGGGGCAGCACGTCGCGCACCCCCCGGTAGCCCGAAATCGTGCCCCCCATCCACATCGCAATCACCATCAGGCACGCCAGAAAGAGAGGTCCGTGCCATAGCCAGGCGCGCCGCAGGTGATCGCGACGCTCTTCCAGTTCCCTGCGGTAGTATTCCCAACCGCTCGCGGCCTTCGCGTCCGGGCTCGCAGGCCGCCGCCAGATCCGCCGCCGGAACCGGTACAGGCAGATCGCCACCCACGCGATCGCGGCGGCGTAGCCCACTTGCTGTAGACGGTCGTGAGCCGGCCTCAGCCGCCACGCCATCACTCCAATGAACAGCAAGGCTGCGCCGACGCTCATCAGAATCTCCCAACGGGTGCTGGAATCGAGCTCCTCCGTTCTCCTTTTCACAATCTGTTCCAGGTCCACAGTAAGCCGCTCCTCGGGCTGGTCCTTCCAAATCGCTCCCGCGTCTCTCCCTCTCGCCTCATCGGACATAGCGCTTCTCCTCGAAAAAACGGCTGGAAAGGATATTCTTGATCCGGTGAATCTTCATCCCCACATTCGCGGACGATAGCCCCGTGATCTCCGCGATCGTAGCCGCGTCCATGTCCTCCAGATGACAAATCATGATCTGCCGGTCCAACGGTTTGAGTTGCCGGATGAATTCCGCAAGCCGCCCGAGCGCTCTCTCGTGGTCGATGTCCGGCTCGCCATCCCCGCTGGGCGCCGTCCGCTCGATTTCTTCCAGACTCACGAACCCCGCGTTCTTCCGCCGCTCCCGGTTCACATACGAAACCGCCGTGTTGTGAGCCACCCGGAACGTCCACGTCTTCAACGAGCACCGTCCGTCGAAAACTTCCAGGCTCCTCCACAATTGAAAGTGGATGTCCTGCCGCAGATCGTGACGCTTTTCCGCGTCCGCTTCGTATCCCGCGGCCAGCCGGTCGATCGCCCGCCCAAACTCCGCCCTGGCCGTCGCGTACAATTCGTTCCGCTTCCCGCCGCTCCCTGTGCCGCTCACAATACCCTTAGTCGATGCACCGGCAATTTTATAACACTCGTGGGGCAGGCGGGGTACCCTCTGGGTCCGCCTGCCAATTCTCAAATCCTTGGCTCTGTCTCACACGCACCCATCAATGAAACCGCGCGATAGAATAACGGGAATGCTCCGGAGACGTCAGTGACCCGCCGCCATTTCATCTCCACCGCGGCCCTCGCCGCCACCCGCGCCACCGCGCCCGCGCCCCTCCTCGTGCCCGTTCATCGCATCCTGGATTCCCGCGCCCAGTGCCCCCCACAGCAGCTCCACCATTTCTGGTCCGCCATCTGGCCCGAAGCCGTCCACAACTTCTCACGCGGCGGCATCCAACTCCAAACCACCGACGGTCCCGGCGAAGTTCGCCGCTCCCCCGGCGATAACCCCATCTTCGTCGGACTCCGCCGCGGCGTCCTCAACCTCGTCCTCACCGATCACATTCCCATGAAATGGGACGACGCCCGCGCCTTGGCCGGCGTCACCACCATCCACGACGGCTATCACCTCTGCCTCATCGCCCTCCAGTATGCCCACGGCGATCAAGTCCCATTCCTCTCCGTCAATACCTGCGTCCATGAGCTCTTGCACGCCCTCCTTCAGGACGTCTTCGGGTACCCTCACTGATTTGACGCACGTTAAGTTGCTGACTCGATTAGCCTGACTTTCGCACTTCGGGGGCATCCGTTCGGCTAACCCCTTCAGATTCATTGGCTGGTCAATTCGCCATCCGAATCGACCATATTCACTGTTGTTTGTGTGTCGTCAGCTCTGAATTTGTCCGTGAAGCAGAGATCGGCGGAGCAACCGCAGATTACTTCGCCGCCACGTTTCTCGGGCAGCAGATGAAGCTGCGCATCCTCTGCGAAAAGTTGATGATTATCTCACAGCGCGTCTTTGGCATTCCGCCGTTCCGGTTTTATGCGCTGGCCGATGGAATCACGCAATACGATTTTGCCTGCTCCGGCGGCGACGATCCTCGGAATTTCGAGGGGGCGCGAACAGATTGATTGAAGCCGGAGTGCTCCGTCTGCCGGGCGAATTTATAAGGGGAATTCGAATTTAGCGATTCAACTTTCATGTGGGGAGGCAAACATTCTCGGCATTCCGGCTTGTCGAGCCCCGAGACCCCGCGACCGCGGAGTGGCGGCGAATCGCCCACTGCGGGAACGACAAGGCGACGCCTGCGCGGATCTTCACCGGGTACGTCGCAAATCCAGCGTAAACGGAAATTCGGGATTGTGCTCCTTGGGCGGCACAACCATCAGGCCCCCGGTGTGGCCGGTATCCTGAAACCGGGCCAGACGACGGCTCTCTGCCTCTTGTGCGTTGACAGGGAACTGCTTATTCGCCCGTCCGCCGGGATGCGTGACATGATACGTGCAGCCGCCGATGGCGCGTCCGGACCAGGTGTCGACGATATCGAACACCAGGGGCGAATGTACCGGGATGTTTGGGTGCAGGCAGGATGGCGGCTGCCAGGCGCGATAACGCACCCCAGCCACAAATTCGCCGCTTTCTCCCGTGGGATGGAGCGGCACGCGGCGGCCGTTGCACGTCACCACGAAGCGCTGGTCCGCCATTCCACTCACTTTCACCTGGAGCCGCTCCACCGATGAGTCCACGTTGCGGACGGTCGCGCTCCCGGAGACCTCCTCACCGAGCACGTGCCACGGCTCCAGTGCGTGCCGCAACTCCAGCCGCACACCCTGCCGGGTTACCGAACCGATCTGCGGAAAGCGAAACTCGAAGTGCGGGGCAAACCATTCTGCCTGGAACTCGAATCCCGCCTCACGAAGATCGGCCATCACGTTCTCCCAGTCGACTTGAGCAAAGTGTGGCAGCATGAAGCGGTCGTGGAGCGCCGTCCCCCACCATACGAGTTCCCGGCGGTATGGCGTTTCCCAGAAACATGCCGTCAGCGCCCGCACCAGCAGTTGTTGCGTGAGGCTCATCTGCGCGTGCGGAGGCATCTCAAAAGCGCGCAACTCCACCAGTCCGAGGCGCGATCCGGAGGAGTCTGGCGAGTAGAGCTTGTCGATGCAGAACTCGGCGCGGTGCGTGTTCCCTGTCAGATCGGTGAGAAGATGACGAAACACGCGATCGGCCAGCCACAGCGGACCTCCCGGAGAGTCTTTATCGGGGATCTGGTCGAAGGCGATTTCCAGTTCGTAGATGGCATCCGTGCGTGCCTCGTCCACGCGCGGATGTTGACTGGTGGGACCGATGAACAATCCAGAGAGCAGATAGGACAGGGACGGATGATTGTGCCAGTATCCGATCAAGCTTCGCAGTAGATCGGGACGCCGCAGGAACGGACTGTCTTCCGGAGTCGGTCCACCCAACACAACGTGGTTTCCGCCGCCGGTCCCGGAGTGTTGTCCATCCAGCATGAATTTCTCGGTTCCCAGACGGCTTTGGCGCGCCAGTTCGTAGAGCGTCGTGGTGTTGGTCGCAAGCTCGTCCCAGGATGCCGCCGGATGAATGTTGACTTCGATCACGCCGGGATCCGGAGTCACCCTCAAGACGTTGATGCGGACGTCGTGGGGAGGGGTATACCCTTCCAGGAGAACCGGCATCTTAAGGTAGGCGGCCGTATCTTCGATGGCCGCCACCAGATCCAGATAATCGCGGATATGCTCGACCGGCGGCATGAAAACGAACAGCTTGCCCTCGCGGGGTTCCACGCAGACGGCGGGGCGGGTAATCCACGCTGCCGATTCGCCCTTCGCCGGAGGTTCGATAGGTGCCGTGTAAGGCAAGTCCGCAACAGAGGGCGCGTCGAACAGGTATGGCCTGCGCTCCGGCCTGGCCGGAAGGCGAGTGCGCTTCGCAAAGGGATCGGGCTCGTAGGAGTAGAGAACGTCTTCCGGTTTGGTCCAGGGAAGAGACTCCAGCGGCAACCGGTAGCCCATCGAGGAATCGCCCGGAACCAGGAACATCTGCTGCGAGGCGAGAAACCAGGGTTGGCTGGTCCAGCCCGGTTCCCCCGAACGGGTCGTGACCGGTCGCAACGGAAGCACGTATCCGATCGGCTGTCCCAGGCCCTGTTCGAAAACCTGCGCCAGGCGGCCGCGCTCCAGCGGGTTTTCGATCTTGGGATCCAGCGGATCGACGTTGACTGGCAGCTTGCGCTCTTTCCAGAGGTAATAGAAAACGTCCTCGTATGCCGTAATGAGGAACGCGGGGTCAACCTGGAGACGGCGGGTGAGCGCCTCCATAAACCGGCGCGCATGCTCCTGGGTATAACCGTAGTTCTTGCCGTCCTCCGCGATGAGGTTGGCATCCTCCCAAATGGCGACGTTGTCCTTGCGCCAATAGCAACCGAATGCCCAGCGCGGCAGGGGCTCGCCGGGATACCACTTGCCCTGGCCGAAATGCAGCAAGCCCTGGGGCGCGAAGCGTTGGCGCAGCCTGCCCAGCAGTTCCACCGCGCGTTGGCGCTTTACCGGCCCCAGCGCGGCGGTAGTCCATTCGGGCCCATCGACGTCGTCGAGAGAAACGAAAGTCGGTTCGCCGCCCATAGTAAGGCGCACGTCCCCGGAACGCAGATCGGCATCCACCTGGTGACCGAGTTTTTCGATTGCCTGCCACTGTTGCCGGGTGTATGGCTTGGTGACACGCGGCGATTCGTAAATTCGCTGCACCGTCATTTCGTGCCGGAATTCCGTGTTGCATGGTTCGAGCAGACCGGAGATGGGCGCTGCGCTGCTGGCGTCCGGAGTGCAGGCGAGCGGGATGTGCCCTTCGCCCGCGAGCAGGCCGGACGTGGGATCGAAGCCCACCCAGCCGGCGCCCGGAAGATAGGCTTCGGCCCAGGCGTGTAAGTCCGTGAAATCGGCGGTGGGCCCGGACGGTCCTTCCAACGGCTTGACATCGGCAACCAGCTGAATCAGATAACCGGACACGAAGCGCGCCGCCAGCCCGAGGCGGCGCATGGTCTGGACCAGTAGCCATGCCGAATCGCGACAGGAGCCAGAGCGCAGAGTGAGGGTCTCCTCGCACGTCTGCACCCCAGGCTCCATGCGGATGACGTAGCCGATCTCGCCCTGCACCATTTGATTCAGGGCGACCAGAAAATCCATCGTGCGCTGGGGGTCGCGCGGCACTTTGGCGAGAAAAGCAGCGAGCCGGGGACTATCCGCTTCGGTTTCGAGAAAGGGGCGCAACTCGCGGGCGGTGGAGGCGTCGTAGGAAAAGGGGTACTTCTCCGCATAAGGCTCCAGGAAGAAGTCGAACGGATTGTATACCGCCATTTCGGCAACCAGATCGACTTCCACGGATAGCTCCGTGGTTGGCTCCGGGAAAACCAGCCGCGCCAGATAGTTGCCCTGCGGGTCCTGCTGCCAGTTGATGAAATGGTTCTTGGGAAGAACTCTGAGCGAATAGGCGAGGATCGGCGTGCGGCAGTGCGGGGCGGGGCGCAGCCTGATCACATGAGGACCGAGCGACACCCGCCGGTCGTACCCGTACACGGTTTGATGATGAAGCGCAACGTGAATGGCCATGGCTGGTTCGAGGCAGCTATTGTTGCTGGAGTTGCTGCTGCGCCTGCAACTTCTCGGCTTGCTGGTCGTTCTTCAGAAAACGGGACCATTCCTCGTCCGACGCAAACTCCTTGTCGGGAGGCAGCAGGGCATCGGACGGAGTCACGCGGACGCGCACCTGCAGCTCAGTTTCCGCGGATCCTTTCATGGTGCCTACAGTGGGGGATACGTCCGCGTAGTCGCGCCCGATGGCTGTTCGAATGTGTCTTCCTCCCACAATTAAGCTATTGGTCGGGTCAAAGCCAACCCAGCCAATACGCGGCAGAAGTGCCTCCACCCATGCATGGGTTGCTCCCTCGTCCGAGCGATCGGAATCCCCGGGATCGCGATGGAGGTAGCCGCTCACATACCGGCACGGAATTCGCAGGTTTCGCACGATGGCAATCATGGTGTGCGCAAAATCCTGACAAACGCCCTGGCGCGACCGGATGGCTTCTTCCACGGGAGAATTGACCCCTGTGCTGCGCTTTACATAAAAAAAATACTGGTTGATCCTGGAGTTCAGGGTTGTCAGCAGTTCCAGGGGTTCCCGCCCGCCGCGTTCCACTACTTCCAGGGCTCTTGCCAGATCTTCGACCTCGGGCGAGGTACAGGCGAAACGGCTCGGCAACAACATATCCCAGTAATCCTCCCGGTCGATCATGGCATCGAGTTCGTCCCATGCGCCGGAGCCCAATGACTGCGGTAGCGGCGAGGGGTTTTCAACCTCGACCAGGGCGTCTGCTGTGATCGTCAATTGCTGGTGTTGCCCGGGAACGTCGAAATGATGAACCAGATTGCCGAAGTGATCCTTGTAGGAGAAAACCCGGGCCTGGGGACTTATGGACAATTGAAAGCTGAAGCAGCGTTGCGTGTTCTCGCTCCGCGGCTGCATGCGCAATTCCATGGCGCTCTGCCAAACGGGAAGGCTATACCGAAAACGAGTGAAATGCCGCACCGCGTAGAACATCAAGCCTCCAGGGCCGATTGGATCGGGTAGTCGATATACACCATGTGAACCGCCGCATGCAGGCTGTTGCACTGCTTTATGACATCGTCGAGGTAACGGTGCACCCCGCCGATCATGATTTCCGCAATCTGGGCATACGCCAGAGAAGCGCGCAGCCGTCCGGCAATGCGTTCGATCCGGCCGCCAGCCTTTGTGAAAGACGTTTGGGAGATCGCGGCAATCGCCGCGCCCATCCGCTCCACCGCGTAGCGAACGGAATACGGAAACTCCGGATTCAGTAATAGAAATTCGGCCATCGAATCTGGTCTTAGTTCGGCGGTATATACCTTGCAGTACGATTCGAAAGCCGCGCAACTGGCCAGCAATCCCACCCAATCCAAGGTATCGGCTTCCCGGACCCTCGAGAAATAGGCATCCAGCAGGACCGGCAACGCACAGGATCGTTCCATGTACTTGCCCAGTTGAATGAATTGCCACCCCTCGCCGTGGTTCATGGTGGCGTCTGTCATACCGTGAAACTGATAGGAGCCTTCGCGAACGGCGGCTACCAGCCGCATCGGGTCGCTGTCCGTCTCCGGTTTGGCGCCGGCCTTCGTCACCTTGTGATACAAACTGTTCAAGCCTTCCCACATCTCCGAACTGATCTGCTCGCGGACCTGGCCCGCATTCTCGCGGCTTTCCGCGATACAGAATGCGAGGGACGATTCGTAACCGGCGTCGCTGGTCAGCTTGACCATGGCATTGTGCGGGTCAATGCCGCCCGCAGCGGGCGCGATGCCTAAAGACTCCGTGATGCGATGCCATCTCTCTTCGGTGGAGAGCTTAGAAGGATTCAGCATGAGGTTGTGATTGGCTTCCAGCACGCGCGCGCAGTGGTTGGCACGCTCGAAATAGCGGCTCATCCAGTAGAGACTATCGGCTACGCGGGAAAGCATGGAACCACCTTGATGTTCAGTTCTGTAAAACCCACGTGTCCTTGGAACCTCCGCCCTGGGATGAATTCACCACCAGGGAACCCTGACGCAACGCGACTCGGGTAAGCCCTCCCGGCACGATGGTGGCTTTCTCGCCAAAGAGAACGTACGGCCGCAGATCCACGTGCCGCGGCTCAATCCGGCCATTCATAAAACAGGGAGCAGCCGATAGCGTGATGGTGGGCTGGGCGATGTAGTTTCTGGGATCGGCCAGAATCTTCTCGCGGAATTCGGCCTGTTGCTCGCGGCTGCTGTGCGGACCTATGAGCATGCCGTAACCTCCGGACTCGCCTACGGCCTTCACCACGTATTTTTCCAGGTTGCCGCAGACCTCGTCGCGCTGCGCGCGGTCCGTCATCAGAAAGGTCTCCACGTTATCCAGAATGGGGTCTTCGTCCAGGTAGTAACGAATGATCTTGGGAACGTAGGAATAGATCGCTTTATCGTCGGCAACGCCCGAGCCGAGAGCGTTGGCGAGCACTACGTTCCCCGCCCGGTAGGCGTTGAAGAGTCCCGCTACCCCCAGCGTAGAATCGGCGCGGAAAGCAAGTGGATCGACGAAATCGTCGTCCACGCGGCGGTATATGACGTCCACGCGCTGCAGCCCGGAAGTCGTCCGCATGTAGACCGTATTATCGTGCACCACGAGATCGCGCCCTTCAACCAGCTCGATTCCCATTTGCCGGGCGAGGAATGCGTGCTCGAAGTACGCCGAATTGTAATTTCCCGGAGTGAGCAGGACGATGGTGGAGCGGCCCTCCGGCGCAAGAGAACGAAGTGTGGAGAGGAGTTCCTGGCTATACTGCTCGATGGGCCGCACACCGCATTTGCGAAACAGCGCCGGAAAGATCTGCTTCATCACCTTGCGGCTGGTCAACATATACGAGACGCCGCTGGGGACGCGCAGATTGTCCTCGAGAACCACAAACCTGCCATCGGGAATGCGGATCAGGTCGGTCCCCGCCACGCTGATATAAACGTCGCGCGGAACTCTTACCCCCTGCATCTGCCGCCGGAAGTGTTTGCAGGTGTAGATGATTTCGCCGGGGATGACCCGGTCCTTCACGATGCGGCGGTCATGATAAACGTCGGCGAGAAACAGGTTGAGAGCCGTAATGCGCTGTATGAGACCGCGCTCGATGGTCGCCCATTCCGAACTTGTGACGATTCGCGGCAGTAAATCATGCGGGAAGATCTGCTCCGTGCCCTCGGCGCGCCCGTACACGGTAAAGGTGATGCCCTGGTTGAAAAACGAGAGATCGGCTTCCTTCTTGAAGCGATACAACTCTTCGGAGGGGAGGTTCAGCAGTTGCGTGTAGAGATTCCGGTAATGCGTCCGGGGCCGTCCGTTGGCACGGAACATTTCGTCATAAGGCGGGCCCAAAGCATAATCGCCGAAGGGCGCGGGCATCGGGAGGTGAGCGAATTGTGCTGGCGTGGACATTACTTTCCAGGTCGACTGAATCAGGGGCCACATTCGACGGGGAACAGTGCCGGCCACAGAGCTACAGCACGAGTATACTCCGATCGAAGGCAGTTGCGGTGCAGCATTTACTTGGTCGCCCTGATATCATGAATCCCAGCAATGCTGTTTTTAGTTGATGTGCGAATTAGCACTTTGGCTCGTCGCCTGCTCATCTAAGGCACTTCTTGAATTTCGCGCCGCAGATCAGATAAGGGATCTTCTCAATGCAACTCCGGATCGGTTATGAACTGATTTATAGCTTTCCACGATCCACGCCGATCATCCTTGTTTTGAATGTCCACGATTCCCGCACCTCCGACATGATCGTTCCCGACTGCCTGACCACCGACCCCCCCATTCCGGTCACCGCCTATCGCGACAGCTTTGGCAACCAGTGCCACCGCGTACTCGCGCCCGCGGGCCGCCTCCGCCTTACGGCCGACGGCGTGATACGAGATAACGGCAAACCGGACGAGGTTATGACCGAGGCCTGGCAGGACTCCGTGGAGGATCTGCCGGAAGATACGCTGCTGTTCCTCCTGGGCAGCCGTTATTGCGAGACCGACCTGCTGTCTCAAACGGCATGGCAACTCTTTGGAGGCACCGCTCCAGGGTATCCGCGCGTGCAGGCCATCTGCGATTACGTTCATGACCATATCGTTTTCAACTACCGGAATGCCCGGCCCACCCGTAGCGCCTCGCAGGCTTTCCAGGAGCGGGACGGTGTTTGCCGCGACTACGCGCACCTGGCCATCACTTTCTGCCGCTGCATGAACATTCCGGCGCGATATTGCACCGGCTACCTTGGCGATGTCGGAACCCCGCCGCCTTTCCCACCGGGCGATTTCGCCGCGTGGTTCGAAGCCTGGAT
>Ga0182030_10019708_pt1 | contig 12801 bp, 10 predicted proteins | sample 812S3MmetaG_FD_121299 | JGI IMG/M metagenome (GOLD analysis project Ga0182030, IMG submission 121299) | Permafrost microbial communities from Stordalen Mire, Sweden - 812S3M metaG (Illumina Assembly) | ecosystem: Environmental > Terrestrial > Soil > Wetlands > Permafrost | place: Sweden... | reverse complement strand
TCTGATCGAGGAGCCGATGGCGGCCGCGATCGGCGCCGGGCTGCCGGTCGGCGAGCCGACCGGCTCGATGGTCGTGGACATTGGCGGCGGCACCTCCGAGGTCGCCGTGATCTCGCTGGGCGGGATCGTCGTCTCGCAGTCGATCCGGGTCGGCGGCGACGAGATGGACGAGGCGATCATCAACTACGCCAAGCGCGAGTACAAGCTGTTGATCGGTCAGCAGACCGCGGAGGAGCTGAAGCTCGAGATCGGCTCGGCCTGCCCGATGGAGGAGGAGCTACAGGCGGAGATCCGCGGCCGCGACATGGTTTCCGGCCTGCCGAAGACGGTTGTGCTGACCAGCGAGGAGATCCGCCAGGCGCTCGAAGAGCCGCTGAACCAGATCATCGAAGCGGTCAAGGAGACGCTCGACCGAACTCCCCCGGAGCTCGCCTCGGACATCATGGATCGTGGCATCATGCTCGCCGGCGGCGGCGCGCTGCTGCAGCGCTTGGACGAGCGCCTGCGCGACGAGACGCAGATGCCCGCACACCTGGCTGAGTCGCCGCTCACGTGTGTGGCCGTCGGCTCGGGGCGGTCGCTCGAGGAGTTCGAGGCGATCCACCGCTCCAACCGCCGCTCGCGTAACAGCAACGGCAACCGGCGACGCCGTTGACGCCGGCGCCTTCATCCGGCGGTCGCGGTTACCCTGTCTGATGAACGCTCCGGAAGGCCCTGATTCGTGTATGACAAGACGGTCCGGCGTCGACGTGCGGTGCTTGCGCTGCTCGTCGTGCTCTCCCTGATACTGCTCACCGCCTACTTCGGCGAGTCTTCCGAAGGTGGCTTGCACTCCGTGCAGCGCGGCTTCCTGACCGTCGTCTCGCCGATCCAGGAGGGGGCGAACAAGGCGCTGAAGCCCGTGCGCGACCTGTTCAGCTGGTTCGGCGACACGCTGCATGCGAAAGACCAGCTCGCGGAAGTGCGCAAGCAGAACGACAAACTGCGCAAGGAAGTGGTCGCCGAGCGTGCCGACGAGCACGGCTATCACGAACTGCTGGGTCTCTACCATCTCGACCAGCTCAGCCTGAACAGCTACCGCCCGGTCACCGCGACGGTCGTCGGCAAGTCGCCGAACCTCTGGTACTCGACGATCTGGATCGACAAGGGCACCTCCTCGGGGGTGCGGAAAGACGACCCGGTCGTCAACGAAGAAGGGCTCGTGGGCAAGGTCGCGCAGGCCGCCCCCGACGGCGCCGTCGTCGACCTGATCACCGACAGCGAAGTCGGCGTTTCCGCGCGGATCAACGGCACGAACGCGACCGGGGTGGTACAGCCGAAGGTCGGCGAACCGAACGATCTGGTGCTGCAGTACCTGCCGGGTGGCACCTCGGCCAACCGCGGCGAAAACGTCGTCACCTCCGGGACGGTCGAAAGCCCGGACGACTCGCTGTACCCGCCCGGGATCCCGATCGGGCAGGTGAGCTCTGAAGGCGAAGAAAGCGGGTTCAAGTCCGTCAACGTGCACCCGCTGGCCGACCTGCACAACCTCAACGTCGTACAGGTGCTCACGTATACACAGGGCAGCAAGGCAGCGCAGCTAGTCAGCCTCCAGTCGGGCTTTCCGGACCTCGGCCAGAATGGCACCACCGGCAGCAGCGAAGGCAGTCCGCTGACCTCGGCCTCGACGAGCACCGGCACCGGCGGATGACGCTCTCCGGATCGCTGCTCACGCGAATCGCCGTGCTCGTGATCGTCGTCGTGTTCTTTCAGATCGGCGTCGTCTCGGAGGTGCCGGTGTTCGGCGTAGTGGTCGATCTATCCCCGCTCCTCGTCGCCTTTGTCGGACTGATGTGCGGCTCGACGATCGGGGCCGCGACCGGCTTTGTGGTCGGCCTGCTCGTCGACCTCGCGCTCGTGCAGACGCTCGGACTGACCTCGCTCGTGCTCACGCTCGTCGGCTACTGGTGTGGGCGTCTGCGCGAGCTGCGCGACCCGCAGGCCGCGCTCACACCGCTGCTGGTTGGGGCGGTCGCCACGGTCGTGTCGCTCGTCGGTTATTCGCTGATGGAGTTCATGCTCGGTGTCGACGCGCCGGTCAGCCTCGAGTTGCTGCGCCAGATCGTCTTCGGGGTGCTGCTCAACACGATCGTCGCGCTGCCGGTGTGGATCTTCGTGCGGCGCTGCCTGATCGGGGGCCTGCCCCCGGATCCCCGCCGCCGCCGTCGCCGCGCGTACACGACCGGCGGGCTGAGCCCGCTGTCGAGGTCATAGCCAGACGATGAGCGCGATCGAGCCCTTTCGCCCGGGCGAGTCCGCGGACGGCGGGTCCTCCTCGGGCTCGCGCACGCCCCCGGTCTCGCCGCAGATGGCCCTGCGCGTGGCGATCATCGGCGGGATCGCGCTCGTGATGTTCGGGGTGATCTTCTTCCGTCTCTGGTATCTGCAGGTGCTGACCGGCGAACAGTACGTTCAAGAAGCGGCGGCGAACGCCGTGCGCGAATTGCCGATCCCCGCGCCGCGCGGGCAGATCCTCGACCGCGAAGGCAAACCGATCGCCGCCAGCACGGTCACGAACGCGGTGCAGATCGTGCCCTCGGCGCTGCCGCCGGCCGGCCAGCCCCGGCTCGTGCTCTACCACCGGCTGGGAGGGCTGCTGGGGATGAGCGCGGCACATATCGAGCAGCTCGTGATCAAGGGCCGCACCTCGGTTCCCTACGCGCCCGTGACGATCAAGACCGACGCCGGACGTGGCGTGCTGACCGAGCTCGCCGAGCGCCAGAGCGAATATCCCGGCGTCACCCAGCAGCCCGTCTCGATCCGCACCTACCCGGACGGCGAGATGGCCGCGAACGTGCTCGGCTATGTCGGCCAGGTCTCCGAAAATGAGTTGAAACTGAGCGCGTTCAAGGGCGTTCAGCAGGGCACCGTCGTCGGCCAGGAAGGCCTCGAGTACTACTACGACCACTATCTGCGCGGCCGCGACGGCAAGCGGCGCGTGCAGGTCAACTCGGAAGGCTATCCGGTGCCCACCCGCCTGCAGCCGACGCCGCCGAGCGCCGGCTACAGCCTGAAGACGACGCTCGACTTCGGCCTGCAGCGCGAGGGGGAAAAGGCGCTGCTCGAAGGGATCGAAAACGCGCGCGCCGGTGGCAAACCGGCGACCGCCGGGGGGTTCGTGGCGATGAACCCGCTCAACGGAGAAGTGCTCGCGATCGGCTCCTGGCCGACGTTCGACCCGAACAAGTTCGCCAAACCGCTGACCGACGCCGAATACGACCAGCTCAAGGGCAAGACGGGCGCCGGCGGGGAAGAAGTCGTCCCCTCACCGCTTGTCGATCGGGCAACCAACGGCGCCTATCCGACCGGCTCGACGTTCAAGCCGATCACCGCGATGGCGGCGCTGGAAGGTGGTGTCATCAACCCGACCGAGGGCCTCGGAGCGGGCTCGTGTATCGAACCGGTCGGAGGCGGGGGGCAGCAGTTCTGCAACTCCGGCCACACCGACTATGGAGCTGTGGGTCTGGTCGAAGCGCTGAAGGTCTCCTCGGACACGTACTTCTTCACCGTCGGCGAGCTTGCCAACAGCCACGGCAACGTGATCCAGAACAAGGCTTACGAACTCGGGATCGGCCGTCCCACCGGGATCGACCTGCCGAGCGAGACCACCGGCACGATCCCCAGCCGGAAGTGGCTGGTTGAACAGAACAAGGAAGAAGCAAAGTGCACGCGCGAACACCACGGTCGCCCCTGTCACATCGTGGCCGAACCTGGCGAGCCCTGGACCGTCGGCTACAACATGGACCTCGCGGTCGGCCAGGGCAGCCTGCAGACCGACCCGCTGCAGATGGCCGTGGCGTATTCGACTCTGACCAACGCCTACCTGCACGAAGGCGACGGCACGGTCATCACGCCCCACCTGGGCATGCAGATCGACGAATCGAGCGGTGGCCTGGTGCAGAGCCTGAGCTTCCCGGCGCGACGCCACGTGCACCTGAACTACGGCGATCTAAGCCTCGTGATGCAGGGCATCCACGAGGCCGCCAGCCAGCCGGGGGGGACCTCGGCGGACGTGTGGGAAGGCTGGAACCAGGAAGAACACCCGGTGTACGGCAAGACGGGGACGGCCGAACGCGCTGGACAGGTCGAACAGGCGTGGTACATGTGCTACGTGGCGGACGCGAAGCGCCCGATCGTGATCGCCGTGACCGTGCAGCAGGGCGGCTTCGGCGCGGAAACCGCCGCGCCGGTCGCCCGCCTGATCGCCTCGCAGTGGTTCGGCAAGCCCAAGAAGTTCGTCGCCGGCACCTCGAAGACGTTCTGATCCAGCAGTCATGCCCACGCCCCTGACCAGCCCGATCAAAGCGCCCGAGCGCATCGAACAGCCCCCAGCGGGCGGCGGCGCTCGAGGCTCCGGCCGGCGGTTCGCGCTCCCGCTCGACCCGCTGCTGACGCTGGCGGTGGTGGGGCTGGGCATCGCCTCGGTGATGACGCTCGGGACGGCCACGCGCGAAGCGGTTCCCGGGAGCCCCGGCTACTACGTCGACCGCCAGGCGGTCTACCTGGTGATCGGCGCGATCTTCATGCTCGTGCTCGCGCGCATCGACTACGCGCGCCTGCGGCCATTGAAAAATGGGATCTACGCGCTGCTGATCCTGACGATCCTGGCGGTGTTGGGGGCAGGCCATTCGGCCAACGGCTCCCAGCGTGCGATCAGCCTGCCGTTCTTCTCCTTCCAAGCCTCCGAGCTGGGCAAGGTGTTGCTGATCCTCGCGCTGTCCTCGTTGATCGTCGACCGCGCGCGGCGCTTGCGCGAGCGCGACACGACCGTGCGCGTGATGCTGGCGGCGCTGGTGCCGGCGATGCTCGTGATCGCCCAGCCGGATCTCGGCTCCGGGATGGTGTACATGACGATCGCGTTCGTGCTGCTGCTGGTGGCAGGAACGCCATGGCGCCAGCTCACCGCGCTGGCGGTGCTCGTGGCGGTGTCCGCAACGTTCGTGCTCGCCGTCGGCCCGGCCGTGGGCGTGCACGTGCTCAAGCCCTATCAGGCCGAACGCCTGACGGCCTTCCTGAACCCCTCGGGGAATTTTGAGGAAATCAAGGAAAAGGAATCCACGACCCGGGAACCCGATCCCCGCTATCAGCTCGCGCAGTCGAAGATCGCGATCGGCTCCGGCCAGAAGACCGGCCGCGGCGCCGATGCCACGCAGATCCGCCTGAACTTCGTGCCCGAGGACGACACCGACTTCGTCTTCGCCGCCGTCGGGGAGCAGTACGGCTTCCTCGGCGCCGGGCTGGTGCTGTGCCTGTACGCGCTGCTGATCTGGCGCACGTTGCGGATCCTGACGATGTCAAAGGATCTGTTCGGCTCGCTCGTCGCGGGGGGTGTAGCGGCTATGCTGATGTTTCAGGTGTTCGTCAACGTGGGGATGACCATTGGGATCATGCCCATTACCGGCGTCACGCTGCCGCTCATGAGCTATGGCGGCTCGTCGGTGATCACCACCCTGTTGGCGGTGGGCCTGCTGCAATCAATTTATGTTCAGGCACGTGCTTCAGCGGCGCTGAAGGGCCGCGTGCCGATCTACTAGACAGACACAGACACCATGTCCGCCAATCACTCCCGATCGCCAGTTGTGGATGTGCCGCCGAGGATTCTCCTCCGGTCATCGCCCGCGCGGGATTCGGCCGGCATCGATACCGAAAGACTGGATCAAATTGAAAAAGCAAGTGCTTGTCAGCGTCGATCGCGCGGAGACGCGCGTGGCGCTCCTGGAGGCCTCCGGAACGCCCGGCGCCTCACGCTCCGCGGCCGCCTCCAAATCGCGCAAACGCGCCAGCGGCGCCCCGGAGGCCGGCTATCGCATAGCTGAGCTGTACCTCGAGCGTCGCGGCGGACGCTCGATCGTCGGCAACATCTACAAGGGCAAGGTCGACAACGTGCTGCCCGGCTTGGAGGCCGCGTTCGTCGACATCGGCCTGGAGAAGAACGGATTCCTGCACGTCGACGAGATCGTGCTGCCCGGCGTCGAGGCGCCCAAGCGGGGACGCGGAAACGGCGGCAGCGGGCGCAAGATCTCAGACCTGCTCTCGCCTGGGCAGGAGATCGTCGTGCAGGTCGTGAAGGACCCGCTGAAGACGAAGGGCGCACGGCTCTCGATGGAGCTGACGATCGCCGGGCGCTACATGGTCTATGCCCCCAGCGGCGAGGGCGTCGGCGTCTCGCGCCGCCTCGAGGACCGCGAGCGTGAGCGTCTGCGCAAGCAGACCGCCGGCCTCGATCTCTCCAGCGGCGGAGTAATCGTCAGGACCGCCGCGCATGGCGCCAAGCGGGCGGACTTCGAACGCGAGCTGAAGTACCTGCACAAGCTGCACGAGGTGCTCGGCAAACGCGTGCAGGACACGGTCGCGCCGGATCTCGTCTTCCAGGAGGCCGACCTGTCGGTGCGGGTCGTGCGCGACATCTTCTCCGCGCACTTCGAGCGCGCGATCGTCGACGACGAGCAGCAGTATCAGCGCCTGGTCTCGTTCTTTACGCGCACCGCCCCGGAGTTGGTCGAGCGCGTCGAGCTATGGGAGCAGAAGGAGCCGCTGTTCGAGGCCTACGGCGTCGACAAGGCGATCGACGGCGTGCTCTCGCGACGCGTCGATCTGCCCAGCGGCGGCTATCTCGTGATCGATTACGCCGAGGCGCTGACCGTGATCGACGTGAACTCGGGCAGCTTCATCGGCCGTGGCAAGGGCGCGGCGCTGGAGGACACGATCACGAAGACCAACCTGGAGGCCGCCGAGGAGGTCGTCAACCAGCTGCGCCTGCGCGACATCGGCGGGATCATCGTGATCGACTTCATCGACATGGCGCGCGCGCGCAATCGCGACGCGGTGATGAAGACGCTCAGAAAGACGCTCGACGAGGATCGCACGAAGACCTTCACGGCCGAGATCTCGAAGCTCGGCCTGGTCGAGATGACACGCCAGAACGTGACCGAGGGGGTGCGCGAGATCATGAGCCGGCCGTGCCCGACCTGCGAGGGCGAGGGCGTGATCCGTTCGGAGGAGACCTACGCGATCGAGTTCGAGCGCCGTCTGCGCGACATCGCGGCCGAAAATCCGGATGTGGAGGCGTTCCTCGTACAGATCAACCCGCGCGTGACCGCGGAGTTCACCGGACATGGCTCGCGCGTACTGCACGCGCTCGAGGCAGAGACGGGCAAGTCGTTCCTGTTCGAGGGCTCGGAAGGGCTGATGCTCGAGCACTTCGCGATCACCTTCCAGGGCACGCGCGAGGAGGTCGAGGAGCGCGCGCTTCCCTTCCGCCAGGGCGACGAGGTGCTGGTCGAGATCGTCGAGCCACACATGTACGACGTCGACGACGCGGTCGCGAAAATCGACGGCTACATCATCTCGATCGCGGGCGCCGCGCCGTGCGTCGGCGAGAAGCGGATGGTGCGGATCGACCAGGTCGGGCGCACCGCCGCGAGCGCGCTGTTGCTGGACGAGTCCGGCGAGGTCGTCCGTCCGACGCCACGTCCGGCCGGCACACGCAACGCTGGCGCCGGCCGCGAATCGCGTCGCTCGGGAAGTGGCTCATCCCGCGACGGCGCTGGTGCGGGGGAGCGCTCCAAGAGCCGCTCGCGGGGCCGCAGGGCGCCCGCCGACAGCGTGGACGTGGAGGCGCGCCGCGAAGCGGGGCTGAGCGACTCGCCGACCGCGATCGATGCGGAGCCCGAGGAGGAGCAGGCGCGCAGCGCGCAGCAGGGCGCCGAGCCCGCATTGAGCATCGCCGAGGAGACTCCGCCAAAGGCTGCGGACGGACCCGCGCAGGATGTCGTCGATCAGCCGGGGCAAGCCGACGGTGGCGAGGAGCAAGCCGAGGGTGGCGAGGATGTACAATCCAAGCCTCGGCGTCGTGGCCGCAGGGGCGGGCGACGCCGTTCGGCTGCCAAGGCGCAATCAAGCACCGACTAGGTGGATCGGGATCGACCAGGTAAACCATGTACGCAATCGTGAAGACAGGTGGCAAGCAGTACCGCGTCGAGCGGGGTCAGACCCTGCTCGTCGAGCGCCTCGCGGTCGATGAGGGCGGCGACGTCGCGCTCGAGCCGATCCTCTACCGTTCCGAGGAGGCGGTGTTCGACGCGGCCGGGCTGAAGAAGGTGAAGGTCACGGCGAAGGTGCTCGCCCACGAGCGCGGCGAGAAGCTGAGGGTCTTCAAGTTCAAGCCCAAGCGCGGCTACAAGCGCCGCAATGGCCATCGCCAGGAGCTGACCCGGATCGAGGTCACGGACATCTCTCTGGGTGGCGCGGCGAAAGCGGCGGCGAAACCGTCCAAACCCGCATCGAAACCCGCCGCCAAACCGGCCGCCGCCGCATCGGGCAAAGCCGCGGAGAAGGAGACGACAGAGAATGGCTCATAAGAAGGGGCTCGGCTCCAGCCGCAACGGGCGCGAATCGAACGCGCAGCGCCTCGGTGTGAAGACGTTCGCCGGCGAGACGGTCAGCGGCGGCGAGATCATCGTGCGTCAGCGCGGCACGAAATTCAAGCCGGGTGAGGGCGTCGGGATCGGCAAGGACGACACGCTGTATGCGCGCGCCGCGGGGACCGTGCGGTTCTCGACCAGCCGTCGCGGGCGCGTCGTGAGCGTCCTCTCCGGCGAGTGAGCCCTCGTCAGGGCGCTCAGGCGCTTGCGATCGGCCGGGCCGCGTTCGGCGCCGCGCTGCTGCTCGTGCCGGAAAGGGTTGGGGAGGGCTGGCTGGGCGAGTACGCCGAGCGGCCGGCGACCCAGGCCCTGATCCGCTCGATCGGCATCCGCGACCTGGTGCTCGGGATGATCGCCCTGCACACGCTCGATCACCCCGAAGTCGGACCGCGCTGGCAGGCCACCTGCGCGATCGTCGACACCGTCGACCTGCTCGCGACCGGCGCCGCGCGCAACGATCTACCCGCGGCGGGCGTCGCGGGGACGGCGGCGGTGGCCGGTGGCGCGGCGGCAGCGGGCTTCTACTTCGCGCGCGCGTTGAAGAGTTGACCCGCTTGACGGGGCGTCGCCTCCTTGGCGGCTGAGCCCCTCCCCAGGTGATGTCCTACTTTTAAAAGTGCGTATAACCATCGTGGTACGCACTTCTAATTTTTATACAAACACCCCGCCTCTTTAGGTCCACAGGTCGCAGCGATGGCCACGAGGCTGTCACGATGACCCGGCGATGCTGCACGATCACGCGAGAATCCACTTGCAGGCCGGCGCCGGCGGGAACGGCTCTACGAGCTTCAGGCGCGAGGCGCACGTCCCGCGCGGCGGTCCCGACGGCGGCGACGGCGGCCGCGGGGGAGACGTGGTGCTCCTCTGCGATGACTCGCTGCGCGACCTGCAGAGCTTCCGGCGCAAGGCGGTCTACCGAGCCGGGCAGGGTGGGTACGGGGAAGGCTCGCAGCGTCACGGGGCCGATGGAGAGACGCTGACGATCAGGGTGCCGCCCGGCACCGAGGCGATCGGCTGCGACGGGCCTGCCGGTGAGGAGGGAGACCTCGAGGGACGCCGCTGGGAGCTGATGAAAAATGGACAGCGCGCGGTGGTGGCGAAGGGTGGCGCCGGCGGCAGGGGCAACAAGCGCTTCGCGACGGCCACGCGCCAGGCGCCGCGCTTTGCCGAGCGCGGCCTGCCGGGCGAGGAGGGTTGGCTGGAGCTGAAACTGAAGCTGCTGGCGGACGTCGGCCTGGTGGGGCTGCCGAACGCGGGCAAGTCCTCGCTGCTGGCGCGGCTGACGAGGGCCGCGCCGAAGGTCGCCAACTACCCCTTCACGACGCTCAGCCCGGTACTGGGCGTGCTCGACGACGGCGAGCGCCAGCTCGTGGTGGCCGACATCCCCGGCCTGATCGAGGGTGCAAGCGTGGGCGCCGGCCTCGGGCACGACTTCCTCGCGCACGTGGAGCGCACGCGCCTGCTCGTGCACGTGCTCGACATCGCACCCGAGATCTCAAACGGGGAGGACGCCGACGACGCGGAGCAGAACCACGCGACGATCGAGCGCGAGCTGGCCGCGCACGACGAGCGGCTCGCGCGGCTGCCACGCGTGCTGGCCCTGTCGAAGGCAGACCTGGTGACCGCGGAGCGCGCGGCGGTGGCGGCGACGGAGTGGGAAAGCCGGCTCGGAGGCGAGGTCCCGGTAATCGTCACCTCGAGCGCCACGGGCGCGGGGTTGGAGGAGCTGGCGGGCGAGCTCTTGCGGCGCGTGAGCCCGCGCGGAGCCACGGCGGCCGAGGGGGACGAGGCCGTGTCCGACGTGCACGCCGCGCTCGCGCCGGGCGGGCCGGCCGATATCGGGGCGGAGGAGGATCTGGCCGAGCACATGGTGTTCCGCCCCAATGCGGGGAAGGGCTTCCAGGTGCAGCGGACCGGAGCGGGGGCGTTCGCGGTCAGAGGCCGGGGGATCGAACGGCTGCTGCAGCGCTACGACGTCGAGAACGAGGACGCGATGGCCTACCTGGAGGAACGGCTGCGGAGGATCGGCGTGCTCGGGGCGTTGGAGGCGGAGGGGTTCAAGCCCGGAGACGAGCTCGAGGTGGGCGGGGTCACGTTCGAGCTTGATCCGGACGCGCCGCTGTGAGCCGACCCGCATAAGCTCTCACGAATGAGACGCACGGTAATCAAGCTGGGGTCGAGCATCGTCGCCGAGGACGACGGCGAGCTGCGCGGGGAGGTGCTCGCACGGATCTGCGATGCGGTCGCCGCCCTGCACTCCGCCGGCGAGGAGGTCGTGGTCGTCTCCAGCGGCGCGATCGCGCGGGGGATGCGCGTGCTTGGCCTGATCGAGCGCCCGGCGGCGATCGACGAGCTGCAGGCCGCGAGCGCCGTGGGGCAGGGGAAGCTGTACAGGGTCTACGACGAGCTGTTGCGCGAGCGGGGGGTAACGAGCGCGCAGGTGCTGCTGACGATCGGCGATCTGAGCGCGCGCACGCACTATCTGAACGCACGGCAGACGCTGAGGAAGCTGCTCGACTGGCGTGCGGTGGCGGTGGTGAACGAGAACGACACGACCGCCACCGACGAGATCTCCTTCGGGGACAACGACTTCCTGGCGGCGCAGGTGGCGATGCTCGTCGGCGCCGATCTGCTCGTGCTGCTGACGAACATCGACGGCCTCCACAGCGCCGACCCACGCATCGACCCGGCCGCGAGCCTGATCGAGGAGGTGACCGACTTCGGCGCTCTCCAAGAGCTCGAGATCGGCCACACGACCTCGGCCCTGGGGTCGGGGGGAATGCGTTCGAAGGTCGTCGCCGCCGACATGGCCACGGCGGCGGGCGTAACAACGGTGATCTGCAACGGCCTGCGCGCGGGGGCGCTCGAGACGGTGCTCGACGGAGGACGCGAGGGGACGCGCTTTGAGCCGCGCGCGAGCGGACACAGCTCGTTCAAGCTGTGGTTGAAGTACGCGAAGCCCGCGCATGGCAAGCTCGTGATCGACGCGGGCGCCGCGCGGGCGCTGCGCGAGGGCAACGCGAGCCTGCTCCCCGTCGGCGTCGTGAGCGTGGAGGGCGAGTTCGACGCGGGCGACGCGGTCGAGATCGCCGGCGAGACGCAGGCTGAGACGGAGACGATCGCGAAGGGCATCTGCAACTACTCCGCGCAGGAGCTGCGACGCGTGATCGGGATGAAAACGGAGGCCGTGCGGGGAATCCTGCCGCACGCGACCGACGAGGCCGTGCACCGCGACTACCTCGTGGTCGGCTGAGCACCTACCCTTCAAAGACGATGGCAACGACGATTACCTCAGTGGCGGATATCTGCGCAGAGGCCAAGCGCGCGGCGAAAGCGCTTGCGCGGGCCGACACCGCGACGAAGAACGCGGCGCTCGATCAGATCGCGGCGGCGCTCCAAGAGCGCGCGAGGGAGATCCTCGAGGCGAACGCGCGCGACATGCAGGCGGGGCGCGAGGCGGAGCTGGGCGAGGCGCTGCTCGACAGGCTGCTGCTGGACGAGGCGCGGATCGCCCAGATCGCGAGGGCGGTCAGGCAGATCGTGGCGCTGGGCGACCCGGTCGGCGAGGTGATCGACGGGCACCGCCTGGAGAACGGCCTCGACGTGCGCAAGGTCAGGGTCCCGCTGGGAGTCGTGGCGGTCGTCTACGAGGCGCGCCCGAACGTGACGATCGACGCCGCCGCGCTGTGTTTGAAGTCGGGCAACGCGATCGTGCTGCGGGGGTCTTCCTCGGCGCTTCACTCGAACGCCGCGCTCGCGCGGATCGCGGGCGAGGCCGCGGTCGCGGGCGGGCTGCCCGAAGGCTGCGTGAGCCTCGTGGCGGGCGGCGGCCGTGGGGAGCTGGCGGAGCTGGCGACGCAGAAGGGGACGGTCGACCTGATCATCCCGCGCGGTGGCGAGGGACTGAAGGCGGCGCTCGAGGAGGTGGCGACGGTGCCCGTGATCTACGCCGCGTCGGGCAACTGCCACGTGTATGTGGACGCCGACGCGGACTTCGACGAGGCCGAGGCGATCGTGCTGAACGCGAAGACGCAGCGCCCGGGCGTGTGCAACGCCGCCGAGACGCTGCTCGTGCACGAGGACGCGACGGCGGAGTTCGTGCCGCGGATCGCACGGGCGCTCGGCGAGGCCGGCGTGGAGCTACGCGGCGACGAGCGCACGGTGGCACTGGCGAGCGGCTCGATCGCGACGACAGCGACGGAGGAGGACTGGAGCACCGAGTACCTGGCGCTGACGCTGGCCGTGAAGGTCGTTGCATCGACCGAGGAGGCGATCGAGCACATCGGCCGCTATGGGAGCGGGCACTCGGAGGCGATCGTGACCAAGAACACCGAGAGCG
>Ga0182030_10019707_pt1 | contig 12801 bp, 7 predicted proteins | sample 812S3MmetaG_FD_121299 | JGI IMG/M metagenome (GOLD analysis project Ga0182030, IMG submission 121299) | Permafrost microbial communities from Stordalen Mire, Sweden - 812S3M metaG (Illumina Assembly) | ecosystem: Environmental > Terrestrial > Soil > Wetlands > Permafrost | place: Sweden... | reverse complement strand
GCCCTCAGAATTCGTCGCGTCGGCTTAGGCATTTCGAACTTACGACACGTTCGCCGGGGGTTCAGACTCCTCTTGCACGCCAGGTCGCAAACCAAACTTGGCGACGATCGCCGCAACGGCCATTACCGCGGCCATGGCGTAGAACACCGTGCGAATCGAATACGCGAAGTCGAGTTGCACGTAGTGGGGAATGGCCCCGAGGTTCCCGCCCTGGGACTGGGAGATCTTGGTCGCCACGGCCGCGGCGGCTTTGGCGGAGAGGCCCTTTCCGATGAGTGTCATCGTGATGCGCGAGCGCATTTGATCGACCAGGACCGTGCCGAGAATGGCGAGTCCCAGGCTGGCCGCGAAGTTCCGCACCGTCTGGGTGATGCCCGTCGCTTCACCGTAGGAAATACGTGAGGCGCGGTTCACGGCGTCGGTACTGGCGGGCGTCAGCATCAATCCCATGCCGAAGCCGGCGAGGATGACGTACGCCACTTGATTGCTGAAATCGAGTTGCGTGACCTTGCTCGCCCAGAGTCCGAATCCCACCGCCGCGAGAGCGCATCCAATCACCACGGGACGCTTCGCGCCGCGCTTGTCGAGGATTCGCCCGCCGATCTGTGACGCGGTCGCGAAGCCGGCGAAGAAGTACAGCAGGTAGAGGCCGGCCTGCTGGGCGGTCTTGCCCAACGCAATCTGCGCGTACTCACTGGCGAAGAAGAAGATCGGAATGAACGTGAGCATCGCGATTCCCAACACCAAGTTTTCGACGAAGAACGCTCGATTGCGGAATATCTGCACCTTCATCAGCGGCGAGTCCGTGTTGCGCTCGACGAAGTAGAAGATGACGATCAACGCCAGCCCGAGCGCGATCGAGATTCCGATGCCGGGGTTGCTCCAACCCCATACCGTCGACTGCTGGAATCCAAAGACGCTCAGGGTGACACCGCCGGCGATCAATACGAGACCGCGATAGTCCATTCGAGCCGGCACGTGTTCGGTGACCGGCTTGGAAATCACGATCAATACCAAGGCGATGAGGGCTACGGGAATGTTCACCCAGAAGATGGCTCGCCACGTCCATTCCGTGAGGTAGCCGCCCAGCACCGGACCGATGGCGGTGAGGCCGCCGGCGATTCCGAAGAAGATCGCCAGCGCTCTACCGCGCTCGCGGAGCGCGAAGGTCTGTACGACGATGGCCAGGGCGGCGGGGAACATGATGGCACCGCCGGCCCCTTGCACCACACGAAACGTCACGATCCACGCTTCGGCGATCGATCCCTTCGGGGTCAATCCACACATCGCCGACGACGCGGCAAAGAGAATCACGCCGAACGTCACCATTCTTCGGTGACCAACGGTGTCCGCGAGGCGCCCGCCAAAGGCGAAGAGTGCCGCGAGCGACAGCAAGTAGCCATTGACGGCCCACTGGACCCCGGTGCTCGACAGTCCGAGTTCCTTTTGGATCTGCGGCACCGCGATCGACACGATCGTCTGATCGATGAAGGTCATCGCGACGGCAAAGATCATCGCGGCGAGGACGAGATTCCTCGATCGACCAACGGACGCATTGGCGATCGTCATCAGTTCTCCCTAGTGAATAGCCGTCGCCGAACATCGAAAAGCGTCACGCAACGAAGAATCCAAGTTTCAGTCTCGCATCACGCTACGAGAGTGTCAATATTCTTTGGTTCCCGAGCGTCTTGGCCCGCGCGCGGTCATCGAAGGTTCTACGAAGGCGCTCCGACGGGCAACATCAGAGCGTCGGAGGTCTTGAAGGCCAGTTTGTTGGCGGGCATCGGTCGACTGATGAAATAGCCCTGCGCGCGGTCGCAACCGAGTTCGCTCAGAATCTCCAGCGTCTCGACGTCTTCGATACCTTCGGCCACCACGCGAAGGCGCATGTCGTGGCCCAATTGAATCGTGGCGCGAACGAGCTCGAGGTCGCGTTCCTTGCCCTCGCCGCCGAGACCGGTGATGAAGGTTTGGTCCAGCTTCAGTTCACCGACGGCGAGGCTGCTGAGATACGCGAGGGAAGTGAAGCCGGCCCCAAAGTCGTCGATCGACACCACGATGTCGCGGTCGCGAAGGTCCTCGATGACGGCCTTGGAACGCGCGAAGTCGGTGATGATGCTCGTCTCGGTGATCTCGATGACGAGCGCGTCACCGGTCAGCCCGTTCTTCTTCAAGAGCCCCACCACGAGTTCGGTGAAACCGTCTTGCAGCAGGTTCGTCGTCGTGACGTTCACCGACACGGCGAGCATGCGACCGCTCGAGCGCCAGGTCGCGCATTGGGCGAGGGCCTCAGCCAATACCCACGTCGTGAGCGCTTGCATCAGTCCGGCGTCCTCGGCCAGTGGGATGAACTTCAGTGGGGGGACCAAACCGAGGCGAGGGTGCGGCCAGCGGATCAGCGCCTCGACCGCGAGGACCTCTCCTGTTCGCAAGTTCAACTGGGGCTGGTAGTGGAGGACGAACGTGCCTTCGTCGACCGCCTCGCGCAACTCTTCGACGAGGTTCAACTGTTGCTCGCCTCCGTCGACGTCTTGATCGTAAAAGACGTGCGGGATGTTGCCCAACTTGGCGCGGTACATCGCGGTGTCGGCGCACCACATCAGCCCGGTGCCTTCCGTGGCGTCATGGGGGGCGAGGGCGATGCCGATGCTCGCGCCCACGCTGGCGCTCATCTTCTGTAAGAAGAACGGCTCCACGACCTCGGCGAGGATGCTCTCGGCCACGATCGCCGCGGCGTCGGCGTCGGCGTCGACCAAGAGCACGGCCAACTCGTCGCCACCCAATCGAAACACCGATCCGTTCGTACCGACGGCGCGAATAAGGCGCGGTCCCAATTGACGAAGCAATTCGTCACCCGCGGGGTGGCCGAAGGAGTCGTTGATCTCCTTGAAATGATTGAGGTCGATGTACAAGAACGCCAGCGTTCGTTCCTTCGTCCACGGGTCGTTGAAATCCGAGAAGTACGTGTCGATCACGTGCAGCAGGTGTCGACGATTGCCGAGCCCCGTCAGCTCGTCGGTCTGGGACTGGCGATGACGCTCTTCGGTCACCAGTCGCAGGTCGCGCGCGGAAAGGGAGAGTCGCGCCCCGACGAGCACAAGGGTGGCAGTCGCCAGTCCCAGGGCGACGCGCGTGACGGTGTGGACGGTTCCGGTCACCAAGATCGCCAGCCCGGCCACCGCGGCCACACTGGGCAACATGAATCCGGCCGTCCGTTGCTCGCGCATCGGATCGAGCGTTTGCGGTTTCAGCCACACGGACATCGACATCAAAACGATCGACGCGGGCCAGGCAATCGCGTTGAAGTCGGTGCCCACACGAGTATCCAGGATGCCGTTCTGAAAGAGATTGAACGTATCACCGAAGACGTTGAGACAGATGCCGGCGGCCAACAAGAACCACGGGGTAGTGCCGCGTCCCGAGAGCAGGACCGTTCCCCCGATGACCAATGAAAGGAGCAACAGGTCGCCGACGGGGTACGTGAGGTTCGTCGCCGCCGACAACGCGCTTCCCCCGGCGTCGTGCGCAATGGTGTGGAACGCGAACGCGGCGCACAGGGCCGCGGCACCGAGCCCGGCGACCAGGCCGTCCAACCAGTTGGGGCGCGAGAGCCGTCCCATCGCTTTGCGCAGGAGCTGCACCGCCGCGATATAGGCGAGGGGGTAGAAACCGATATAGAAGAGATCGGCCCACGACGGCGTGGGCGGCGTCTTGCCGCCGAGGGATTCGAACGTCAAGAGGAGGTCGCCAATCGACCAGGACAGTAACGCGAAACCAAGGGCGAGGGGGGCCGAACGTCCGGGGTGCTTGTTGAGACCGCGGGCGATGCACATCAACGAGGCGACGACTTCGATGCCGGCCACCGTCCAACCATCGAGCCACGTCCATTGCTGGGCCGGAGTGCGAACGAGCAGTGAGATCAGGTAGGCGACGAGCAGCACGCCTAAGACGATGAATCCGATCCACATCCGTCTGGCCGTCGCATCGGTCGTTGCCGAGGACACGTTCGCGGCAACGTGCGTGTCGTCGTCCACCGCGTTCGACGGCGCGAGGGCCAGCGCCGTACGCGACGTCGAGGGGTCGTTGCGTTGGAGGTCGTCTCCTAGCGCGATAGCCATCGATCCACCCCCTCGTATTCTTTGTTCGGAAGAACCGTGTGAATAAAGGTAAATCAGTAACTTCAAATCTCGACCCACATCGGCTCAACAGGGGCCCAACTAGGATAATTAATATATATGGGAAGTATATAAAGTGCGAAACGCGGCCCGCGACCGGTCCTACGAGAGCGATCGGTTCGGAGCGCGCGACGCATGGCGATGCACCCTGAACACACCCTGTACGGCGCTCTCGGTCACGACGCACCCAGGTACGAGGCATCGGCGGTCCGCGACTCACCAGCGACGAGTCGATCTCGCTACGGCGCAGGTCACCTCGCGCAGGGCCAATGCGTCCACGTGATGTGATGCTCCTCGATGAATCGAGGAGATGGAAACGCGAGCGACTAGCCCTTGACGCCGCAGACGTTCTTGTCGTACGCCGAGATCTTGTTCGCCGCGCCACCCATGGTCTTGGACAGAGCCTCGAAACTGGCGATTTCAGCCTTCGAGAGCTTCGTGAAGCTGAAGTTGGCCTTCGCGAGGTCGGCGTAGAGCTGGTTGATGTCCTTGAAGACCAATTTATAGCTGCTCTGCAGTGACGAGGGCGCCACGCCGAGGACCAGTTGCTCTTCGGGCTGCAGGTTCTTGAACGCTGCTTCGATCGCGGCCTTCTCGGCACCCGGGGTATCGAGTGCCTTATTCGCCGCGGTCTGCTTCTTGTCGTAGGCCGTCAACAACGTGCAGTAGGCCGAGCCATTGGCCGACTTCACGCGGATGCCCGCGAACGATGGTGTCGTGCTCGAAACCAGTGTGGCCAGTGAAAGCACCATCACCAGTGACGCGCCCGCCGCGCACTTCGCGCGCCACGGCGCCGAGCGACGTCGTCCATCTGCAGTGGTACGTGTGTTCATCAATCTCTCCCTTATTGATAGGCCACACCACAGGCTGAGACGACGACTCGTCGATGTGTCCGCCAAACTGCTGAGCGCATCCTAGGCAGATTGTCGACGCGGATACAAGCACCTCGGCAAACGAGTATCACGACCGGAATCGACTCGTGAACCTTGATCGAGGAGGGTTCGACATTCGACGGTTCGTGGATCGTCGCGTGACCATTGCGTGCGAACACCTCGAATTGAGGTCCCGTTGGGTGTTTCTGTGTCCAAAGTCCACGGTTCAATCGTCCATAATGGATGTATGGACTTAATCTCTCGAGCCGAGAGCTGGCTCTGCGACATGGACGGCGTGCTGATCCGCGACGGCGCGATGATTCCCGGCGCCGACAAGTTTCTGGATCGTTTGAGTTCGACCGGTCGTCCGTATCTGATTCTGACCAATAACTCTCTCTTCACTCCTCGCGAGATCCGAGTGGAGCTCTCCGAGATGGGGCTCAACGTCGAGGAGAGCCGGCTGTGGACGTCGTCGTTGGCGACGGCCAAGTTCGTGCACACGCAGCGTCCTTTCGGGACGGCCTTCGTCATCGGTCAGGCGAGCTTGCACGAGGCGATCCACGACGTGGGGTACCGACCAGACGACCGCGCGCCCGACTACGTCGTGCTCGGTGAGACCCAGGACTACTCCTTCGATGAGATGACCACCGCGGTGCGGCTCATCGAGAGGGGGGCGCACTTCGTCGCGACGAATCCCGAGCCGACGGGCCAGTCGCCGCTCGGTCCGCTGCCCGGTTGCGGCGCCCTGGCCGCGATGATCGAGAGCGCCACCGGCGTCGCGCCCTACTTCGTCGGCAAGCCGAATCCGGTCATGATCCGTGAGGGCCTCAACATCCTCGACGCCCACTCGAAGTCGACGATCATGATCGGCGACCGCATGGACACCGACATCCAGGCCGGGGCCGAGGCCGGTCTCGGGACGATCCTGGTCCTCTCGGGAGTCGCGCGCGCCGAGGACGTGAGTCGCTTCCCCTTCCAGCCGTCGCGAATCGTCGATTCGGTCGCCGATTTGGTCGACGAACTCTAGCGACCGTTCGAGATTCTCGCGGTGGCGCCGGACTACTGCGTCGTCAGTGCCAACGCGGCGAGGAAGGCCTTGGCCCAGTCGTAGACGTTGCGACGAAAGATCATGCGACGCATTCGCGCCATTCGGTCGCGCGTCTCCTTGGGGCCGGCGTTCATGGCCAAGAGGATCGACTCCTTGATGCCGTCGGTGTCATGCGGATTCACCATGTAGGCGCCGCGAAGTTCGGTCGCGGCGCCCGCGAACTCGCTCAAGATCAGTTTGCCCGTGAGGTCCGAGCGCGTCATGACGTACTCCTTGGCCACGAGGTTCATCCCGTCCTTGAACGGCGTGACCAACATGATGTCGGCGGCCAGGTAGAGCGCAATCAACTCGTCAAAGGGCAGGTTCTTGTGCAGGTAGTGAATCGCGGGATGTCCCACGAGGCCGTGTTCACCGTTGACCTCGCTCACCGCGCGCTCAAGGTCGTGACGCTCCTGTTCGTAGTGCGAATCCGATTCGCGACTCGGGACCGCGATCTGAATCATCACCTGTCGTTCGGCACTGAGCTGCCCGTCGTCGAGCATCTCGGCGATCGCCTTGATCCGCTGTTGAATTCCCTTGGTGTAGTCGAGTCGGTCGACGCCGAGCAGGAGGAATTCTGGATTTCCGAGGCCCTCGCGAATCTCGCGTGCTCGAGCGCGGACGTTCGGATCGGCCGCCAGTTCCACGATCTGATCGCAGTCGACCGAGATCGGGAAGGAACCGACGCGAATAGCTCGACCTTCGAAGTCCAGTCCCGAGTCGGTTCCGGTCGCCGACGTCAATCGACGAGCCAGACGAGAGAAGTTCGAGGCCGACGAATGCAATTGGAAACCTAAGAGGTCGGCGCCGAGTAGTCCGGCCAGGATCTCTCGACGCCACGGAAGTTGCATGAAGAGCTCGCTCGGAGGGAACGGGATATGTAAGAAGAATCCGATGCGGACGTCCGGGCGCAGCTCGCGCAACATTTGCGGAACCAACTGGAGCTGGTAGTCGTGCACCCATACGGTGCCGCCGGGCGCGACGTTCTCGGCCACGGTCGTGGCGAATCGCATGTTGACCTCGCGGTAGGTGTGCCACCAGGTTCGGTGGAACGACGGTGAGCGGATGGCGTCGTGATAGAGCGGCCAGATAGTGGCGTTCGAGAAACCGAGGTAGAACTCCTCGTACTCCTCGGCGCTGATCGAGACGGACTTGAGACGGATCCCTTCGTACGTCGAGGGCGGCTCCTGGTCCTCAGACGTGCCGGGCCATCCGATCCACAGACCCTGGCGGTTCTGGAGGGCCGAGGTGAGTGCCGAGACCAACCCGCCGGGACTGGGGAGCCATCCGTCATCGCCCGGCGTGCCCGCGTGACGAAGCGGAAGCCGATTGGCGACGACCACGAATTCGGCCGGCTCGTAGGACGGATCGACGAACGGGTCGTCCGGGACGTTCGGTTCGGCCGAACCGATATGGGAAATGGAGTGTTCGCTCATGAGAGGTACCTGGTCAGAGCCTAGGTTGAACCTTTCTTTCTCGCACGGGCCGAAACTTCGCGCGATACACGTGCCCTGGTCGCGTATCACTGGTCGTGATGTGAGTTTCTGTGGTTCTAGCGGCTGGGTCGGGTGGATGAATCGCTTTTGTGTTGTGTCGATGAAACGTACTGAACGAGCAACGAGATCGACTAGTGCGGCAAAGTGTCTGACTTGATTATTTCGACCGATCCAGTGCTCTCGGTCCAGATTTCCTTGGTGGCGATGGTATCGGCGCTATTGGTTTTGTCCGCGTTCCACCAACTGTGTGAGTGGGCGTTGCCCGTTGACGCCTCGCCCTCTCGAGCCTCGACGCCGATCACGCTCAAGATGGCGTTGATGAGCGCGAGGTGAGTGAGAGCTTGGGGGAAGTTGCCGAGGTGGCGTTCGGTCGTCGGATCGAGTTCTTCCGCGTAGAGACCGAGCGTGCTCGCCGCGCCGATCAGTTTCTCGCAGTGCGTGCGCGCACTGTCGAGTTCGCCGATCGCGACCAGCGCCGACACGAGCCAGAATGAACAGACGGTGAAGCTGCCCTCGCCCTCACCGTCGAAGCCGTCGTCGGTCTTCTCCGGCCGGTAACGAAATACGAACGGCCCGTCGGTGAGGTCATCGGCGATGGCAAACACGGTCGAACGAATTCGCTCATCGTCGGGGGGCAAGAATCCGAGCATCGGCAACACGAGCAATGAGGCGTCGAGTTCGTCGCTGCCATAGGACTGGGTGAAACAACCTCGCGGACCTACGGCGTTGGCACAGATGTCGTCGTGGATGATCTGTGCCTCTTTCAACCACTGCTCGGCGCGGGATTTTTCGCCGCGCAACATGGCGAGTCGCGCCCCGCGCTCGACGGCGACCCAGCACATGACTTTGGAGTACGTGAAGTGGCGCGGTTCGCCGCGTACTTCCCAAATGCCGCGGTCCGGTTCGCGCCAGCACTGCACGGCGGTCTCCACCGCCTGCACCACGATGCGCCACGAACGTTCACTTAGCGCGTCGCGCGAGCGCGAGTGCTCATAGATACAGTCAACGACCCCGCCCAGGATGTCGAACTGCGTCTGGTTGTAGGCACCGTTACCCACGCGCGCCGGACGACTCCAGACGTAACCCGTGAGGTGATCGAGCTCGACCTCGACCGGTGAGTCGCCGCCGTCGACCGGATAGAGCACTTGGAGATTGCGACGGGCCCGCACGCCGGTCGTGGCGACGGTGCCGCGCGGCGGCTCCAGGACGTCACCGAGGAAGGCCAGGAAGTCGTCGGCCTCGGCGTGGAATCCCAGCGCGTGCAGCGCGCGAAGGGCGAAGGCCGTGTCACGAATCCAGGTGTAGCGATAGTCCCAGTTCCTCGAACCACCGAGATTCTCGGGCAGTGAGGTCGTGGGGGCGGCGAGTATCGCGCCGGTCGGGGCGTAGGAGAGCCCCTTCAGCGTAAGCGCGCTTCGCTGCAAGAGCTCGCGCCACGGGTGGTCCGGGAACTGACCACCGTCGATCCAGCCGCGCCAAAACCGCGAGGTCTCACTCTTGAGGAGATTGACCTCTTCTTGGGTCGACGGCAGCGGCGCGTCGGTCCAACTCATGACGACGAAGCACGATTCACCTTCGACCAGTCGGTGCCGCGCGCGTATCGCGCGACCATCGATACCGAATCGCATGTCACCGGTCACCGTGATCCGGCTGTAGTCCGCGTTCGTCGTGGAGACGTGGTCGTATGAGGATCCGGTGTACTCCCACTCCGCGTCGACGCGACCGTAGTTGAACGACGGTTCACAGTTGAGCATCACGTCCACGCTCCCGTGAAGACACTTGGCGGTGCGAACAAGAACGTGGCGGGCGTCTGAATCACCGGGCGTTCGATGCTGCAGCGTCGAACGTTCGCCCGTTCGGTACCACGGGCCAATGGCTAAGAAGTCGTTGACTTCGAGCCAGCCGCTTCGCGTCTGCCACGTCGTGGAGAGCACCATCGTTCCCGGCAGGTACTGACGGTGGGCCGGTACGGCGCTCTCGACTGGGGCGAGGCGAAACGATCCGGCGGAGCGGTCAAGGATCGTGCCGAAGAGACTGGGATCGTGCGGCTTGGGCAAGCACATCCACTCGATCGATCCGGTGGGCGCGACGAGCAACGTGTTCTCGCAGTCCGACAAGAACGCGTAGTCGCCGATGGGCGGGAAGATCGCTTCGAGCGACTCCGGCGTCGAAAGCGGTTGCGATCCCTGATCCTTCAGTGACCGAAAGCCGAGTGTGCTCGTCGGGTCGAGTGAGTGCATGCCGTCGTGGCCACTGGATGAACTGGAATGTCGAGTTGGTGCCATTGTCGTGTCCCACTCATTCCCGTTACGCCGGACCTGGGCCGGACGAGGACGGGCTCGTTGTGGACCAAACGACCCTCACAGGCGTTTCGATCCCGAATTGACTCACTTGTAAGCGTAGTGACCTCAAGCGCCCCTGTACACCCCAGGGCGCGACAAAACTGCGACAACTGGCTATTGCACCGCCGCGCTACTGAGATCGTCCCCGGGCGGTGACCTCGATGAGGTCCAGGACGACGTCATCGTGGACGAGCCAGATGGCGTCGTAGCGATCGACCGTCGGATCACAGTGCGGCGGCACGAGTTCGAGTCGCTCGCCCCGACGAAAGGGATGGGCTGGTGCGCAGGTCACCATTCCCTGTTCGTCGCCGAAGAACGCGTACGTCGCGGTGCGTTCGTGGCCGACAACGACGGGCACGCCGGCGTCGGTCGCCATCGCTTTCAAACCGGCGTCGACCGTGACGTAGCCATCGTGGTTCGCCGAAATCACGGTCGTGATCAACGTCAGACTCTGGGCGAAGCGACCTTCAGGATCTTCGCCCAACGCGTCGCGGTACTCGCGGTCCATGAAGACGTAGCTTCCGGTTTGCAGTTCATTGAGAACACCGATCTCGACGTCGAGACCGATGGTGCCGGTGCCGCCGCCACTTCGAATCGCCACGTTGAAGCCGGCCGACTCCAACTCGTCGATGACCAGGGTGAGCCGTTTCGTCGAGGCGATCGTCGCCTCGCGGCGATGTTCGCGACCGACGATGTGTTGGAGGTGTCCGCCGTAGCCCTGGACACCGCGGAACCGCAAGCGCGTCGCGACGTTCACGCGTTCGACCACCGCGAGCGCCTCGCGCGCTCCGGTCACCCCGGTTCGTCCGAGCCCGACATCGACGTCACACAGTACGGACACCGTCGCGTCCGCGGCGACGGCCGCCGCCTCCAGTTCATCGACGCCGTCGCAGTGATCGATCACGACCAGTAGATCGCACCGCGTGGCGAGCGCCGCCGCGCGCTCGGCGGCGTGTCGCCCGACGAGCGGTGACGTGAGAAGTACCGAGATGGGGGAGTGATCGCTCTCCGTGCGCAATCGCTCGACGATGACCTCGGCCTCGCTCAATTTGGCGAAGGAGAGTCCGACCGCGCCGGCCTCCAGTTGGCACTTCGCGACGTAGGCCGATTTGTGCGACTTCACGTGGGGTCGCAGTGCGACGCCGCCGTCACGGGCACTCCGGGCCATTCGCTCGATGTTCGCACGCAACATCGAGAGGTCGCACGCCAACGCGGGCGTGGGTATGAGTCGCCGGGAGTTGGCTTCACCGAGATGCTCGAGGGCCTCGTCGTACGCGCGAACATCGCGTCGCGGATCGCTCACGAAGTCCTGTTCGGACTGAGCGCGCCACGCCAAGAACCACTGGTCATAGTGCAAGAGGTTACCGATTGGAACACCGGGTTCTACGGCGTTACCCGCCGGTAGCCACGGTGCGAGCCGCACGTGCGACGACCGCGTTTCACCTCGTGCGTAACCTCGTCATCGAACGTGCGCTTTTTCAGAAAAAGTCGTCTCGTGCAATAATGGCTCTTCATGGCTGATCTCGCGGACTTTGACGCTTCGATCCCCGAAGACGATCTCGATTCAAGTCTCTTCGGCGAAGGTCATCCGACCGGCCTACCGATCTTCAAGGCACCCGTGGGCGCGCACCTGCGCAATCGGAAGAAGGTCAACAGTCCGTCCCAGTTACTGACCCTCCAAGAGCTGGTCCATTTCAAGGCGAGTCACGGACGATGGCGAATCGCCAAAGACCTCGTGGGACTGGTTCGCCGCGGAAAAGGAAACGAGGGCGACGAGTCCTACGGCGACAAGTTGCAACGCGAACGCGGCAAGGGCAAGACCGAGTCCTCGACCTACGGGCTGGCGGACTTCGACGGGCACCCCGCGGTGCTCTACGCGATGAACTGGGACTTCTTCGCGGGTTCCCTCGGTGTCGTGTCGGGTGAGAAGTTCCAAGCGGCGGCCGACCTAGCGATCGCGAGAAAGTTGCCCTTCGTGAGCGTGTACGCCTCGAGCGGCGTTCGTCAGCACGAGAATTTCGCCGGGCTGACGCAGATGACGAGGATGGTCGAAGCGATCCGCAACTACAAGGACCGCGTGGATTTGCCGCACGTGGCGGTGCTGCTCGGCAACGTCTGGGGTGGGGTGTCGGCCAGTGCCGTACCGAACGCGGACCTGATCGTCGCGACGTCGGGTACCAACTTCGGCTTCGCCGGACCGAACGTCATCGAAGCCTTCGAGGGACTTTCGGTGCCCGCGGACTCCCAAAGTGCCGAGGCCAATCTGCTGGACCGCAACATCGACGTCGTGCTCTCCGAGGTCGGCGACGTGGTGTGGTACCTCGGCGCGATACTCACCTCCACGGCGCGTCCGGACAAGCATCACCAGCTCAACGTCGAGACGCCGCCACTGATCCGCAACGTCACCGCGTCAGACCAGCGACGTTCCTTCGACTTCGGACCGGTCGGCATCTACGGCCCGCGTTTTGACGATATGAAGGGTGGCGAACCGGTGCCCGCGGCCGCGCCGCGACAGGCGCACGTGAGCAACGACTCCGACGCGCTCGTCGAGCAGTACCAGGATCTGATGACCGACGCGAACCGCGTCGACCTCGAATTCATCGTGCGCTACTGCTTCACCGAGGCGACCGCCGTCTACAACTTCGTGCAAGAGAGTGAGTACAAGCGATACCCCGCCATCGTGGGTGCCTTCGCGAAGATTGGAGCGCAGCCGTTCGTGATCATCGGCACCCAGCCGTCGTACCAGCGATTCGGCGACACGGTCATCAAGCGGCCGTCGAACCCGGCACCGGAGGACTTCGCCTTCATGGAACGCATGCTCGAGATGGG
>Ga0182030_10019706_pt1 | contig 12802 bp, 8 predicted proteins | sample 812S3MmetaG_FD_121299 | JGI IMG/M metagenome (GOLD analysis project Ga0182030, IMG submission 121299) | Permafrost microbial communities from Stordalen Mire, Sweden - 812S3M metaG (Illumina Assembly) | ecosystem: Environmental > Terrestrial > Soil > Wetlands > Permafrost | place: Sweden... | reverse complement strand
TTCAACGGTGCGAGCATCGCGGGAGCGACGCAGGCGACGCTGAACGTGACCAACATCCAGGTCTCGCAGGCGGGCAATTATTCCGTGATCGTGGCGAATCCGAACTCGTCCGCGACGAGCTCGGTGTCGGTGGTGACCGTGGCGCTGGGGCCGCCGGTGGTCACGGTGGCGCCGCGGTCGGTGGTGGAGGCGGCGGGCGATCACTTCGCCCTCGTCCCGCAGGTGACCGGGTCTCAGCCGCTCACCTTCGTCTGGCGGCAGGGTTCAACCATCGTGGGGACGAACCTGGTGCTTGGGTTCACCAACGCGCAACCGGCGAACTCGGGGACCTACACCCTGGCGATCAGCAACTCCTATGGTTCGACCAACGTGACGGCCCAGGTGACGGTGACCACGGGAGTCCCGGGGGTTTCCTCGAACAACCTGGTGGTGCTGCGCATCGGCGATGGCGCGCAACCGCTCGACGGGGGGCTGGGGAACACGGTCTATCTGGACCAATACACGCCCGCAGGCGCGTATGTCAGCACCATTCAGGTCCCCGATGAGGGGACGGGTCTGCCCTACGGCGCAGGCGGGGCCAACAGCGCCGCGCTGCCCTGGGGCAGCCAGCCGCTGCTTCTGCCGGGCGCGGGGGCCGACGCTGGATACGAGGGATTCCTCACGCTGTCGGCGGACGGCGCGTCCCTGAACTTCGCCGGGTACGTGCTTGGCTACCCGTACAACGGCGCTGATGTGACTTCTTCCGCCGGCAACGGCGGGAATGAATGGCGCGGGATCGGCTCGGTGGACTTGTACGGTTATTACTCGCAGGTGTGGACGAACAGCGGCCTGTACAGCGGGGGTGCCCACACGGTGCGTTCCGCGGTGACGCTGGATCAGCAGAATTACTGGACGGCCGGCCAGGCCGGATCGGGGGGCATCAAAGCGCTCACCGTCGGGTTCCAGCCCGCGAACGGGGGCGGTATCCCAGCCATCGGCGCGAGCAGCGCGGCGGGCACTCGCGTGGTTCAGATCCTCAACGGCAGCGTCGTTTATTCCGACGCGCAAGCCTCGACTCCGGGCCTCTACACCCTCTCGGGCACGGTCGGCTTCACCCTGCCCACGCTGTTGCTGCCGGAAACGAACAGTCCCACCGATTTCGCCATCAGCCCGGACGGCCAGACGGTTTATGTCGCCGACAACGGGACCTACGGCGGGGCTACCTCCCCGGCCGGCGGCATTCAGCGGTGGGACGCCTCGGCGGGGGGCGGCTACACCTACAACTACACGCTGGGGACGGGGACCGGGTCCACGGTCGGCGCGCGCGGTTTGAACGTGCTCTTCCCGGCCGCGATCACGACCTGGGGCCCCGGGGTCATCGGGGCGACGCTGTGGGCCACCACGGCGGAGAGCTCCGGCAACCGGTTGATCAAGATCGTGGACAGCGGCGCCGGTGCGGTGGCGAGCGTGCTGGCGACCGCGCCGAACAGCGAGATCCTGAGCGGCCTCCGCTTCGGACCCTCCGCGCTGGCCACCGCCGGGATCTTCATCGACGTCCAGCCGCAGACGGTTTACGCCGGCCAAAGCGCCACTTTCTCGGTGGATGTCTATGGCAGCGGCCCGTACACCGCCCAATGGTATCTTAACGGCACCAACGCGATCCCCGGGGCCACGGACCTGTCCCTGACCTTGAACAATGTCAGCCTGGCGCAGGCCGGCAACTACTCGGTGAACTTGACCAACGCGGTGAGCGCGACCGCCAGTTCGACGGCCGCCTTGACGGTTCTCCCGCTGCCGGTGTTCAGCCCGAGTGTTTACCTCGGGTCGGGCAACGGTTACCAGCTCAACTTCACCGGTCCGGCCGGCGTCGCTTACTCGATCTGGACGACCACGAACCTGAGTTTCGCGCCGGTGCGGACGGCTTGGTCGAATGTGCTGACGGGCGGGTACTTCTCCGGGTCGCTCGATCAATTCGTGGATCCCAACGGGGGCACGAATGCGCAGCAGTTCTACCTGCTTACGATTCCTTAAACACAATTGGGATCGGCAAGGGGGAGCCGGCGGCCGCCTGGCAGCGGCCGCCGGTTTTTTCCACCAGCAGGTATGACGAGGGCAGGCAAAAGAGTCCGCATGGGGAGGCATCGCGGAACTCCAAGATGAGCATGGCGGTTGGAAGGGCAGCAATTCTCATTTGGGACCGGACAGAAGTGGGGCAGGCCGCGGAAGTGCTGGGCGCGTCGAAACCCCGCACAGCCTGCAGGTTGGGAAACCTGCGACACAGCAGACTTGGAAATCTGCGCTACGGGCGCAAGCCCGCCCTCGTAGCGCAGGCGTCCCAGCCTGCTGTGTCGCCGATTTCCAAGTCGGCAGGCGTCCGTCGTACCGGAGACGTTCGAGCAAAGTCCGGCCCGCGGGTTGGGAACTCGCTGGGAAATCTGTGGCAGGGCAGGATGCCTGCCGCACGTCAAGATGAGGACTGCTGTTGAAGAGGGGTTGCGCCTTGCCAACCGGTGGCCGCCAACGTATATGAGACAACCCAAGACCATGGTGTTTTCCGCATGAAACAGGTTCGTTTTGGCCTGGTCGGGTTTGGCGCCTGGGGGCGTCATCACGCCCGTGCCATCACGGAGTGCCCGCGCACCGAGTTGGCGGGCATCGTGAGCCGTTCGCCGGAGAACCAGGCGGAGGCGCGTCGGCGGCATCCCGGTGTGCCGGTGGTGCCGGACCTCGCCGCCCTGCTGGCCGACCCGGACGTCGAGGTGGTGAGTGTGGTCCTGCCGAGCGACCTCCATTTCGCCGCCGGCGCCCGGGTGCTGGAGGCGGGGCGGCATCTGCTGCTGGAGAAGCCGATGGCGCTTTCGCTGGCGGATTGCGGCCGGCTGAACGAGCTGGCCGCGGGGCGGAACCTGCTGCTCGCGGTGGGGCATGAGTTCCGCGTTTCCTCGCTCTGGGGCCGGGTGAAATCGCTGATCGACGCGGGGGCGATTGGCGATCCGCTCCACGCCCTCATCGAACTCTGGCGCAATCCGTACCGGAACGGCCACACCGGCTGGCGCTATGACATCGGGCGGGTCGGCAACTGGATCTTGGAGGAGCCCATCCACTTTTTCGACCTGGCGCGGTGGTACCTGGCGTCCGCGGGCGAGCCGGTGTCGGTTTTTGCGCGGGCGAACTCGCGGCAGCCGGACCACCCCGAGCTGCAGGACAATTTCAGCGCCATGCTGGAGTTCCCGGGCGGCGTTTACGCGGTGGTTTCGCAGACGCTGGCCGCGTTCGAGCACCACCAGGTGGCGAAGGTCACCGGCACCAAGGGGGCGATCTGGGCGAATTGGAGCGGAGCAATGGACCGGACCTTCGAGCCGGTTTTTTCGCTGCGGCATTTTGACGGCGAAAAAGTGGTCAACATTCCGATCGACCGGCCCAGTGGCGAGGTTTACGAGCTGACCGAGGAAATCGGCATGATGGCCGCCGCGGTGCGCGGTGAGGGCCGGGTTTCGGCCACCGGCCTCGACGGCCAATGGTCGGTGCGCCTGTGCCTGAAGGCGCAGGAGTCGGTCGACACCGGAGGGGTGGTCGCCCTGTGATGCCGCCGACGCCGGTCAGGAAAACGATTTTATGAGCAGGTTTGTCACCCATTTGGAGTGCGCCCTCTGCGGGCAGCACTATGACCCCGCGGTCGTCCACAACCTCTGCACCGCCTGCCAGCGGCCGCTCTGGGTGAAGTACGATCTCCCCGCGTTGCGCCAAGCCTTCCCCAAGAGCGCGCTGGCGGGTCGCCCGGCCGATCTCTGGCGCTACCTTGAGCTGCTCCCGATCAGCGATCCCGCGAAGATCGTCTCGCTCGCGGAAACGATGACGCCGATTCTCGAGGTGAAGCGGCTGGCGGCTGAATTTGGCCTGCCGGGCCTCTGGGTGAAGGACGAGAGCCGGCTGCCGACCGGGAGTTTCAAGGCGCGGGGGATGGCGCTCGCGATTTCCAAGGCGAATGAGTTTGGCATCCGCCAGGTCGCGGTGCCGACGGCCGGGAACGCCGGGGGCGCGATGGCGGCGTACGCGGCGCGGGCGGGGATCGAGGCGTACGTGTTCATGCCGGACGACACCCCCGCGATCAACAAGAAGGAGTGCTACCTCGCCGGGGCCCACACCTTCCAGGTGAATGGTCTGATCACCGATTGCGGCCGCATCGTGGGCGAGGGGAAGAAGGCCAAGGGCTGGTTCGACGTTTCGACGCTCAAGGAGCCGTACCGCATCGAGGGGAAAAAGACGATGGGTCTGGAGCTGGCGGAGCAGTTTGACTGGGAGTTGCCCGACGCGATTCTCTACCCGACCGGCGGCGGCACCGGCCTGATCGGCATGTGGAAGGCCTTCCAGGAGCTGGAAGCGATCGGCTGGCTGAAGTCCTCCCGCAAGCCGAAGATGTTCTCCTGCCAGAGCGAGGGCTGCGCGCCGATCGCCACCGCGTTTGCCAAGGGGGAGCGCTTCGCGACGAAGTTCGAGAACGCCGCCACCATCGCCAGCGGCATCCGCGTGCCGGCGGCGGTGGGGGACTTCATGATCCTCGACGCGGTGCGGGCGAGCGGCGGCCTCGCGCTGGCCACGCCGGAGGCCGACATTCCGCGCTGGATGAAGCTGGCCGCCTCGCGCGAGGGGATCGCCCTCTGTCCGGAGACCGCGGTCTGCCTGGGCGCGCTCGAGGTGCTGCTCCAGCGCGGCGTGCTGAAGCCGTCGGATCGCATCCTCATCTTCAACACCGGGGCGTCGCAGAAATATCCCGAGGCCGTCCACGAGGAGTTGGGCCGGGTCGACATCAAGCAACCGATTGATTGGTCGGCCATTTGAGTTGTGAGTGATCCTCTCAGGCGCGTTCGACCCCACCCCCGGGAGGGGGTGGCAGAGGGTAGCCGGGGGTTGAGCGCAGCGATACCCCCGGAAGAGCGCAGCAGGGAGAGCACCCCGGAGGGGTGCCAGAGCCCTGGGTGGAACCACCGTGCCCAGCCAGCGCTGGCACCCCTCCGGGGTGCACCGGACCTGTCGGATCGGATCCGGGGGCGTCGCTTCGCTCAGCCCCCGGCTACCGTCTGGCAACCCTCCGGGTTGCGGCACGAGGCCACGACGGACCACCAGAGGAGGATCGCCCGGTCGGGAATTCCCAAACGGCATTTCGGCTAACCCCCTCGTACATGGACATTCTCATCACCGAGGATTTGCTGCACCCGGCCATCGACCGGCTGGCGGCCCGGCATTCGGTGACGCGTGAACCGGGCTTGTGGCAGGACCCGGCGCGCCTGGCCGCCGCGGCCGCCGGGGCGCGGACGCTGATGATTCGGAACCAAACCAAGGTCACGGCGGAGTTGATCGCCGCCGCCCCCGATCTGGTCGGGATCGGGCGGGTCGGCGTGGGGCTGGACAACATCGATCTGGCCGCCGCCGCGCGGCGCGGGATCGTGGTGGTCGCGCCGCTCAGCGCCAACGCGGTCAGTGTCGCGGAGCTGACACTTGGCCTCCTGCTCGCGCTGGCGCGAAAGATCCCGCTGGGCGATCGCACGACCAAGGCGGGCGGTTGGGACCGCCGCGGTTGCACCGGGATCGAGCTGGAGGGCAAGACACTGGGCATCTGCGGATTCGGCCGCATCGGGCGGCTGGTGGCGGCGCGCGCGCGGGCGTTTGGGTTGCGGGTGGCCGCTTATGATCCTTTCCTGGCGGGCGACCCCGGGGCTTGCGAGGCGGGCGGGGCCGTGGCCTGCGCCTCGCTCGAGGAGCTGCTGGCGAGCGCCGATTTCGTCACGCTGCACCTGCCGTTGACGCCGGACACCGCGAAGCTGATCGACGCGCGCCGACTCGCGCTGATGAAGCCGGGGGCGTTCCTGATCAACACGTCGCGCGGCGGCATCGTGGACGAGGTGGCGCTGGAGGCGGCGTTGCGCGGGACCCGGCTGGCGGGGGCCGCGCTGGATGTCCGCGAGACCGAGCCGCCCGGCGCGCCCGGGGGACTGGAGTCCCTGCCGAACGTGATCCTCACCCCGCACATCGGGGCCTTCACCCAGGAGGCGCAGACCCGGAGCTTCGAGGCGGTGGCGGAGGATTTGGAGCGCCTGTTGGCCGGCCAACCGGCCCTGAACGCCGTGCCGCCCGCCTGAGACTTTTTCCGGAACACGCATTATGAAAATCTTCATTGATACCGCCGAGGTCGATCAGATTCGGGAAGCCGTCAGTTGGGGCATCATCGACGGTGTGACCACCAACCCCTCCCATGTGGCGAAATCGGGCCGGAAGCCCAGCGAGGTTTATCGCGAGATCTGTGACTTGGTCAGCGGGCCGGTGAGTCTGGAGACCATTGCGCTGGACGCCGAGGGGATCGTCCGCGAGGGGCGCGAACTGGCGAAGATCCACGCCAACGTGGTGATCAAGGTCCCCATCATCAAGGAGGGACTGAAGGCGGTGAAGATCCTCTCCGCGGAGGGCTACAAGACGAATGTCACGGTGACCTTTTCCGCCATGCAGGCGCTGCTGGCGGCCAAGGTGGGCGCCACCTACATCAGCCCGTTTGTCGGCCGGCTGGACGCCGTGGGCCACGACGGCATGGAGTTGGTGCGGCAGATCAAGAAGATCTACCGCAACTACGACTACCCTACCCAGATCATCACCGCGGCGGCGCGGCATCCGCAGCATGTCCTCGAAGCGGCCCTGGCCGGCTCGGATGTGATCACGATGAGTTTCGACATCCTCCAGCAGCTTTACCACCACCCGCTCACCGACGTGGTGCTCGACATGTTTTTGAAGGATTGGGCGAAAATCCCGGTCAAATGACGGCGATGAAAACTTACCCTCTCTATTTGGCCGGCGGGTTCCACGTCTCCGAGCCCGCGTGGGGTGTGGTGGACCCTGCCACCGGCGAAACGTTCGCGCGGATCTCGACGATTGCTCGCGCGCGGCTGGCGGGCGTGATTGCCGACGCCCATGCCGCCTTTCCCGCGTGGCGGGCGCTCACGGCGAAGGCACGGGGCGAGTACCTGCGGCGGATCGCCGCCGAGGTGGAGCGCCGGCGCGACGAGATCGCGCGGCTGATCAGCGCCGAAAACGGCAAGCCGCTCGCCCAGAGTCTGGGCGAGGTGGGGATGACGGTGGATCATTTGCAATGGTTCGCCGAGGAGGGGCGGCGGGCCTACGGGCGGGTGATCCCGCCGCAGGCCGAGGGGAAGCGCAACCTGGTGGTGCGGACCCCGATCGGCGTGGTGGCCGCGATCAGCCCATGGAACTTCCCGCTGGTGCTCGCGGTGCGCAAGGTCGCGCCCGCGTTGGCGGCCGGGTGCCCCGTCGTGCTGAAGCCGGCGCGGCAGACGCCGCTGAGTTGTGTGGCGTTCGCCGAATGCGCCCACGCCGCCCAGCTTCCCGCGGGGGTGCTCCAGGTGGTCTGCGGGCCGTCCGACGAGTTCGGACAGGAGTTCCTGGAAAACCCGCTCTGCCGCAAGGTGACCTTCACGGGATCGACCGAGGTGGGGCGGGTGCTGATCCGCGGCGCGGCGGAGACGGTGAAGCCGCTCTCGCTCGAGCTGGGGGGGAACGGTCCGCTGCTCGTGTTCGAGGACGCCGACTTGAAGTGCGCCGTCCAGGGGACCTTGGTGGCGAAGCTGCGCAACACCGGCCAGTCCTGCATCGCGAGCAACCGGCTCCTGGTCCAGCGCGGGATCGCACCCGCGTTTCTCGAGCAGTTCACCGCGGCCGTGCGGGCACTGAAGGTCGGCACGGCGCTGGCACCGGGCGTCGAGATCGGCCCCTTGATCAACCAGGCGGCGGTGGACCACGCGCTGGCGCTGATCGCGGATGCGGTGGGGCGCGGCGCGCGGATCGTGTGCGGCGGCGCCCGGATCGCGCGGCCGGGTTTCTTCCTGGAGCCGACGATCCTGGCCGATGTGCCCGCCGCCAGCCGCTGCCTGCACGAGGAGGTCTTCGCCCCGCTCGCGCCCGTGACCGTGTTCGACACCGAGGAGGAAGGGGTGCGGCTGGCGAACGCGACGCCGTTCGGGCTGAGCGCCTACGCCTTCACGCGGGACGCCGGCCGGGTGTTCCGCCTCGCCGACGCGCTTGAGGCCGGCTCCATCGGCATCAACGACGGGCTGCCCACCACCAGCAACGCGCCGTTTGGCGGCCTGAAGCAGAGCGGCTGGGGGCGTGAACTCGGCAGCGAGGGCCTCGATTCATTCCTGGAGACGAAACACATCTCGATCGGCGGCATCTGATTTCTCCGGGATGCCCGGTGGGGGCACCGGGCCTACAACCATGACGAAACATGCCTCGATTGGCGCCACCTGATTTCCCCCGGACACCACCCACTCCCAAACCACCCAAACCGTTCTCCCTCCCATGAACCCCAACCGCCCCTCCGCCGCCTCCGGCCAGCCTTTCCCCACCCGGCGCGGCTTTCTCAAGTCCACCTCCACCGCCCTGATCGGCGGCTCGATCCTGGGCTCGCTGCCGCTTGGCCGGGGTGTCTTCGCCGCCGGTGACGACACCATCAAGGTCGCGCTGGTCGGCTGTGGCGGCCGCGGTTCCGGCGCGGCCAGCCAGGCGCTCAGCACCGCCGGGGCGACGAAACTCGTGGCGCTCGCGGATGTGCGGCCCGAGCAGTTGGAGAAGGGACTCGAGGCGCTCAAGACGAAGCACGGCGACAAGATCGACGTTCCGCGCGACCGCCAGTTCACTGATTTCGACGGGTACAAGAAGGCCATCGCACTGGCGGATCTCGTGATCCTGGCCACCTCGCCGGGCTTCCGGCCGATCCATTTCGAGGAGGCCGTGCGGCAGGGCAAGCACGTGTTCATGGAGAAGCCGGTCGCCACGGACGCGCCGGGCATCCGCCAGGTGCTGGCGGCCGCCGAAGAGGCGCGGAAGAAAAACCTGAAGGTCGGCGTCGGACTCCAGCGTCACCACCAGACCGCCTACCTCGAGACCCTCAAACGGCTGCATGACGGCGCCATCGGGGATATCCAAGTGCTGCGCGTTTATTGGGACGGCGGGTCGCGCGACGGCGTCGAGCGGCTGCCCGGCGAGTCCGAGGCGCACTACCAGATCCGCAACTGGTATTACTTCACCTGGCTCTCCGGGGATCACATTGTCGAGCAGCATGTGCACAACATCGACGTGGGCAACTGGATCAAGGGGACGCACCCGATCAAGGCGCAGGGGATGGGCGGCCGCCAGGTGCGCAACGCCAAGCGTCACGGCCAGATCTTTGACCACCACTTCGTCGAGTACGAGTACGCGGATGGCAGCCGGATGTTCAGCCAGTGCCGTCAGATCCCGGGCTGCTGGCCCTCGATCTCGGAGCATGTCCTGGGCTCGAAGGGCACCGCGGATCTGGCGGGGAACCGCTTCATCATCAAGGGCGCGACCACCTGGCGGTCGGGGGAGGACCGCGCCAACCGGTCGGCCACGCCCCCGGACCCCTACCAGGTGGAGCATGATGATCTGTTCCACGCGATCCGCCAGGACCTCCCGTACAACGAGGCCGAGCAGGGTGCGACCAGCACGATGACCGCCATCATGGGCCGGATGGCCACCTACTCGGGCAAGCAGGTCGAGTGGGAGGAGGCCATCAACTCGAAGCTCGAGCTGGTGCCCAAGGAGTTCTCCTATGACGCCATGCCGCCGGTGACTCCGAACGCCGAGGGCTGGTATCCCATCGCCGCGCCCGGCAGCACCATCTCCCACTGACGCACCCCCCTTCCCCGCACCCCCATGAGCGCCCCCGCCGCCCCGCCAAACATCCCGAAGATCGGGGTGATCTTCCTCGGCCGCCGCCGTCCCGGCTTCGACATGGAATGGGGCCGGCGGATGGAGGAGCGGGTCCGTGCCTGGCTCGGGAGCACGCCGTTTGCCGTCTTCGAGCCGCCGGTGAAGGCGGTGGACGACGGGACGATACGCCAGGCGCTGGCCGCGTGCGAGGCCGCCCGGGTGGATGTCCTGGTGCTGCTGCAGGCCACCATGGCGGACGGCCGGCTGGCGCCCACGCTGGCCCAGCTCTGGCCCGACCCGCTGATCCTCTGGGCCACCCCGGAAAAGCCGGACGGCGACATGATCAGCTCCTGCTCGCTGGTGGGGGCGCATTGCTGGGGCTCGGTTTTTCACCAGCTCGGCCACGCCTTTGAGGTGGTTTACGGGGATCCCGACGACGAGACCACGCGCCAGGCGTTCACCGCGGCGGTCCGGCTGGCGGCGACGGTGCGGGGGTTGCGCACGGCCCGGCTCGGCATGATCGGGGGGCAGGCCCCCGGCTTTTTCGCCATGGGGGCCGATCCCTTCTCGATCCAGGGGGGGCTCGGCACCCAATTGCAGACCTACAGCCTCATCGAGTACGTGAACGCGGTGAACGCGCTCACCGACGCGGAGGTGGCGGCCGATGTCGAGCGCGTCAAAGCCCTGGGGCTGCCCCACAAGGACACCACCGACGAGGATCTGCCGGTCTCCTCGCGCCTCTACCTGGGCCTGCGGTCGTTCCTCGACAATGAGAACCTCGACGCCCTGACGATCCGCTGCTGGCCGGAGATGCCGAACACCTTCGGCCAGTGGCCGTACCTCGCCATCGCCCGGCTGGTGGATGAGGGGCGCGCGGTGGCCTGCGAGGGGGACGCCGACGGCGCGATCTCGGCCTGGATCGGGGAGAGCCTCGGCCTCGGTCGCTGCTACCTCACCGACTGGCTGGAGCACGACCGCGAGACGATCACCCTCTGGCACGGCGGCGCGGCTCCGATGGGGCTCTGCGCGCCCGCCGGGGAGCCGGGTGCCCCGCACATCGCCCGGCACTTCAACGTGAAGAAGCCGGCGGTGGTGGAAGCCACGCTGCGCGAGGGGATGCCGGTGACGCTGGCGCGGTTCTGGCGCTGCGGCGGCCGCTACCACCTGACGGTCCGCGAGGGGGTGTCCGTGCGCCCCCGCCGCCACCTGATGGGCACCAACGGCCTGGCGCGCCTGGACAATACCGACCCGGGTGAGTGGTTCGACGAGCTTTGCCACAATGGGATGCCGCACCACCTCGTGGTGTTCGAGGGGCGGTCCGCCGCGCTCCTGCGGCGCTTCGCCCGCGCGCTCGACATGCGGTTCATCTAGCGCGCCGGATGGAGATCCACGCCGCCATCGCACTCGGGCTGGTGCTTTACCTCGTGGTGACCACGGGGGTGTCGTTCCTGATGATGTCCCGGGTGCGGAAACCCGCGGACTATCTGATGGCCGGGCGGGGACTTCCCTTCTGGGCGCTGGCCGGGACGATCACCGGCACCTGCATCGGCACCGGGGTGATCATCGGCGGCTCGGGGCTGGCCTACCAGCACGGCTGGGCGGGGTGCGCCTACCCGATCGGGCTCGGGCTCGGCACGCTGCTGGTGGGGGTTTTCTACGGCCGGATGCGGCGGTACAACTTCATGACCCTGAGCGAGGAGGTGGCCTGCTATTACGGCGCGAACCGCCTCATCTTCGAGTTTTCGAACGTGAGCATCTTCCTCTCGCAGGTCTGCTGGCTCACGGTGCAGATCATGGGCGGCGCGGCCGTGCTCGGCGCGGTCACCGGGTTGGGGCCGAGGACCTGCGTGGTGATCGCCGGGGCGGCCAAGGCCGCGATCTCGATCCCGGGCGGGATGAAGGCAGTGGTTTACACTGATGTGGTCCAGACGATCATCCTCTTCTGCGGCTTCGGCGCGCTCACCAGCCGGGCCCTGCATCAGTCAGGCGGGGTGTCCGGGCTGGTCTCCGCGATGCCCGCGGGGTACGGCTCCTTCCTGGGGGTGAATTCGCTCGGCGGTTGGAATGTGGCCAGCCTGATCGTGGTGATGATCCTGAGCGTGGTCGCCGACCCGGGCCGGCGCCTGACCATGTACAGCGCGCGCACGGAAGGCGGCGCGCGGTGGAGCATGATCGCCTCGGGGCTCGCGGTGCTTGGGTTCGCGGTGGTGATCGGCATCGCCGGCATGTTCGCCTACAGCCTGAACCCGGGCATTCCCAAGCCCGACCAGACCCTCCCCTGGCTGGTGATGAACGTCCTCCCGCCGTGGCTCGCGGCCTTCGTGGTGGTGGCAGTGGTGTCGGGCATGTCCTCCGCCGCGAACGCCACCGCTGCGGCCTCCGGGTCGTTCTTCGTGCGCCACATCTTCCCGCTGGTGACCGGGCGCTACCCCCGGCAGCCGCTGGTGGTGGGGCGGCGGGCGCTGTCGGTGGTGTTTCTGACGGCCACCTGCATGGCGCTGTACACGCAGAACATCGTGGCGTTCGTGACAAAGTTCCTCCCGCTGACGATGAGCGGGCTGGCCATCATCATCCTGGTGGGGCGCTTCTGGCGGCGGGCCACCTGGCAGGGAGCCCTGGCCGCGCTGATCGCGACGCCGGCCGTTTCGGTCGGCTGCTCGTTCTATTTCAGCAAGAGCCTGCCCAACCCTTCGATCCCGGCGACCCTGGGCGGGGTGCTGGCGCTGGTGTTGGTGAGCCTGGTGACGCCGCCCACGGCGACCAGTTTCGAGCAGGTGGCCGAGACCCTGGCCCGCCAGCGCCAGGAGATCGAGACGACGGGGGGGCATTGAAGCGCGGCGTCGCCCCTCCCCCTCGCCCATCGGATGGGAGAGGGCCGGGGTGAGGGTCCGGGAAAGGGTTTTGGAAAGGGTTTGAATCAGGGTTCCCCTGCCCGCGCCGTGGGTTTTTGCGCAAGACGAGGAATGTGCGTCCCACCCGTCATCGTGGCTTCCTCGGAAACACTCAGGGGTGTGGTCCGTGTTCAACGCAGAGACGCAGAGACGCAAAGGGGAAGGGAATTCAATTCAATCTCTGCCCCCTTGCGTCTTTG
>Ga0182030_10019704_pt1 | contig 12802 bp, 3 predicted proteins | sample 812S3MmetaG_FD_121299 | JGI IMG/M metagenome (GOLD analysis project Ga0182030, IMG submission 121299) | Permafrost microbial communities from Stordalen Mire, Sweden - 812S3M metaG (Illumina Assembly) | ecosystem: Environmental > Terrestrial > Soil > Wetlands > Permafrost | place: Sweden... | reverse complement strand
TCCAGGAACGTGAAGGACGACGGGACCATGTGTTCGGGCAGCCTGTTCCGGAGCCGCTCGCGCAGCTCCGCGCGCAGCGACGCCGGCTCCGCACCGCCGTCGGCCGGCACCACGTATGCGGCGAGCCTCACCTCGCCGTGCCCCTCAGAGTCGGCCACCACAGCGCACTCCGCCACCGCGAAATCCTCGGCGAGCGCGGCCTGCACCTCGCCGAGCTCGATCCTGAAGCCCCTGATCTTCACCTGGTCGTCGAGGCGCCCCTCGAACAACAGCTCCCCGCCCGCCGAGACGCGGGCGCGATCGCCCGTGCGGTACAGACGCCCGCGACCGAAGGGGCTGGGAATGAACCGCTGCTCGTTCAGCTCCGGCCGGTTGAGATAGCCGCGCGCCACACCGGCTCCGCCGACGAACAGCTCGCCCGCCACGCCCGTCGGCACCGGCTTCAGCTTGGAGTCCAGCACGTACAGACCCACGTCGGGAATCGGCTTGCCGATCGGGCTGCCATCGAGCTGCGCGTCGGCGGCCGTGAGCGGCCGATAGGTGACGTGCACGGTGGTCTCGGTGATCCCATACATGTTCACGAGCTGCGGCTCGCTGTCGCGCACGAGCTCAAACCACGGCGCAAGCAGGCGCGTGTGGAGCGCCTCGCCCCCAAAGATCACCAGACGCAGGCTGAGGCGGTCCCGCACCGCCAGCAGCTCGCCCATCGCGGTCATGAACAGGCTCGGGGTGACGTTCAGCACGGTCACGTTCTCATCCACGAGCAGGCGAGCGAGCGCATCGGGAGAGCGGGCTGTCCAGGCCGGGACAACCACCACCTTGCCGCCGTGCAGAAGCGCCCCCCAGATCTCCCACACGGAGAAGTCGAACGCGTAGGAGTGAAGCAGGGTCCACGTGTCCTGCGGCCCCGGCGCGAACCAGGCCTCGGTGGCTGTGAACAACCGCGCGACGTTGCGGTGCTCCACCAGCACCCCCTTTGGCTGGCCGGTGGAGCCCGAGGTGTAGATCACGTAGGCGACGTTCTCCGGCGTGGCAGCGGCAGTTGGATCGGTCTCGCTCTCCTGCCCCAGCAGCGAGCGGTCACGGTCAACGCACACCACCGCAGGCGGTACCTCTGCGAAGCGGTCGAGTAGGTTCTCCTGTGTGACCAGCACCGTGGCGCCGCTGTCTCCCAGCACGAACGCGAGCCGCTCCGCGGGATAGTCGGGATCGAGCGGCACGTATGCGCCGCCGGCCTTCAGCGTCGCGAGCACCGCGACCACCAGCTCGAGCGAGCGCTCCAGGCACAGAGCGACCAGCGTGTCCGGCGCCACCCCCAGCGCGCGCAGGCGGTGCGCGAGGCGGTTGGCTCGCGTGTTCAGCTCGCGATAGGTCAGAGACTCGTCCTCGTGGCGAGCAGCGACCGCGTCGGGGGTCAGCCGTGCCTGCTCCTCGAAGCGCTCGTGCAGGCAGAAGACGGGGAATGTGCCGTCTCCCTCCCTGGCGGCCGCCAGCAGCTGCTCCTGCTCGCCCTCGCGCAACAGCGACAGCTCGTCGATCGGCAGCTCTGGATGAGCGAGGATCGAGTCGAGCAGGCGCAGAAAATGGTCTGACATCTGCTGCACCGTGGCGGCATCGAACAGGTCGCTGCTGTACTCCCAGATCAACTCCAGTCCCTGCTCGCGCTGCTGGAGCAACAGCGTGAGGTCCACGCGCGAGGCCGTCTTCTCCGTGTCGAGCTCCTCGATCTCGAGCCCTTGAAGCTCGATCGCCGGCTCGGGCGGGTTCAGCGCGATCAGCGCCTGGAACAGCGGGTGCCGGCCAAGCTCGCGCTCCGGCGCGAGCGCCTCCACCAGCCGCTCGAACGGCAGCTCCTGGTGCTCGATCGCATCCAGCGTGCGCTGCTTTACGCGGCCCAGCAGCTCGCGGAGGCTGGGTGCGCCGGAGAGATCGCCGCGCAGCACGAGCGTGTTGACGAACGGCCCGATCAGCTGCTCGAGCTCGGGCCGCCCACGGGTGTCGACCGGCGTTCCCACGACCACATCGTCCTGCCCGCTGTAGCGGTGCAGCAGCACCTCGTAGGCCGCGAGCATCACCATGAACAGCGTTGCGCCCTCGCTGCGCGCGAATGCGTTCAGGCCCTCCAGCGTGCCGGCGGGGAGCTTCGCGCGCAGCCACCCGCCCCGCAGCGTTGCAAGCTCCGGCCGGGGGCGATCGGAGGGCAGTTCAAGCCCGGCGGGGATGCCGTCCAGCTCGTTCGACCAGTGCGCCAGCTCCCGCTCGAGCCGCTCGCCCGAAAGCGCCGAGCGCTGCCAGCGGGCGTAGTCGGCGTACTGAACGGGAGGCTCTCCCAGCGCCGCCGGCCGGTTGTCGCGATAGGCGCCGTAGAGCGCGCTCAGCTCCCTGAAGAACACGACCTTGGAACTGCCGTCGGCGGCGGCATGGTGGACGACGATCTGGAGGATGTGATCTTCGCCCGAGAGGCGCAGCAGCGAGGCTCGAATCAGCGGCCCGTCCGCCAGCGCAAACGGCGCCTGCGTGCGCTCGTCGATCAGCCGCTGCGCCTCGCGCTCCTGCTCCGGCTCCTCGCTGAGATCCGCATATTCGAGGCTGACGGGCCTGGAGGGCTCGATCACCTGCACCGGTCGGCCGTCCTCCACGGAGAACTTGCTGCGCAGGATCTCGTGCCGGCGCACGATCTCGTTCAGAGCGCGCTCGAGCGCGACCACGTCCAGCGCTCCTCGCAGCCGCAGCGGCCAGGAGATGTTGTAGGCCGCGCCGCCTCCGATCTGGTCTATGAACCAGAAGCGTTCCTGCGCGAAGGAGGCCGGATGCACGCCCGCGGCCGGCAGCAGCGGCGGGGGCTCGGAACCGGCTGTGGGCACGATGGACAGCGTCAGCGCGGGTGTCTCGGTGACCTCGGGCGCGGCCGTCCGCAACGCCTCCACGTACGCAGCCAGCCCCGCGACCGTGGGGGTCTCGAACAGCGCGCGCAGCGGCAGCTCGATCTCGAATCTCGCGTCCAGCCGGCTTGCCAGCCGTGCGGCCAGCAGCGACTGCCCACCCAGAGCGAAGAAGTCGTCGTGCGCGCCCGCGCGCTCCACGCCGAGCACCTCGCAGAACACCGAGGCGACGGCCTCCTCCGTGGCGTTGCGCGGCTCCACATAGCGATCCTCAGACGTCGACTGCAGCTCCGGCGCGGGCAGCGCCTTGCGGTCGATCTTGCCGTTGGGGGTGAGCGGCATCCGCTCGAGCGCCACGATCGTGGCTGGCACCATGTAGGCGGGGAGGCTCTTAGCGAGGAAGCCACGCAGCTCCTCCGGGTCCGTGGGCTCGCCGTCGGCGACCACGTAGGCGACCAGCGAGGGCTCCCCCTGCGCGCCGTCGTGGACGATCGCCGCGGCGCCCGCCACCGCGGGATGCCCGCCCAGGGTGGCCTCGATCTCCCCCAGCTCGATCCGGAAGCCGCGCAGCTTGACCTGGTGGTCGAGACGGCCCAGGAACTGAACGGTCCCGTCGTTGCGGTAGCGCGCGAGATCGCCGGTCTTGTAGAGGCGTTCGCCGACGGTCTCGCTGACGATGAACCGTTCCGCTGTCAGCTCCGCCCGGTTGCGGTATCCGCGAGCGAGCCCAGCGCCGCCGATTGCCAGCTCTCCGGGCACGCCGATCGGGGCGGGACGGCCATTGCGGTCGAGCACGTAGAGCGTCGTGTTGGCGATCGGGCGCCCTATCGTCGGCCGCTCGCCGGGGCCGCGCACGTGTGCACAGGTCGACCAGATCGTGGTCTCCGTCGGCCCGTACATGTTCCACAGCTCCGCCACGCGCACCACCAGTTCGTCGGCGAGCGCAGGTGGCAGCGCCTCCCCGCCACAGAGAGCCTTCAGATCCGTGCGCCCCGGCCAGCCGGAATCGATCAGCATCCGCCAGGTGGTGGGCGTGGCCTGCATCGCGGTCGCGCCGGAGGACTCCAGCAGCCGCGCCAGCGCGCGCGGGTCGGCGGCGGCCTGCGCCGAGGCGATCGCCACCTGCGCTCCGGCGATCAGCGGCACATACAGCTCCAGGCCGGCGATGTCGAAGGACAGGGTGGTCACAGCCACCAGCACGTCCTGCGCCCCCAGGCCGGGGCTTTCGCGCATCGACCACAGCAGGTTGACGAGCGCGCGATGCTGAATCTCGACGCCCTTGGGCTTGCCGGTGGACCCGGAGGTGTAGATCACGTAGGCAAGGCCGTCCGCATCGGCGTCATGGCTCGGCGGGGCGCTCGACTCCGATGCGATCTCATTGCTGTCGCGGTCCACGCACAGCACCGCGGCATCGGCCACGGGCAGGCCCTCCAGCAGCGCCTCCTCGGTCACGAGCACGCGCACCTGCGCGTCGTCGAGCATGAACTCCTGGCGGGCGGGCGGGAAGCCGGGGTCGATCGGCACGTAGGCCGCACCCGTCTTCATCGTGCCCAGCAGCGCCACCATCAGCTCCTCGGTGCGGTTCAAGCACACGCCGACGCGCTCGCCCGGGCCGCCCCCCAGCGCCTGCAGCCGGTTCGCGAGCCTGTTGGCGCGCTCCTCCAGCTCTCCATAGGTCAGCTCGCGTTCCTCGAAGCGCACCGCGACCCGGTCGGGTGTGGCGCGCGCCTGCTCGGCTACAAGTTGCTCAAGCCGCTGCTGGGGAACGTCCGTCTGCGTCTGGTTCCACTCCTCCAGCAGCAGTCCGCGCTCCTGCTCGCCGAGCAGCGCGAGGTCGTCGATGGGCCGGTCGGGGTCGGCGACGATCTCCTCCAGCAGGCGCACGAAGTGGCCGCCCATGCGCTCGATCGTGGCCGGCTCGAACAGGTCGGTGCTGTACTCCCAGATCGCCTCGAGCCCCTGCGGCAGGTCGTCGAAGATCAAAAACAGGTCGACGCGCGCTCCGGACCAGCCCGGATCGATGTCGCTGACGTTCACGCCCGCGAGCGGAAGTCCCGTCTCCGCCGGGTTGACCGCCAGCAGCGCCTGGAACAGGGGATGGCGGCTGAGGTCGCGCTCGGGTGCGATGTTGGCGACGAGCCGCTCGAACGGAAGGTCCTGATGTTCGAGCGCGTCCACCGTACGCTGCTGGACGCGCCCGAGCAGCTCACGGAAGCTGGGCGAGCCGGAGAGATCGCCGCGCACGACCACGGTGTTGATGAACGGCCCGATCACCGACTCCAGCTCGCGCAGCGAACGGGTGTCCACCGGCGTGCCCACGAGCAGGTCCTCCTGCCCGCTGTAGCGGTAGAGGAGCACCTCGAAGGCGGCCAGGACTGCCATGAAGAACGTCGCGCCCTCGCCCCGCGCGACCGTCTCCAATGCGCCTCGCAGGTCCCTGCTCAACGGGTGGCGATGGCGGGCGCCGCGCAGGCTGGACACGGCGGGGCGCGGCCGGTCGGTGGGCAGCTCCAGCGCCGTGGGAGCGCCGTCGAGCTGTGCACGCCAGTGCGCCAGCTCACGCTCCAGGAGCTCGGGATCGAGCTGGGTCCGCTGCCACTCGGCATAGTCGGCGTACTGAATCGACAGCTCCGGCAGCGACGGCTCGCGGCCGGCGGCAAAGGCGTCGTAGCACTCGCTGAGCTCGCGGTAGAGGACCACCTTGGAGACCCCGTCGAAGACGATGTGGTGCACGACGATCAGCAGGACGTGCTCCTGCGCGGCGAGCTTCATCAAAACGACCCGCAGCAGCGGTCCCCGCGTGAGATCGAACGCGGTGGCTGTCTGCTCGTCGATCAGCCGTTCTGCGGCGGCGGCCGGGTCAGCCTCATTTGAGAGGTCGACGCATTCGAGCGCGGCGGCTCCAGCCTTCTCCACGATCTGCATCGGCTGCCCGTCGCTGGCGATGAAGCGCGTACGCAGCGCCTCGTGGCGACGGACGATCGTCGCCACCGCTCTGCTGAGCGCGTCGGTGTCGAGCGGACCCTCGAGCCGCATCGGCCAGGAGAAGTTGTAGGCGGGGGTTCCAGGCGTGATCTGATCGACCAGCCAGAACTGCTCCTGGGCGAAGGCGCAGCGCAGGGGCCCCTCGCGCGGGACCATGGGCACGGCCGGGGCGGGCTTCGGCGCCGCCGTCGGGACCGCCGCAGCGGCCGGCGGCGCGGCCTGGCGGACGCTTTCGATCTTTGCAGCGAACTCGCTGATCGTGGGCGCTCCGATCAGAGCCTTGAGCGTCAGCTTGACGCCCAGCTCGGTGCGCATGCGCGCGATCAAACGGATCGCCAGCAGCGAGTGCCCACCGGCATCGAAGAAGTTCTCCTCGGGTCCCACCTCGTGCTCCAACAGCTCTGACCACACCGCCACGAGCTGCGTCTCGAGCTCGGTCAGCGGCTCCGTTCGCGCGGCGGCAGGCGCCTCGACGCTCGGCAGCGATGCCCGGTCGAGCTTCCCGTTCGGGGTGAGCGGCAGCGCGTCGAGCATCGCGATCTGCGACGGGACCATGTACGCGGGCAGCGTCTGTGCGAGCGCCTGCTGCAGCGCGTCGGGAGCGACCGCGCCCTCGTCGACGACCACATAGGCCACCAGCCGCCTACCGTCGCCCTCGCCGGTGGCGAGCACTGCCGCCTGACGGACACCTGGCTCGCGCATCAGGACCGCCTGCACCTCCGCCGGCTCGACGCGATAGCCACGGATCTTCACCTGCTGGTCGGCGCGTCCCAGGAACTCCAGGCTCGCGTCGGGAAGACGGCGAGCCAGATCGCCGGTTCGGTAGAGCCTCGCCTCGGGGTCCTCTGAGAAGGGGTCGGCGACGAACACCTGCGCCGTCTGCTGAGGCTGGTTGACGTAGCCGCCGGCGACGCCCGCGCCGCCGATGTACAGCTCTCCGGCCACCCCCACCGGCACCGGCTCCATCAGCGCGTCGAGGACGTAGGCCGCATCGCCCGAGATCGGGCGGCCGATCGGCACCGTCGCCGCCGCCGGCCGTGACTGCTCGCGATCGAGCTCGTAGGTGCAGCAGCCGATCGTCGCCTCCGTGGGCCCGTAGTGGTTGATGACGCGCGGGCCACCGGCGAGGAGCACGCGTTCGGCGAGCTCCCAGCTGAGGGCCTCGCCGCCGAGGATCAGCCAGCGGCTGGGCAGGATCGAATCGCTGCCGGCGGCGTCGAGCAGAGAGCCGAGGTGCGACGGCGTGATCTTCAGCACGTCGAGCGGCTGGGCGGCCGCGTATGCGGCAAAGGCGGCGCCGTCGGTGGCCACGTCGGTGGCGATCAGATGCAGGCAGCCGCCGCCGGCGAGCGCGGGGAAGATCGCGGTGTTGCCGAGGTCGGTGCTGACGGCGGAGACCGAGCCGAAGTGCAGTCCGCTCGTGGTCGCGTTCTCGCCGAGCGCGCCGATCATGTGCGTGGCGTAGTTGACGAGGTTGCGGTGCGTGACCGCCACGCCCTTCGGCACGCCGGTGGAACCCGACGTGTAGAGGATGTAGGCGGTGCTGTCGGGGCCGAGCACGGCCTTGGGGTCGGTGTCGGGGAGCGCGGAGAGGCGCTCCTCCTCGTGCTCGAGCGAGAGCAGCGTGCCGGCGAAGCCCTCGAGCGGGGCCGCTGCGATCAGGATCCGGGCTCCCGCGGTGTCGAGCTGGGCGAGCAGGCGGGCGGGCGGGTGCTCGGGGTGCAGCGGCACGTATGCGCAGCCTGCCTTGAGGATCCCGAGCATCGCGGCGATGACGTCCGTGGTGCGCTCGAGGCACAGGCCCACGGCGTCTCCCGGCGCGATTCCGCGCTCGGCGAGCAGGTGGGCGATCGAGTTGGCGCGACGGTTCAGCTCCGCGTAGCTGAGCTGGCCATCGGCGGCGCGGAGCGCCGGTGCGTCAGGCGTCCGTCGGGCATATCCCTCGAACAGCTCCTGGATGCACTGCCGCGGGATCGGCGGCTCGGCGGCGACTGCATCGAGCAGGGCCTGCTGGCGTTGCGTCTCATCGAGCAGCGCAAGCTCGTCGATCGGGCGGTCGGGGTCGGCGACGATCTGCTCCAGCAGGCGCAGGAAGTGAGCCGCCATCCGCTCGATCGTGGCCGGCTCGAACAGGTCGCTGCTGAACTCCCACACCGCGTCCAGGCCGCCGCGCTGCTCGTCCAGATACAGGCCGAGGTCGAACTCGGAGGTCAGCTTGGGCACCTCGAACGGCTCGCTGCGGATATCCGGGAGCGCCAGCTCCAGCGGCGCGGGCACGATGAACTCATAGAAGACCTGGAAGATCGGGTGTCTGCTGGCGTCGCGCTCGGTCGTCGCGGCGGCGGCGAGCCGGTCAAACGGCAGCTCCTGATGCGCCACAGCGTCGAGCGTGCTCGCCCGCGCGCGCGAAAGAAGCTCGCGGAAGGTGGGCCGGCCCGTGAGATCGGTGCGCAGCGCGAGCACGTTCGTGAACAGGCCCACCGCCTGCTCGAACTCGACGCGCCCGCGGTTGTCGACCGCGGTGCCGATCACGAGATCGTCCTGCCGCGTGTAGCGGTGGAGGAAGGTCTCAAGCGCTGCGAGCATCGTCATGAAGAAGGTGGCGCCGGCGTCCCGGCCCAGCGCGCGCAGGGCCGCCTCGATCTCGGGGGCGACGGTGGTGCGCAGCCGCGCGCCCTGCATGCTCGGTTGCGGCGGGCGCGTGCGGTCGACGGGAATCTCTATCGGGGGAGCCTCCGCCAGTTGCGCACGCCAATGCTCGAGCTCCTCGCGCAGCACGTCCTCGTTCAGCCGCTCGCGCTGCCAGCGCGAGTAGTCGGGGTACTGGAGGGCCGGCGCAAGCGACGGCTCTTCGCCAGCTCCCAGCGCCTCATACAGCGTGGCCAGCTCGGACTGGATCACGCCCTTGGACCAGTCGTCGCAGACGATGTGGTGGGCGATGAACTGCAACACGTGGGAGTCGGGCCCGAGCACCAGCAGATGCGCACGCAGCAGCGGGCCGCGACTGAGATCGAACGGCACCTGCGCCGCGGCGGCGGCGAGCTCGGTGGCGTGCACTTCGTCGGCGGCCTCGACCACCTCGAGCGTCAGCTCCGACTCGGGTGAGACGAGCTGCACCGGCGCGCCGTCGCGCAACTCGAAGCGCGTACGCAGGGTGTCGTGGCGGAGCGCCAGCTCGGACAGCGCCCGTTCCAGCAGGGGAACGTCGAGCGGGCCGTCGAGCCGCAGCGCCCAGGCGACGTTCGAGACCACGTTGCTGCCGCTCGCCTGGTCGATGAACCAGAAGCGCTCCTGGGCGTAGGAGCAGCGGGCAGGGTCAGCGCCGCTGTCCACTTCCGCGACCCACGCCGCGGGCGCGGCGCCCCGCGCGCGGTCCGCATCGATCGAGCCGGCCAGCGCCGCGATCGTCGGCCGCTGTACGAACGTGCTCAGCTCGATCCCGACGCCGAGACGGGAGCAGGCGCGCGCCACAAGCGCCGCAGCCTGGATCGAGTCGCCGCCGGCGGCGAAGAAGTCCTCCTCCGTCCCGGCTGGCGCAGTTCCCAGCAACTCCGTCCAGATCGCTGCGAGCTCGCGCTCGGAGGAGGTCTGGGGAGTGGACAGCAGCGTCGTCTCGGGCGCCGTCAAGGCTTCACGCATCCCATCCGAAGTCGATTCCAGTGAGCTCGTGCAGGCGTTGATTGTAGGGCCGAAAATGCTCTAGGAGCCGTGCCCGCGTCTCGGGATTCATGTCGTTGTAGGTGGCTGCGTTGAGCTTGCGCAGCTCGCTGGGGCGATGCGGCGGCAGGCCGAGAAAAGTGTGAACTTGATCGAGTGCACCGTGTGGATCGGCGACGAGATCCTCGAACTTCAGGAACAGGATCTGCTCGCGCGGAAACAGCTCAAGCCAGCGGGCGACGTGGTCGGAGTAGCGGCTGCGGTGAAGATATGACCAGTAGCCGAGCGGCGGCGGCAGCGGGGGATTGTAGCGGCGGTCGCGATATACCCGCTCCAGCTCACCCGCCAGCCGCTCGTCTTCCAGCGCGATCGCCTCCTCGAAGCTCTCACACTCCTCCAGCCCCTCCCGGCGCGACATCTGAAAGGCCGAATACGCGCGGTCGACGGGATTGCGCAGCGTCACGATCAGCTTGGCGTCAGGTGTCACCTGGCGGACCCGCTCCGGCACCCAGTGTCCGGTCAGGTAGGAGGCAGTGGCCTCACCCGTGAGCGGCGGCTGCCCGTGCTCGCGCTCGAACTCGCGGCGCTCGCTCTCGAGTGGAAAGTGCCCGCGATACCAGTCGGCACCGCGATGGAAGTTGTAGTCGAAGAACAGCAGCTCCTTGCGCTGGCGCCCATCGGTGCTCGGGCGGGCGACGCATGGATTCATGCAGATCCAATCGAACAGGCTCGTGGTGCCGCACTTCGCAGCGCCGATCACGAGGAAGTCAGGCAACACCCGTCCGCGGCCGGGGCCGAGCCCAGTGGCCCTGCGAAGACCGTAGTAACTGCCCACGGCCAGCTCGAAGGCAGCCGGCGGCAGCGCGTCCTTCAACAGTCGGTGAATTCGCGCTTTACCAGCGAGGTTGCGCTGCCGGCTGTGCGTCTGCTCTTGTGGGCGCAGTCGGGACGTTGCCATTACGAATCCGTTCGAGACAATTATTTAGGTGATAGAGGGAGCACTTGACTTCGAGGCCATCACGGTCATCCAGACCGAGACGTCGGCCTCCTTACCCCCTGCTTTGCGCCCAGCGCAAGGCGTTCAAGATATCACAGAAACTGCCTGCAAACTCTGGGAGAAGACGTTGGTGACAAGCACGCTGCAATCGTCCGGCAGACGCGCCAGTTCGCGCGGGAAAGCACCCGCTGGGACACTCCCCACCAGTGCCCGGCGCCCCTTCGTCGCCGCTTCGGCGTCGATCACCGAGAGCGTCTGCGGCTGCTCGGCGTCGGCTGCGTAGCGATTGGAGTTCGCGACCACGACCGTGGAGCCCCGATTGAGCAGCGCGAGCCCGACGGGCGCAGCTCCGACGCGCACGACTGCGCGAAGCGGGCGCGCAGCCCCGGCGATCAGCCGCTCGAGGTCGAACGCAAGCACCGAATTGCTGCCGCGGGCAGTGACCCAGACCGTCTCGGCTGCGACTGCCACCCGGACCGGCTGGCATCCGGCGGGCACCGAGACCACGACGGCGTGAGCTGGATCGCGCGCGGTATCGCTCGCGCTCAACACCGAAAGCAACCCGCGCTCACCGCTGCCCTGGCTGGTCAGGAGCAAATGCTCGCCGTCCGGGGTCTGGGCCAGCCCGACGGGCAGCGCGGGCACGCGCACCTGACCCACCAGCCGCGCGTATGGGGCCGGCGAGCGCAGCGAGTCCTCGAAGTCGAACACCGACAGGGTGGAGCTGTCCTCGTCGGTGACGTAGACGAAGCGGTCGTCTGGATCGAGGATCGCCTGCATCGAGCCGGTGGAGGGCGAATCGAGCACCAGCACGAGTGGTTCTGGCTCGCCGGCGGCGAGGGCGTCGGCCCGCACGACGATCAGGCCGCCCGCGCTGTTGGCCGCCAGCAGGTAGCGGCCAGCTCGGTCCATCGTCATCCCGCGCGGGACGATGGCCGGATCGAGCCACAACACCTGCTCGAGGCTCCATGGCACGCCGGGGCCCAGGACGAGCAGCCCGCGTGCCTCCGGTCGGGGCATCGAGACGAACGCCCGCGTGCCGTCCGGCGCGACCGTCACTGCGAACGGGCGGGCCGGCAGCGGAGTGAACATAGGGTCGATGCCAGGCAGCGCCGGCGCGCTCGCCGTGCGAGTGCTGCGGCCGGGTGCTCGCGGCGCTCCGAGCGTCGCGGGGAGCAGTGGACGGACTGCCCTAGGAAGCAGCGGACCGAACCATGACAAAGTAGTCGCCGCGGTGGAGCACCTCGCCGGAGTCGAGCTCGTCGATCAGCCGCTCGGGCGTGAATGGCTGCTTGAACACCTGCCAGCGCGAACCGTCAGCCAGGCCTCGGTCCTGGACGGCGCCCTCCTCGCGGCCCTCGCCGGCGGTGTCGAGGATCACGAGCTCGCCGGCGACGCGCCGAGCCTCGCTGCGGAAGCGCCGGCGTTCTGCCCGGTCGAGGTGTCCATAGATGTGAGACGCGAAGCACCGTCCGAACGAGCCGTCGGGAAACGGAAGCGAGAGGGCGTCGCCACGCACGAATATCGCCTCGGGCGCCTGCGCGTTGGCGATCTCCAGCATTGCCTCACTCGCGTCGAGACCGACCACGAGCCCGGGCAGCCAGCGCGTGAGAAAGCCCGTGCCGCATGCCACATCCAGGGTTCGTGCGGGCTCGAGGGCTTCGATCGTAGCCTGCAGCGCCGCAACCTCCTCGCTCCAGCCGGGGCGCAACTGCTCGGTGTTGGCCATCCTTCCCGTTCGCGTCCACCAGTCGTCATAGGTGGGAGCGAGAGCCTCGAAGTACCCCTCGCGGGCTCCCGGCGGGCGTAGCCGCCGCAGGACTGCGCCACGGGCGCGCTTCAGCAACGGACCCCTCCAGACCGTGTTGGTCACGGCGCCGATGCTAGCGCAGCGCCCAGGATTCGACACCGGCCCGACCCCTCGGTAGCATGGAAGCTCGCGGGCTCCGAGCCATGGCGATCAAGGACGGCTTCCTTGGTGATAATCAGTGCACATCGTCAACCGGCACACGATCGACAGGCGCATCCGCAAAAGGCTTCCGGCCGCCGCGTATGACTCACTCAGGAGTGCCTATGACGCGGCGCGCACGCTCGCTGGCCGCAATCCGGGTCGCGGACGGCTGCTCCCCGACTTTCTCATCATCGGTTCGACGAAGTGCGGGACGACAAGCCTTCACGGCTGGCTCGCGGACCACCCGCTGGTGGCGGACACACAGAAGGAGATCCACTTCTTCAACATGAACTACCACCGTCGTGCCGACTGGTACAGGTGCCACTTCCC
>Ga0182030_10019703_pt1 | contig 12802 bp, 13 predicted proteins | sample 812S3MmetaG_FD_121299 | JGI IMG/M metagenome (GOLD analysis project Ga0182030, IMG submission 121299) | Permafrost microbial communities from Stordalen Mire, Sweden - 812S3M metaG (Illumina Assembly) | ecosystem: Environmental > Terrestrial > Soil > Wetlands > Permafrost | place: Sweden... | reverse complement strand
GTATTCTCGACAGACAGACAGACAGAGAGAGAGAGAGAGAGAGTTTAGTCCGCCCATGGTTCCCGGACAACCAAATACAACTTTCATTTGAGATTTGTAGACTTCTACGTTATCATTCTAAAAGAATAATATATTCTGCTCGTTGTACTTGAAGATCCAGGTAGCCATACTCTCTTCTAATAAGAATAGAGAAAGAATAATAAGGATAGAGTCTCCGGTTTTCGTGAACAGCAGCATCACGTGACTCAAAAGCGAAGACAACTTAGGTAGGTTGAACCGCAGCAGTCTTGTGCTTATTTCAACATCCCGCAAACACCACACGGATTGGTCAAGCTTAGAGAAGCAGATGAACATGAGCCATTTTCTGGTCTCGTATTGTAACGGCAGCATGTATTCGATAACCACTCTGCAATAAAAAAAAGCGCGATCATGGCAGCAACACCATCAGAAGCTATAATGAACAGCTGGCTCTCATCACAGAAGGGCCATACCCTCGGCACCAATCAGGATGATCCCAACTACTATACCTCTAATATAGAAACACTCGTCACAGTTTCTTCCCCACAGGGTTTCACCCTCGGGACCGGTGCCCAAATCCTATCATCCGTTCTCAAGTCCTGCCTCTCCACGAGCCACGAACTCATAATCGTAACCTGTTTCTGGGCGAAATCAAAATCTCAACAAGATGTTTCTTGCCTCCTCCGAAAATTATCCCGAAAAGCACTCTCAAAAAATCGAAAAATCCGCGTCCGGCTGTGCTTCTCATCCATATCGATCATGCAGAAATTGTCACAGACATCGTCTTTGGACGGGAAGTTATATCCGACCTCCAGATGGCAGACGATTGGGTTACCGAGCCCAGCTCAGCTGAGAGGTCTGGATTTAGTGGTGAAGAGCGTGTTTGTAAGGCCATTCAGTGTGATGCACCCAAAATTCATCTTGATCGATCGGCAGAGGGCTTTCATGCCGAGTTGTAATGTGAGTTGGGAAGAGTGGTTTGAAGGATCTATTGAGGTACGAGGTAGTATCGCAGGGAAGTTGTTTGATTTTTGGAGTGCATTTTGGGGCAGAGGAGGGAGTGAACTTCTAGCATCAATTTCGGAAGACCCAGGATCCTTTTTCATTAACAAGAGCGAAGTCCCATCATCTGCACCAACCATCCCGACAATTTTACTTCCCTCGCCGCACCACACAACGCCTCAATTTCGGCCATTCTCATCATCATTCCCTGCTCCACCTTCTACGGCACTCAACTCGTTCCTTCTTCACATCTTCCGCTCTGCGAAGGACTCAATCTTTATCCAGACACCGAATCTTACTTGCCGCCCGGTGATTGCTGCACTTATCTCTGCTCTCGGTCGAGGGATCAATGTGCATATCAATACATCTCGACGTTTGATGATTCTTGGGCAGCTCGTTACAGCCGGCACAATCACCGAATTTGAAATATGGAAACTGCGACGTCGATATGCATCTCTGCTCAAAGAATATGAAGCCATGGTTAGAGAGGATCCAGAGGTTGGGATGCCGAGGCCTGGTGCGTTGACCGTTGGTTTTTTTAAGAAGATATCTACTGCGGGAAATGACCTTGCAGGAGAGCCGGTGAAGAGCCACCTAAAACTCACGATTGTTGATGACGATATTGTGGTACTCGGAAGTGGAAACATGGATCGTGCTAGTTGGTATACGAGCCAGGAGTTGGGGATAGCATTCTTCTCAAGGGATATGGCAAAAGAGATCAGGGATAGCGTGGAACAGAATCTAGATGGAAGGCTACATTACGTGTGCTGAAATAACCTCAACCCCTTAATAGAAACCAGTTTATGTGAGAGCTCCCACCTTTCCCTTTTCTCCACTTTTTAGGTGTTCAAGATTTTTTAAACAGTTGTATTTCCAACCAAAATCACCTGCAAACTCGCGAATATATCCCAGCCCCGTCGGTATCGGAAAATGTGCCTAATTCTTCAGAGACGAGATACATAGGCAGCAGTCGCAACCAAAATCTCGATCCTCCTCGCCTTCGTAATAACAACCAAGGCCATCGATGACAACATCGTAAAAAATGCCACCAACCCCAACCTAACCACATATCTCACACAATACAACGTTACAATGGCAACAACCAGCATCAGCGACCCTGTCTACTACATCCGCAACTCGCAAAATACTATTTTCTCTATGCTCACAAAGTCCGTTCTTATCCGGAGGCTTTCTGAATCGAGAACTGAAGAACCGATGGTAGTATGCGAAGATACGCCTGAACACGAGGCGGGTCAATATATCGCTGCTGAGTTGATTAGGACAGTAAATCTGTGCCATCTTTCCAAACATTGCGATCTGGGTCCGTGGATGCGAAGTTGCACGTGTAGAGAGCTCTTGAGCCGGGGTTGGAGAATGATAGGTTTCCAGCATCGGGGGGCGGAGAAGGTGGACAGCTGCTGTTGTTGGATGAGGCATTCGCCTGCCAATCTTCGGTTAGTGGTGGGCGCCTCAAGGAAATGAGGACACGAACTGTGTATCCTCATAGCTTTCCACGAATACGTAACATAGCTTGCCATTGCGGATTTTCGGCCTCGTCCATGGATTGGCTTAGGTATTGCTAGTTTTGGGTAAATATTTTGTGGTGGGGAGATGCGTACGTGAGGTCTAGAGAGGTGTATTCGTTGAGTTGTTCTTCGAGAGATACGATTTCTGCGTGTAAATATAAAAAATTTCGAGTGTTAGTGAAGAGAACTGATGGTAGATTGCAAGGTAGGGGTAGGTGCCTTGGAGAGCGGCTGGTTTGGGGTAGTCCTCTCTGAGGCTGGAATTTATATCACTGGGAGGTTTGGATGTGTTGTGAAAGGTTAAGGATGGTGAGACCTCTTCTGTGAGTTGAACTTCAGCTGATCCCATAATTCGTTATTGTAAGTTGGGCATAAAAAAATGCATAATTGATCAACGCCGTGCTAAGTGGTTGATAGACGACAAGGTCAGCCACCGGCACGTAGTGGGCTCTTCACGAAACAGGGGCGGTTTTTGGCGGGAGTACAGCATTCTAAAGGAGATACGGAACATCTTCATAGTGGACATGATAGTTATGATAAGGGAAAATAGTATTCTCTATCTACACTTACCCTCCGCAAGTCTATCATTCTCCTTCTTGACTCGTTGTTCTTTGGTTTTAGCTTGCTGGCATTGGGTTTCCTTCTCAGTCTCTGCCTCTCGTTTCTTTTCTGCCTCTTTCTTCTTCTTCTTCTTCTTCTTCTTCTTCTTCTTCTTCTTCTTCTTCTTTTCCTCTGGTGAGAATTTCAGCTTCTATTCCGTTGCGGCAGGACGCGATATTCATCCGGACTTGGCTGTCCATGCTCCCTTACCACGAACTCCCTGTTCAATAACATGTGGATTCCACCGGCGATATAGGGTACTGGTCGGAAGATTTCCGTGTAATAGCAATTCGTCCCTCTCAAATAGGTAGGCTAGAGGTTTCCAAGAAACCAGAATTCAAATCCCACCACAACGGTCCAGGTTTTTCTCAAACAGATATCGTTGGTCATCACGGTGCTATAATTCATCCCTCTTAATCAATCGGGGATGGATGCGGCGAAGTGGCCGACATCAAACAATAACACCACGCCCTTCTATCAAGTTCGTAGCTATACGGCATCTACGTTACAATGTAACATTGCATGAAACCCAGAATAAAAGATCCAACAAATTATCGACCTTTGGAAGATTATTAAATGAATAGAAATATTTCTGGACGATAAGACCTGCAATACTTGCCATACTTCTAGCCGGGGGTATTGAATACGTGCTGAATGGATTAGCTGGAGTGTAAGATCTGGCGAAAGACGAGTTTCGCGGAATTTGCGCGACTAGATGATGTTGAGATTTCCTTCCAACCTGGCCGTACTCTATGGCATTTTATTCGTAGATAGCGTTGCGCACTGGAAGATTCTTCGAAGAAATGGCCCACGTCCGCGCTCAGATTTACCTTCATTCATAGACAAGAAGACTCGGGGCCTATTTGTTATGGTAGCTTGATGGCGAGGTCTTTGGCTTATGGGATAGCTGATTGTAACTTATATTAATCGGTGGTGTCTGAGGCCTTACCCATCCACTGAATGCAATTGCGAATGGAAATTTCCTAGACAGCGTTCGGAGCCTTGTTGCAGAAGCTTCGGGCGAGCTAAGAAGAAATGATCATCCCTCGACAGGCTTGTCGCGAATATTGGCAATGCACACAGGATACCATAGGAGATATCAGTAAAACTGAGACCAGAATGCAATAATCACAGGTCGGGTGTGTTGAGCTAGCGATGGAGAAGGCACGAGGTCCTAGAAAATGGAAGGCATCGTTTGATTTGTAGACCCACGGTGTTTGAGGATCTCTTTCGAGAGGCCCAAGGACTTGAAAGATACAGAGCAGAGTGTTCCCTGGTATTTGAGAGATGCTCCTTCTGAAATTTCTTGGCCAAGAATTGAATTGAAGCAGATAAAAAGGAAGGCAGAAAACCCTCGACCTCACTTGAGGGGTCTACTGATGCCGTACTCGCAGTACTTGCTCTATTGGTCCTCGATTTGATGCAAATAAAGAGGTAGTGCACGTTTATTGGTATTCTACGCGTCGAAGGAGGGAAGAGAGAGAAGCTCTCAAGTCTAATAATAAATCTACCTAAGGTGCCAAGGTAGGAGCTACCTTAGGTAGGTAGGTAGCGTAGCCTCCTCACGTGACTATGACAATTAACGGGAGGCAGGAGGACAAGTCTAGGACTAGAAACTTCCATGGTAACTTGCACTCGGACTATGAGAGGACGAAATCAGGAGTTTGTATAGTAATATCAATCTCATATGTGGGACTTTCAATTTATAATGGAAAATGTTGATGGTCTGAGTGCAAGACTGAAAAGCCGAGGTGGAGGACTCGTTCACGCGTCGCGTCTTCCCAGACTTACACGATCTCAACCAGCAACAACCCAACACGAATATGCTCGCCATCCAAAAATCAAAGTCCTACCAAGGGAAATGTGTCCCAAACGTGCTTCCTTGTCGTATAAATCATAATGGCCCTGTTGATGCGTCGAAACGGTACTGGAATCCTGTTGTGAAAGGTACCCCATATCCGCCTTCTCGTATTCCTCAGTAGTAATCGCTGATTCAAATCGATCGCAGATGACAAAATGATCTCCTACTTCCGCGGAAGAAAGCTCCATGCGCGAAAACTAAAGCTTCCGAAGGGGCATAAAGGTGTTGTGGCATCTAGAACAGATAGGATATTACCAACAACGAAAAGCGAAGTGGCGGAAGAGCACGAGGATGAGGACGAAGAGATGGGAGAGGAAGTGAAGATAATGGAGGATATGGGCACTTTTGAAGAGATTGTGGTTTGGGGACATGAGGCTGTGATGGATGAGGGGGATCCGTATGTTAGGGCTGTGGAGGAGTGGATTGGTTTCGCGGAATCGGTGAGCTAAAGTCAGGAGGATGAGGACAACGAGCAATTGCTAATGAGCTATTAGATTCATGCGAGCGAATCTGAAGAAATGCAGACGGATACGACTACGAAATGATATGATATTTGGATACGGTTGTTGGAGTAGGACGACATAATCACGGCGTTAGGATACTGGAAACTTTCAATCATCACGATTCTTTTTTCTCAGCCTTAAACTCCTCCTGTTGTGCAAGCCCTTCTCTGCAACCGAATCTCTTCCCCTCACGCTCGCCTTGCCCTCCTCTCACACCTTCTGCTCCCTTAAAAACCTCTCTTTCAAAGCCACATACCCTTCATGCTCTTTGCACCTCTCCCAACCCACCTTAAAAACCCTACTTACCTCTTCCTTCTCCTCCTTCCCCTCATGGCCTCTGCTCTTCTCAATCAGTTCTCCCCTTCCCCCTCCCTCCACCTTCTTATACTTCCGTCCGCCTTCATGATTAGCATATCTCTTCGCCCTTGTCATCCCCATTTGTATGAACTTCCTAGACATATCCATACCCACGAAATCCTCCTTCTCATAGAATTCCAAGAACTTTTGCCAGAGGGCTGAAGATAATTCTTGAGCGATGGGGACGGTACGGAAACGCCACAAGGGGAGGAGGTGAGATTTGTAGGGCTCGAAAGTTAGGACACCTTGTTCGCCGCGGGCAATGCGGTAGGTGAAGTACCGGGAAGGAGACGGTCTCTGAAATACCATTGTGAGATAGGAGGTGGTGGAAAATGATTGGGGATTGTAGTCGAGGTGCATTTGGGGAGATATGAAGGCGGAGATGAGGAGGGTTTGATGACGTATTTTTGGAACTAACAAAAAGAAGAGCCTGGCTGTCTGTTTAATGTGAACAGAATATCCAATTTCTTTCCATAAATAAAAGTCATAATGTCGAATAAGTAGGCATTTCTCTTTCCATTCTTATTTACAAAGGGCGTGTCTATACGACTTTGCTTTCATACTCAATAAATAAATAGTCTCCTTTGTCCGCGCTTCAGATGATCTCAAAGAACCGATTATATTTCTGTCGTTTCAAAGTAATGAAATCTGAGCCTACGCCGAGCTGCCCTTAATCAATGAAATCCGTCTCAAGCTTCCTTCTCTCATCTCCAATGCTTCGCACTCGGACATCACAGCTCACATCCTGGACCACCGCGTCTCACCAAGATTACGCCAAGAATGCATTGCTAAATCCCCCGGTTTCAACACCCGTGTTTCCCCACTCAAACCACGGGACCGCCGCCGAAAGGGACGAGCCCAGGCGGGTTCTCCAAGTTTGAGATGTATGCGTTCAGGTCGGTTTGATTAGCTAGAGAGATGGAAGGCCGCTCTGGGGTATACGCAAGCGTGAAGAGTGTACCGTCAAGGTTCCTAATGGCGGTAAGGGGTGCCGGGAGCATTGAGGTGAAGACACTCTTGCCGTCAGCGTTGGTATTTGTAATGAAGCGTTAAGGATCTGGGAGATCCTCGGGGGGAGTGGTAGAAGCCGAGGCCATTGTGGTGCTTAACTTTGCTATGATACGGGGATGAACTTTGTTACAGGCGCAAAGCGCTATGTGGTGTAAATCATGAATATATTAAGGAATGATGGTGCCCTAGAGGTGTAGATAATCTATATATGATGCCTAGCGCGTCAGGTGACAAACTTGGAGGCCAAGAGGGGGGATATACCTATGTTATATCTACCCACTGTTGGTAGTAACAGTATAGTAACTTTGCACGAACAAAAGAATATGGGCTTCTGTCCGTATTTGTAACAGAGACTGCGACTTATGCGGTTAGGATCGACTGCTTCCCAATTGCATCGCAGAGGATCTGCTGAAACCATGCAAGCTTGACGTCCATGGACGTCCTCAGGCTCAATGTTCAGAAGCCCGAAAACGGGAGAGTCAGGAAAGGCGACGATAGCCAAGTCCTACTGGGCTTCTGCCATATGTGCGTTGTAAACCCAACGGCAGCCATAGCAATAGAAAAGAGTGATCCTTCGGTATAGTATCTATTTTCCCTTTCCATTCATGAGTCCTTGACCAATGTATGAGAGGGTTTGAGAGATCCTGAACAGCAGATATGAGGGGAATCAGAAGTAGCGATGGAAAAACAGTAAATACATACATCTTGTATTGAATAGTATTTATGGTTCGACTGCAATCAAGGGTCCAACAGACATGAAGCGTCCAGTAGCGCGATGCATGTGCCTTCAACTATAAAACTTGTTTTATATTGAAGGGTTATACGAGAGAAAAGCACATTACTGGTCGAGGTTGACGCTGATTGGCTAGAGTATTATATGATATACTGCCTTTTACTTTGAATACATTTTTGCTATTTATCTAGGGGGCCTTTGGCCCTTACCTGCCGCCTAGCCGAAGGTCTTCCCTTTCCTTCATTCTATTAGTGTCTAAATACCTAGGTATTAGTAGAAGAGTTGAAGGCTAGGTTGTGTGCTTGTAGCGTACCCTGTATTACCTTATCTGCCCGAGGCATCAAGGTCACATGATCTAGCTTAGATAAGGTTGTATGCAAGCACTTTATTACGGCGATGAAGAACGCGTACTCGCGCAGAATCCGTTTACTAGTAGAGAAAGTCGCCGTTCGACGCGTCTTGCTCTAAACGCCCAATCTTCCTCCTGTTCATTTCGTCCATGAACATCAACACACCAACTTCACCAAACTCCATCACATCCCATCACCCAAAATGGCCTCAGTCATGATGTCCGATGCTGTTGAATCTGACATTGGCCCTTCTAGCAGATTTGGTACACCAGCAGCGCGTTCACGACAAAGGGGTAACTCGAGACCGCAGGGCCCTCCATCCGAAAGCGTTGCGTCGTTGAGCGATGATGAAGGCTTCGCCGATGATCAGATTCCAGTGGGCAATGGCAGACCGAAGAGAAGTGATCGCAATGTCCCCAAGGTAGAAGATGCGATCGGGCAAATTGTCCAGAACAGTTTCGAAGATTTCCTCGAGTCGTACGTCTCAACCCCTTCTCCGACCTGGAGTTGCTAACACATCCCCAGATTCATCGAAGACCCTGTCTCATCAGGAGCACCACCTTCGAGCGCACTCACAACCGACAAATACTACATTGCGCAGATTCATGGTCTGCGAACGTACCAGCTCTCGACACTTTACGTGGATTATACGCATCTTTCACAATTCCATGGAGGTGGATTGGCCATGGGAATTATCGAGGAATACTACCGGTTTCTCCCTTTCTTGACGAAAGCTCTTCATAATGTCATCGCAAAGTACGAACCGCGGTATTTCAGAGAGCATCGACAACCCACCGCCTCTAGCAATCAAACCTCTTCTGGTGCTAGCAACGCTGCCTCTGCCAGTCAATCAGACTTCCAAGGGTCTAAGACTACTAATCAACAAACAGACAAATTGTTTGCCCTCGCCTTCTACAATCTACCCCTCGTTTCTCGAGTCAGACACCTCAGAACCGCCAATATTGGTCAATTACTCTCTATCTCGGGCACCGTCACAAGAACATCTGAAGTCCGACCCGAACTCTCTCTTGCTACATTTACCTGCGAGTCCTGTCGAAGCACCATCCCGAATATCGAGCAAACCTTCCGATATAGCGAGCCCACACAATGTCCCAACCAGCAATGTATGAATCGCGTGGCCTGGAGATTGGATATTCGACAAAGTACCTTCGTTGATTGGCAGAAAGTCCGAGTTCAGGAGAACAGCTCTGAGATTCCTACTGGAAGTATGCCTCGAACAATGGATGTCATTCTTCGAGGTGAGATCGTGGACCGAGCCAAGGCTGGAGAGAAATGTATATTTACTGGAGCACTCATCGTCGTCCCAGATGTCAGCCAACTTGGTCTTCCAGGCGTTCGACCTATGGCTGTCCGAGACAATCAGAACAGGAGTGGGGACGCGAACGGAGTTTCTGGATTAAAAGCACTTGGAGTTCGTGATCTTACCTACAGACTCGCTTTCTTGGCTTGTATGGTGACTCCAGATACTTCTACTCCAGGATCTGCTGCTAGCCAACAACTTAATGGCCAATCCAGCAACATTTTAGCTTCATTGAACCAAACCGCTCCAGTTGATCCCAACGAACCTGGAGACCACGCTCAAGAAGCTGTTCTTGCGTCCATGACCCACGCCGAAATTGAGGATCTTCGAAAGATGGTCCACAGCGATCATATCTACTCACGACTCGTCAACTCTCTCGCACCAATGGTCTACGGCCACGAGATCGTCAAGAAGGGTCTTTTACTACAACTGATGTCTGGACTAAGCAAAACGACGCCGGAAGGAATGCAACTGAGGGGTGACATCAATATCTGCATTGTTGGTGATCCTTCAACTTCGAAATCGCAGTTTCTCAAATACATCTGCTCTTTTCTTCCTCGCGCCGTTTACACTTCTGGAAAGGCGTCTTCCGCTGCAGGCCTTACAGCTGCCGTGGTGAAGGACGAGGAAACGGGAGAATTTACAATCGAGGCTGGAGCTCTCATGCTGGCCGACAACGGTATTTGCGCCATCGATGAGTTCGATAAGATGGATATCAGCGATCAAGTTGCTATTCATGAAGCTATGGAACAACAGACGATTTCGATTGCTAAAGCCGGTATCCAAGCAACTCTCAACGCAAGGACTTCCATCTTAGCTGCCGCTAACCCGGTCGGTGGTCGATATAATCGCAAGACCACCCTTCGTGCCAACATCAATATGTCGGCGCCCATCATGTCCCGTTTCGATCTGTTCTTCGTCATCCTCGATGAGTGTAATGAGTCGGTAGACCGTCATCTGGCCGAGCACATCGTCGGTATCCATCAACTCCGGGACGAAGCTATCCAACCCGAATTTACTACAGAGCAGCTCCAGCGCTATATCCGATTTGCTAAGACCTTCAAACCAGAATTTACACCTGAGGCAAAGGAGCTGCTGGTACAGAAATACAAAGAGCTCCGAAGCGACGATGCTCAAGGAGGTATCGGACGGAACAGCTACCGTATAACCGTCAGGCAACTTGAGTCCATGATTCGTCTTTCAGAGGCCATCGCAAAGGCCAATTGCGTTGAGGAGATCACTCCAAGTATGGTCATCGAGGCTTTCAACCTCCTTCGACAAAGTATCATCTCTGTGGAAAAAGATGACGTCGAAGTAGACGAAGATGAAGAAGTTGTCGGCCCCAATGGAGTCAATGGTAATGGTCGGCCAGATAACGATGGTGACTCGCCCATGGGAGATGGTCCTGATGAAGACGAAGATGGTGACAACGGACCAAACGGTGGAGCTGGTGCTAACGGGACAACAAACAGCGCTTCTGCAAAGCCTAAGACGAAGATCACCTACGACAAATACATTTCTGTGGTCAATCTGTTGGTCCAAAGGGTGAACGAGGACGAAATGGGCTCCGGCGAGGGTGTTGAGGGCGAGAAGTTGGTGGAATGGTATTTGGAGCAGAAAGAAGATGAGATGGGTGGAGAGGAAGATTATCATGCCGAGAAGTCGCTGGTTGGTAAAATCATCAGAAGAATGGTAAAGGTATGCCCCCGGTATTCCCCCAATTTTTTTTTTAGCACGACCTAACACATCATAGGAAAATATCCTAATGGAGATTCGCGGCCAAGGCCTTATGGGCGAAGATGGACAAGGTAGCTCAAGCACTGCGGAGCAAAGTGTTTATGTGCTGCATCCTAATTGTGCGGTTGAAGAGTTTTGATGAGCAACGAATAAGTATGTGGTATGAAGGTCGGAGGATAAGGCTGAACTAGGGAACGGATACCATGATTGTAGATTTGGAGTTATGGGAAGGGGTTTGTGGCCACCTTCCGGTTTTGTAGTGGTATAATCAAGCTTAATTCCACTGACCCACGGCTTGTGGCTGGCTACGAAACCGTGAACTTCCTGCCGCGTTGGGCGCCAATTTCAAGCCACTCTGCATAATCGATCAATAAATTCCCCTCGATGCAATTGAAAGCCACGCCTTTGGCGCGCTGTCAGATCAGGCAGATTAGTCCGATCGAATATGTAACCACAAACTGCCCACGCTCCAACTCTATGCTCCTCAACACCTGACAGAGCAGCGTTGAAAGCGCCTTTTGAGTGCCACTTCGGCATCCATAACTAAGATCGGATATCAAGATCCCCCCGGTGAGGTATGATTGGGGTGGCATCCTCGTCCCCGCCGGAATTCGTTAGTGTATCTCGAGACCACCCACGAAAAGACAGACAACGCCACTGACTGAAGTCTGCTTCAGAGTAACCTGCAAGGATTCATCATGATCTTCAAGGCTCCCAATGAGATCACGGTAGCTCCGAGATTCCGTTCGCGTTCTCTTAAAATGTGTACCTCGCTCTTGCTAATCGCGAATCCTGTCACATATTGGCCTAATTTCGGACACCATCGTGTGCATCTGAGACAAAATCTGAAATAGTAGGACATTTCAGAGTCTATGAATTGTGTTTTCATCCTGGTACCCCAGATCGTGAAAGAAAAATCTAGCTTAGATTGCAATCTCATGCCGTAGACGAAGGGCCTGACTTGTGTTGGAATTACCGAAAACATATTTCATGGATGTTCATTTGCCAAATCCAGGTTTGCCACTGATTCAATAATAAATGTTCTCGCCTTTTTCGAGCCAGGTTACAGATCCCGGTCCATCTTTTGAGGGGTCCCATATCCACGTTTCCAAGCTCCACAGCATATCTATTTGCACTTTGATGACCAGTGTCATGGGGCTGGTCACATGACCGTAGCCTGTGGACCAGCTGGGCAGGCCTCAGGGGTCCGAAGGTTCTATAAATACATGCTATATGCGAACTGTAGAATATTAGTCCATTCAATCCACACATTCAACCCGACCTTTACCTACCTTATGTAGTGACCCAATCACACGTGATCTACGCCCCTCTCAACAACGACGGGAGTAGAAGGACATGTAAAGTACTGTGGCTATCTGTAGACCAGAACGATACAATCATCCTGGAGCCGGGTCTCCCATCCTAGCGATGACTGGGGTTGACCGAAAGATGTGGCCTCATTCCATTGCAAGGCCACGCCCCCTGCCGGTGAGATTTTGGTGATAATTCGCTCCTATATTCCCAAAATAGGCGGCCATGATCCACCCTGACAGCGTCCCCACTGAAGACCATCAGTATGACCCTCAGGTAATGCGACTGAAGGTTGCAGTCAATTCAACATCGATTGGCTGTGGTTGGAAAGGGGGGCTGGTCAGGTGACATAGCCGAAGCCCCTTAGTCGATAGGTCTATAGTTGAATAAGCTATAGTAGAATATAATATATTGAAGAACTTGAAGACTATCTAGAGAGGGATGAAAGCCCTCTATATATACTAATTATAAT
>Ga0182030_10019699_pt1 | contig 12803 bp, 9 predicted proteins | sample 812S3MmetaG_FD_121299 | JGI IMG/M metagenome (GOLD analysis project Ga0182030, IMG submission 121299) | Permafrost microbial communities from Stordalen Mire, Sweden - 812S3M metaG (Illumina Assembly) | ecosystem: Environmental > Terrestrial > Soil > Wetlands > Permafrost | place: Sweden... | reverse complement strand
GAACCCCTGAACCGCAAAAGAAACATTCAACATTCCACATTCAACGCCCAATATCGAAGGGGCTCGCGCTGCCGGGTTGGCAGTTGAATGTCGAATGTTGAATGTTTTCTGGGTTCATGGGGAGGGAGAATCCGTTTCCGCGAATCTGCGATATGCTCGCGCTGGATCTACTCCGGTTCAGGGGTTCAATGCGCGAGCGCCTTCGGGGAATTCTCATTCCGGTTTTCTCCCCCACCGAAACGATTCAGTTGAAAAATGAATTAACCACAGATGGACACAGATGAACACAGATCCCAAACCAGAACTGGTTGGTCTAGAGCGGTGCATCAATTGGCGGGGGTTCCATGCTCCAAGCAAGCCCCGCCAAGCCCGTTTTCATCTGTGTCTAGCTGTGTTTATCTGTGGTTTAAAGGAATCGTTCCGGCCCAGGAGAAGGTATTAAAGTTGCTTTTGCACGGGCGATCGCGCAAAATGGCTTTGCTCAAGCTCTCATCGATCTCAGCAATACAAACCTAAAAGTGATTATCATGAAAACCAGATTGTTCTCTTTTTTCATCGCCCTGGCGATGTTCGCAGGCGTTCAGCAAAGCCCGGCCCAAGGAACACGGTTCTTCCGGATTTCGGGACCGGCGGCGACCAGCATCACGGCCTTTAACCCGGACGGAACGATGGTCTGGAGCAACGGGCTGGCCGGCACGAACTATAACGTCCAGACCGGCTCGGTGGTGGCGGGAACGAATTGGGTGGACTATGTGCAGTTGCCGGTGGCCAATAGCGTCAACACCAACCAGCTCGTGGTCTTCAACCCGCCCGCCGGAATGGCGTTCATTCCCGGGGGCTGGTTCACGATGGGCGATACGCTGGATGGCTCAACCGCTGCCATCCCCACGAACGTGACGGTATCGGCGTTTTACATGGACGTTTACCTCGTGACTATCAGTCAGTGGCAAGGCGTGTACAATTGGGCCACGGCCAACGGATATGGTTTTGCCAATGTCGGCTACGGCAGGGGCGCCAATCACCCGGTGCTCGCGGTGGATTGGTTCGACGCGCTGAAGTGGTGCAATGCTCGATCACAGCAGGCGGGATTAACACCAGTGTATTACACGGACCAAGCTTTCACGCAGGTTTATACGAATGGCGACTATGGAACGTCGGTCTTTGTGAATTGGGCCAATAACGGCTACCGATTGCCGACGGAAGCGGAGTGGGAGAAGGCGGCGCGGGGCGGGCTGATCGGGCAACGGTTTCCGTGGGGCGACACGATATCCGAAAGCCAGGCGAACTACTTCGGGGATCCCGCCGTGGACAGTTATGATTTGGGACCGAGCGGATTCAATGCCGCCTTTGACAACGGAGCGCAGCCCTACACCAGCCCGGTGGGCTCCTTTGCGCCGAATGGCTATGGACTTTACGACATGGCTGGGGACGTCTTTGAGTGGTGTTGGGATTGGTATGGCTCACCGTTGGGCCAGCCCACGACGACGAATCCAACCGGAGTGGCATCCGGAAGCAACCGGGTTTTTCGTGGCGGCAGCTGGAATTTTGCGGCCGGCAATGATCGGGTCTATGGTCGCAGCGGCAACTTGCCGTACAACACAGGGAACTTCGGCTTTCGGTGTGTGCGGACGTTTTAGGACACATTATGAGACCGAACGTGATCTGCCACATGTGCACTTCGGTGGATGGCAAGATCCTTGGGGACCGGTGGGGCAAGCTGCCGGGGTACAAGGACGGGAGCGTCCTGTTTGAACGCACGGCGGCGAGCCTGGGCATTGGCGCCTGGCTGGTGGGCACGACCACGATGGATGAGTTCGATGGGCCCAAGACGAAGCTGCCGCGGGCGCGGCAGCCCATCGCGCGGCGGGACCATGTGGTGAACCGGACAGCGCGGCGGCTAGCGATTGGCGCTGACGCCAAGGGGGTCCTGCGTTTCCAACAAAACGAAGTGGGCGGGGACCACGTGGTGCTGCTGGTGACGCAACGCGTGAGCGACGAGTACCTGGCCCATTTGCAAGCGGCGGGTGTCTCGTATCTGTTTTGCGGGAAAAAGGAAATCGACTTGAAGGTGGCGTTGGAGAAGCTCGGCACGATTTTCAAACTGCGCAAGCTGACGTTGCAAGGAGGCGGCAAATTCAATGGCGCCATGCTAAAGGCCGGGCTGGTGGATGAGATCAGCCATCTGACGGTGCCCGTGGCCGACGGCGGGGCGGGCGTCTCCAGCATCTTCGACATTCCGGGCCCGACGCCCGCGAAGGCGGCGGCGACGTTGCGGTTGCTTTCGCTCCGGCAATTGCCGGGCGGGGTGATTTGGGCGCGGTATCGGGTGGTTGCGAGACGGCTGAAGTGAGTTGGGAGGGGGAATGACGTCAACCGCGAAGGTGGAAGGACCCGCGTGGCCGGCGATGGCTCCAGCGCGTCAGGCGCATCGTTTTCGTCTTTTGTATATCACGAAATTGGCGATAGCTGTAACTACAAACACGCTGCCCGTGCTCAAAAGAAATGGGTCGAAAGTAGCCCCCTCACGAAAAACCCAAAACAGAAACAGAATGCCGATCACGCCAAGGAATAAAGAAATGAGTGGAAAAGTCCCTTCTGGGCGGTTCCGGTACGCTCAACCATCACGTTCAATGCGGCCACCCGATTCTCGCAGCGATTCTTGCAGGCGCAGACTGTGCCGACCTCAGCGACGCAATCCGGGCAAAGTGCGCGACCGCGCGAACGACAAATCGCAACTGCGTCAACTGAATGATGTGAAAAACATTTCATAAAGGGTGTCTGCGGCTTAGTTCAAGTCTGATTATACAATGGCTGGATCGCCCATAATCAAGCGAGCCTCGGGTTAATTTACGATTCAGCGTCGTGAATCTCCATTTAATATTGGCGGCAAAAGAATGCAAGTTCCCTCTTCCATTTCCATTTCGGTGGGCGTTTTCAGCCGTCCCGGTGGGACGAGTGCCCGTTTAACACCTATTCCCCCAGATAAATCTGGGGGCTATTTTCAAAAAGTCCCTGCGGGACTACGTCAATTCGTTCCGCTGCCTCGTTCAAAAACCAGATGCGCCCCATGCAATCGGCGAGGGCTCCAGAAAATGGTTGGGGGAGCGAGGCGGTTCGGGATTTTTGCGGACATAAAAACGATCCGGTCCAAATTCAGCGGCGTGTTCGCGAGTTGGCTTTCAGCCAGACGGCATAGTCCTCTTCGTTCAACTCACCGGCGGCTAGCGCCAGCGTGTTTTGGACGACAGATTCCTCACTGGCGGTGAGCACGCGACCGTTAACCTCTAAGCTGCGGGTCGCAAAACGGGAATCGTTTGGAGAGATTTTGCGCGCTTTTATCCAAAGGAGTCCAGTGCACTGGCGAGTGAGCGTGCCGATGGTCGCGGCCTTGGTGTTGATCGGCGTAATGCTCGCAACTTGGCGGCAGCCGCCAAAGAGTGAGGGTGGGCAGTCCGCGACTCCATCCGTTACCTTGGCATCGCGTCCGGACAATGACTTGGCGCCGACCATTGCCAATTATCAGCGAACGGCCAATCAGTCTTTGGAGAAACTGGATGCCCTGCTGACTTGCCAAAACAAACGCGCGTTGCCAGATCTGCCCAGCTACACCGCCTCGACGCCCAGTCTGGCGAACGAATCATTTTAAAATCATGTGGACAGCAAGCGCCTGGATTCCTCCATCAGTTCATGCTCGAAAGCGCTGGCATAGGCGTCGAGGGTGGTCTTCTTGAGGCGCAAGCGGCGCCCTGTCTGGCGCCACGAAGAGACGGCAAGGAAGACCTCGCGCAGGATGTTTATGGCGGGGGCCGGCTGGAGCCCAAAGCGCGAAGCGGCTGCGAGAGCCTCCTCCATAGTGGCATCCGCATGGTCCTCGCTGATGGGCGTCTTGCCGGCGTTCACCCGGTCCATCAAGGGCACTGGATTGAGATCGTAGGCGGGAGCCAGCGCCCAGCGGCCGGGGGCGCGCATCAGGAAGCCGTGGTTGCGCAGATGGTCATCGTAGTTGCTGGCCAGCAATGAGAACACCAGCCGACGCCACAACTCCCGCAAATCACCGGTGACGTCGTGGCCGAACTGGCGAATGGCGTCAGCCAGGAAGGTGTAGGCGCCGGGCTCGCCTGGCGGCAGCCCCAAGAGGCTGGCCCCGGAAATAAACGGGACACGCACCTGACCCGACCGGTCAAACCGGGTGATCACAGCCACGCTGTGAGGCCCCACAGAGACCAACCGGTGGCCAGCCACGCTAATGCGCGCTTGTGCCGCCAGAGTCAGTGCCAGAATCTCACCGGCAGCGATGTCCCGGACGTCATCGGGCTTGGGAAATTTTGCGAGCGCCAGCGTGCCGTCTGGCAGGGCGACCGCCGATTTGGGGCGCGCGCCACCGAGCGGCGACCCGGCCCCGAGGAGAAAGCGCAGGTCGGCGGCGGTGTCGGTTTCGGAGTGAATGGCGTCGGAGGCCCGGAGCAGAGCTTGCAGCCGGACCAGCGGGGGCAACCGCCCCGTGCTTACGGCCAGGAAGGGACCGGCGGCATCCTGGCGGAACCGCAAAGCGCCCAAGCGCGAAGCGTCATCCAAGGCCAGCACATAGTCAATGGCCCGATACGGTTTGGCGGCGAGCACCCCTTTGCGGACGGCTCGTTCGATCAGGATTTGCCCCCAACGGTCGGGCCCGCAGTCCTGAATGGCGCCGGAGAGAACGGCTCCATGCTGCATCCCGGGCCGAAGGGGCAGGGATGTCGGATCAATGGCGAAGGCATCGGGCCGGCGCAGCCATTCGGCGGCGTACTCGAAGGCCACGGTTGGCCCACGCTCAGCCGCGTGCAGCCGGCCCGCCAAGTGCGGCTGTCCTTGCCACTCAATGTGCACTTCCCAGCTCATGAGCGGGCGCGCCGGATGCGCCGGGGCAGGCGCTGCTCTTCCAGTGCGAGCGCCAGATGATCACTGCCCGGCGCGGCCAGATTGGCCAAGCGAGCGTGCAATTGCAATACAAAGGCCGCGGAGGCCAGCGTACCCATGGCCACGGTCGCGTCACCGCGCTCCAGCCGCCAAAGAGTGTCCCGGCTGACAAACAGCCGGGCCGCCATGTCAGCCGTGGCAATGCCGCGCTTGCGCCTTGCCAGGGCCAGATCCCGGCCCAACTTTCGCAGGGCTTGGGCGGCGGGGAACGGAAGAGATGGTGCAGCCATGCACTTACTGTCTTATATAGCGGACGTAGTGTCAATCAACGTCTGCTATATAAGTCCTAAGTATCAAAAGCACGAGGCCCGGAACCTGCCCACCCTGCTTGAGCCTTGCACGCTGAAGCGGCGTGAACGCCGCGCGCCGGTGCCGCTCAACGCGTGTCACCCCATTTGCGCGGTCGCTCGCATTAGAGCAATTTCACAACTTGGTTTTTAGCGGTCGTCGACGATGAGAATCATGCGTGCTTTCGTTTGGGGCCATGGAGGAAGTTTCCGATTTGCGCCAGAAACTCCACGGGTTCGACGGGTTTGGTCATAAATCCGACGCAGCCCGCCTTGAGCGCCGCCGCGCGGGACTCCTCCGAGCCGTTGCCCGTGACCACCACAACGGGAATGTCCCGAGTGTCCACATGGGCCTTTAACTGGCCGATCATCTCCATCCCAGTCATCATGGGCATCTGCAGGTCAGCCAAAATGAGGTCGGGAGGATTTTCCGTCACTCGAAAGAGGGCCGGCAGCGCGTAGGTGGCCGTGCTCACCTCGTATCCGCTGCTCGTCAGCAGGCTGCTGTAGGTCTTCATCACTTCGGCATTGTCCTCGACGATGAGGATTCGTTCTTTTTTTGGGGTGCTTTTCATATCGATTCTCACTTTCTTTCTGGTTTAAGCCCGCCGAGATTTCAAGCTGCTGCTGTGGCCGCCCACCTCGTTAAGGATTTTCTCCGCGACCGGCTTGCCGGTGAGCTCAGCTTTATCTCTCATGCTTGACCTCTGGTGGCCTGGTGCGAATCCAGTAGCTTGGCTGGAACAAGCTCAACCACCTCTTGCATCCTCGGCTTATCTGGCAAACGAAACGAGCTAATTCGGCATAAAACGGCTGGGCGCCATCCACGGCTGGTTTGAATGTCACTTATGAACGTCAAAAGCCGGTCCCTCGATGTTCTTTTGGGCATAATGAAACCGGCTTGCCGGGGCGGTGAAAATCCAGCGTCCCTTCAGGACGCATGAATTCGTTTGGGGCGAGACCAGCCACTTCGTAGCTGGCTTATATCCGCTGTCGCTTCGCGACAATTCCCTTTATCCATTACAAGCGTCTATGAACCAAGCAATGAGATGAAGATGCAATCAGATGACCGCGGCAGGTTGGACTTTCGCCGGGCTGGTCAAAGGCGTTAAATGGGTTCGTGCCAGCGTCCCAGACATTGCTGTTTCCAGATCCGCGACCGTTGGTCGAGCGATTGGGCTTGGATTTCTTCCGGCAATTGACGGAACGCGCCGGGGTTTACCTGATGCGCGATGCGTCGGAAGAGGTACTCTACGTCGGCAAAGCCAAAAACCTCAAGAAACGATTGCACAGCTACCGCGTGGCGAATCCCGACCGGCTGGGCCGGCGGCATTTGCGGTTGCTGCGGGCCGTCTGCCGGATTGAAGTGCTGGAATGCGCGGATGAAACCGCGGCGCTGGCGAAGGAGGCGGAACTATTGCTGGCGCTAAAACCCAAATTCAACCGCGCCGGAGTCTGGGCGGCGACACCCCGTTTCCTGGCTTGGCAACGGGAGGGGAAGCGGCTGTTGCTGGCAATCACGGAGACGCCCATCGACGGCTGGCACGGGTGCGGGCCGATGGGCGGGGGCGCGACCTATTTGCGCGCGGCACTGGCGCGCCTGCTGTGGTACGCGATGAATCCCAGTGCCGGATCCGCCACGATGCCGGCAGGCTGGATCCACGGACGACTGGGCGCGACAGCCGCCGTGGCAAACGCGCGCGAGAGCGAATCAGGCCAGGGGGTGGAGCAGATCTTGTCGGGCCTGTTTGCGGGCGACACCGAAGGGTTTACCGCCTGGATCGGGGAACAAACCAAGCCCTTGGTCCGCACCCACGATCTGGCCATCCGGGATGCCGACTTGGAAACGGTGATCGGATTTATGGAAGCAAAGGCGCGCCGGGCTCCACTCCTGACCACTGCAACGGCGGGAGTTCAAGACGAACGATTCGATCCCATCGCGCCGCCGGCTGGCAATCTTTGGGAGCACGAATGAGCGTCCCCGCGTCAAAACCCGTGCATACGATTTCCGTGCGCGACCTGGTGGAGTTTGTGCTGCGGCGGGGGGATCTCGCCGGCCCGGGTGAGTTTGTGGGCTCCGACCGGGCCCTCGCGGGAATTCGCGGGCACCAAAGTATCCAACGGTCGCGTCCGACGGGCTATCTGACCGAGCTACCCGTGGAACACACGATGGACACGAACGAATTCACGCTACAAGTCCGGGGACGGATCGACGGCTTGCTGATAACGTCCGCGGGCGTTTTGTTGGAGGAGATCAAAACGGTGTGGGGCGCTTGGGACCACCAGCCCGATCCGCTGCACTGGGCGCAGGCCAAATGTTACGGATTCATTCATGCCCGGGAAAATGCATTGGAGGGGATGGACATTCAATTGGTGTATTTGGAATTGCAAACGGGGAAGGTGACGGACTTTCGGCAGACGTTTTCCTTCGGCGAACTGGCCGCGTTTTTCGCGGCGACCACGGCGAGTTACGTGGGCTGGCTCCGCGAATGCCACGAGTGGCGCCGGGCCCGGGATGCCTCCATCCAGTTGTTGCAATTTCCCTTCCCCACCTATCGTCCCGGGCAGCGCGACCTGGCGGTCGCGGCGTATCGCGTGCTGGCCAATGGGGGCCGGCTGTTTCTGGCGGCTCCGACGGGGATTGGCAAAACGATCTCGGTGCTATTCCCGGCGCTCAAGGCACTGGGGGAGGGAAAACTGGAACGCATCTTCTACCTGACGGCCCGCACGGTGGGGCGGGCCATCGCCGAGAAGGCGCTGGCTGACTTGCGCCAGACGGGCTTAAAGCTGCGCGCCGTGACGCTCACCGCGAAGGAAAAGGTCTGCGTCCGCGAAGGGCATGCGTGTGATCCGCTGACGTGTCCGCTGGCGCTGGGGTATTACGACCGCATCAAGCCGGCGATCCGTGAAGCCCTGTCGCGGGAAGAAATCACCCGTGCGGTCCTTGAAGCCGTGGGGCAAGCGCATCAAGTCTGCCCGTTTGAACTTTCATTGGATGTCTCGCTGTGGGCCGATGCGGTGATTTGCGATTACAATTACGTGTTTGATCCGCAGGTTTATTTGCGCCGGCATTTCACCGAGGAGGGTGGCGACCATGGCTTTCTAGTGGATGAAGCGCACAATCTGGTGGATCGGGCGCGAGAGATGTTTTCGGCCGAGCTGGACGGTCGGGAGATCGTGGAGGTCAAACGGGCGGCCAGGCAGGCAGCTCCCCGCTGCACCAAGGCGCTGGCGAAATTGCACGCGGCGATGCGGGCACTCGGGACGGCCGCGGAAGCCCGGGACGAAGCACCTGAACCCTCCGATCCGGCCGTGGAACTCAATTTGTTTCCGGCCAAAATTGTGGCCAGCCGGGAGGAAAGGGACGGCACCACAATCCGCCACGAGTTTCCGGATTCATTGATCGAGCCGCTCGAAATCGCGCTGGCCGAGACGGAAAGCTGGCTGGCCCGGAACCAGCCGGCGGCCTTCCGCGTGGCTTTGCTGGAGCTCTTCTTTCGAATGCATTCTTTCCGCCGCACCGCCGAGACTTACGATGAGCGCTTTGTGACTCTCATCGAAAATGAGCCGGGAATGACGGTGCGGCTGTTTTGCCTGGATCCTTCGGTGTTGCTCCGGCAGGCATTGGCCCGCGGCAAGGCGGCCATCTTCTTCTCCGCCACGCTTGCGCCGTTGGATTATTATCGCGCGCTCTTGGGAGGCACAACCGAGGACCCGGTATTGCAGCTAGCGTCGCCCTTCCCGCCGGACCATCTGGCAGTGCTGGTCCAGGATCGGATTCAAACCCATTTTAAAGGCCGCGCCGAATCGCTCGGCGAAGTGGTGGCGGCGATCGGAACCCTGGTGGAGGGCCGCCGCGGCAACTACCTGGTCTATTTCCCCTCGTATCAATATCTCAATGATGCCTTCCAGGGCTTTCAGGCCAGCCACCCGTCCATCCGGGTGCTGGTCCAGCGCCCCGGCATGACCGAACCGGAACGCGATGAATTTCTCGCGGCCTTTCGGGCTGAACATGGCCAAACGCTAGTGGGCTTCGCGGTGCTGGGGGGGATTTTTGGCGAAGGGATTGACTTGGTGGGCGAATGCCTGATCGGCGCGGTCATCGTGGGCGTGGGGTTGCCGCAGCTTTGCGTGGAACGGGACTTGATTCGCGATTATTTCCAGCAACAAAATGCCGCAGGATTTGAGTATGCCTACACTTTTCCCGGGATGAATCGCGTACTGCAGGCCGTTGGGCGGGTCATCCGGTCAGACACGGACCGGGGCGTGGTGCTGCTCATTGACGCGCGTTTCAACGAGGCCCGTTATCGTCGTTTGTTTCCGGCTTGGTGGAAGTTCCTCCGGGTCCGCCATGCCGGAGCCCTGAGCGAAGCGGTGAGGAGCTTCTGGGGACAAGGGTCGTGAATGGCATTTGCCCAGCCACAACGCCATGGTCACGGAAACTTCAAACACACAAATCGAGGCCAATAAAGTCGCGCATCGTTCATGACCTGCGCGACGTCAAACGAATTGGCGGCGTAGGTCACGATCAATTCGCCGGATGCTGATGACAGCATGGGATGCGCCTTGGCTGCATAGCAAAAAACCTGTTGGTTCCACATGGCTTCCGGACAATGATAAACAACGGTGGCCGAACTCCACGGCCCCCACGGTTCCGTCGCTGTGCGCGCCATGATGTTCTCCGAAAAACCATTTTCACTGCAAATCAATACGTAGCGGCGCGCCGACGACAGCCACGATACTGAAAACTCGCTCGCCATCCTGTCGCAAAGGCCTATCGCAGCCTCGACATTCGTGCTCCAGCCGTCGTGGACGCGAAATTGCCACGAAGCAAAATTCCCAAAATTCGTATCCGGTGCGCGCGCCAGAATCATCAGCTTGCCTGCATCCGTTCGCTCACGCGTGCCGAAAATATAGATGAAACCGTTTGTCTCCAACAACGCAGAGCCAAAGGAGCGAGTTTCCCCTGCTCCGAATCTGGCAAACGGAACTTTTATTTGCCTCACTTGCCATTGGGGAGGTGGTGCGAGCGGATTTGAAACTTCGCCGAGCCAGGTGCCGATTTGGCGAAAGCCAAAAACCGACTTGTCGTCTGTGCGCTCGATTTGAGTCAGGAACAAGAACAATTTCCCGCGTGCCATCACACCGTCGAATAACCAAAGCCAGCCTTTGCCATCTGCGGGTGCGATGAGCGCCGCGGGATTCCCATCGGGAGATTGACCGTGGAAAAACTCGACGGTGGCATTCGTGGGATTGCTGCCGTGCTGCAACGCGGCGGAGTTATGGATCATCGTGGAATGAACGCGGTGTCCCTCGCGCACTTGGCCGATGAACGTATCGCTGAAAAGCCAGAGGGTGAGACCGTTGGTGAGTGCCACGGTAAAGTCACCATCCGCTCCAATCCAGCCATTTGTTTGCTCGAAAAGCCGGTTGAATGGCTGCGCATTTTTGCCGGTCCAATCCGCGCCTTGGGACTGCGCCGCAAACAGCATTGCACCCAAAAGAACTCCAAAATAAATTCGGACCGAAGCATTCATAATACGCCCGCCGCACCATCTGCAACGCACAGGATCATTCGCGAACCATCATGAATGACCAGCCCACGGTCCTGATTTTCTAAATTTCCAGCGGCCGTCTGAAGAATTGCATTCATATTGCAAAATCTCGAGAGAGAATTCAGGTTCAGATCTTCGCGCGGCATAACCGAATTAAATCATGGCCATGTTGGAGCGTTAAATTCCAGAGTTTATGGCCGTCCGAATTCTATGACGCAAAATAATTTTGGCCAAGGGGATTCCCTTGGATTTCAGCCGAACGGGCCGTTTGAAATGGGGAAGACTGAATATAACGAAGAACCTGTGCCGGCCTTTCAGGCCTGAAAAATCATTGGTGGGGCCGGCGGTTCCTGGGCCTTTAGCCCAGGCTTTAACATTGCGGGCTTTCAGCCCTATGAAGCTGACTCATTTCAGAAAGAGCTTCTGACGTCGTTGAAAAGACGCGGCAGCGAATACGAAGAACAATCTTTGTGGAAATGAACTCGTCCGTCCCTGCGGGACTTCGGCCACGCCGAATTTTACCCGGCACTGAAGTGCCGGGCTATTGTCGTGGCGTCGCTTTGCGACAGCCAAGCGGCCAGAGACTCATCGTCTGCCCCGACGCGGGCGCCGCGCGCCATCGCCGGCAGATGGAGGGCGGCTTGAGCGACCCGAGGAGGCCGGTTGCCGATTTTGCGGCGGGCGCGAGCGCGCTTTGAGGGGCGCTTTGACGGCGTCCCCGGCTTTGACGGCAAGGCGGAAATCCACCTGCTTTTTGGCCGTGTCCACGTTGGCAACCTGCACTTCCAGTTGATCGCCCAGGCGGATCACCCGGCGCGTGCGGCGACCCACGAGCTGACCGCGCTGCTCATCGAAAATATAAAAATCATCCGCCATGGTGGATAACGGCACGAGGCCGCTCATGGCCAGGCCTTTCACGTCCACGAAGAAACCGAAGTTCCGCAAATCCGTCACGAAGGCCGGATAATGCTGCGGCCGGCCGGACGACAACTGGGCCTTGAGAAAGGCGAACAGCTTGACGTCTTTGCTGTCGCGTTCGGCATCGGCGGAATTGCGCTCGGTGTCCGAAATGTGCTCGGCCGTGTCCTTGAGGGATTTCCCCGCGCCGATTTCTTTCTGAAACAACGCGCGATGCACCACCAGATCGGCGTAGCGGCGGATGGGCGAGGTGAAGTGGGTGTATTTTTTCTTGGCCAGGCCGTAGTGGCCGAGCGGGTTGATGTCGTAACGCGCCCGCATGAGAGATTTCAAAAAGCCGATCTTGAGCGCCTGGCCGATGGGCAGGGTGCCCAGGTGCTGGAGCAGTTTTTGCACCTCGACCGGGCGGTTCAAATTGCCGCAGGGAACATGATGGCTCAAAACGTTCTCGCGATATTCGAGCAGCCGCCGTTCCTCCGGCGCCTCGTGCACGCGGTAAATCGCGCTGCGGTTCAAGGTCATCAGTTGCGTCGCCACCGCCTCGTTGGCGAGCAGCATGAATTCCTCAACCAGCTGGTGCGAGATGTCGTTCTCGACTTTCTCGATGCTGGTAATGCGCCCGCGCTCGTCGAGCCGGATTTTGCTTTCGGGAAAATCGAGGTCCAGTGAACCGGCCTTGAAACGCAGTCGCCGGACGCGCTGGGCCAGGTCGTTGGCGGCATGCAACATCCGTTCGATGTCACCGACCGGCGGGCGCCGCAACACTTCGAACACTTCGCGGTAGGTGAAGCGGCGGCAGGAGTTGATCGCCGCCGGATAAAATCGGGTCGCCACCACGCGGCCTTCCCGCGAAATCAAAAACTCCACGCACTTCGTCAGCCGGTCCACGTCGGGTTTGAGCGAGCAAAGTTCGTTGCTCAATGCTTCCGGCAGCATGGGAATGACGCGGTCCACGAGGTAGGTGGAATTGCCGCGTTTGGCCGCCTCGGTGTCCAGGGTGGTGCCGGGCTTGACGTAATGGGACACGTCGGCGATGTGCACCCACAGTTTCCATTGCCCGGCGGTGGCCGGCTGCAAACAAATGGCG
>Ga0182030_10019698_pt1 | contig 12803 bp, 12 predicted proteins | sample 812S3MmetaG_FD_121299 | JGI IMG/M metagenome (GOLD analysis project Ga0182030, IMG submission 121299) | Permafrost microbial communities from Stordalen Mire, Sweden - 812S3M metaG (Illumina Assembly) | ecosystem: Environmental > Terrestrial > Soil > Wetlands > Permafrost | place: Sweden... | reverse complement strand
GTGGTGACCGAAGCGGCGCGCGCGTTGTCGCGTCAGCTTGGAGCGCCGGAGTCAGTAACCGGCGGCGCGATCCACCGTTTCACGTAACGGTTTCCCATCCAGGAATCGACCCAGGTTATCAACGAACAACTGGGCCACGACGGAGTCGCGCTTTGGGTGACCGCCGCCGATGTGCGGCAACACGATGATGCCGTCGGCTTTCCAGAACGGGTGCGTTTCGGGAAGCGGCTCCTGCCGGAAGACGTCCAGGATGGCGCCGCCGATCTTCTTCGACCCAGCCGCGGCGATCAACGCGGCATCGTCGATCAGGTGGCCGCGGCCGAAGTTCAACAGCCAGGCGGTGGGTTTCATGTGCGACAGGCGCTCGGCGTCGATGAAGTTCTCGGTCGCCGGCGTCGCGGGCAGCAGCAGCACGACGAAGTCGGAGCGGGCGAGCACGTCATTGGTGCGCTCCGGCGGCAGGACTTCGGCGAGGCCGGGCAGCGGCGTGGGATTTCGTTTCGTTCCGATGACGGTCATGCCCAGAGCGTTGGCCAGGCGCGCGACGTCCTGTCCGACGGCGCCCAGACCGAGGATGCCGAGTGTTTGGCCGGTCAACGGGGTGGCGACGCGGCGGACCCATTTGGAGTGTTGCTGGTCCGCGACGCAGGCCGCGTACGGTTTGGTCAGATAGAACAGACCGCCGAGGATATTCTCCGGCATCGATTCGCGGTGGGTGCCGCGGGCGCAGGTCAGGGTCAAACCCACCGGCAAATCCGGCAGCGCCAACCATCCCTCCACACCAGCGGTCAGCGCCTGGGCCCAACGTAGCGCGGGCATTCGGGGTAGCAGGCCGGGCGGCGCGCCCCACGCGAGCAAGGCTTCCGTCTGGGCCAGTTGGCTGGACGACGGCTGGTCCTTGCGGGACAGGACATCGACGGTGACGCGGTCGGACAGGCCGGCGGCGGTGATGGCATTGACATACGGCTCGGCGCCGTCGGTCCACAGCAAAAGATTGGTTGGCATGGGCGGATCCTGTTCGAGGTTGCCGCCAGCCTAAAGGGTCGCGCGAGGCTGAGTCTACGCCGCCTTCGGCACCGTCCGCTTCGCCCGCAACCGCCGGATCCGTCGCGCGTCGGCGTCCAGAATCCGGAACTCCAACCCGGACGGATGCGAGATCACCTCGCCCTTCGCCGGTACCCGGCCCGCCAGAGTGAACACCAGCCCGCCCACCGTATCGATGTCCGCGTCGCGTTCGTCCTCGCTCAGCACGGGGCCGACGCGTTTCTCGAAGTCCTCCACCGGTAGCCGGGCGTTCAGGTCGAAAGCGCCGTCGGGACGCTCGGTCACCATGGGCGCTTCCTCATCGTCGTGCTCGTCGTCGATTTCGCCGGTGATCGTTTCGACCAGGTCCTCGATCGTCACCAGCCCGTCGATGCCGCCGTATTCGTCCACTACCAGCGCCAGGTGCACCCGCTGCTGACGCATCTGCAGCAACAGATCCAGCACCCGGATGCGCGGCGCCACCATCAGCGGCTTGCGCAGGATCGCCTCGAGGGAGAACGCCTCGGGCCGGCCGACGTAAGCAAACACGTCCTTGACGTGTACCATGCCGATGATGTCGTCCAACTGCTCCCGATACACCGGCAAACGCGAGTGCCCATCGCCGCGGATCTGGTCGATCGTCTGCTCCAGGGTGAGGTCGGCGCGCATGGCGACGATGTCGGCGCGCGGCACCATGACGTCGTCGGCGGTGGTTTCGCGCAGGCGCAGGATATTGGCGATCAGCAGCCGTTCGTGGCGGTCGAGCTCGGACGGCGGGGCGGCCGCTTCCGGCGCGTCGGCGGCCTCCTGCATCAGTTCGGCGATGGATTCCCGCAACGTCGGCTCGGGCGTCTTGCCCAGAAGCGCGCGGATGCGATTGACGAAGGAAGCTCGGCCACTCACGCGCTTTTCCCCTGGGCGGCTTTCCACGGATTGGGCACCCCGATGCGGTGCAGCAAGCGGGCTTCCTCCATTTCCATGCGGCGCGCCTCGCCCGGCTGCTGGTGATCGTGGCCGCGCAGGTGCAGCACGCCGTGCACGATCAGATGTGCCAGATGATGCGTCAGCTTACGTCCGGAGGACGCCGCCTCTCGGCGGATGACGCCAAGCGCCAGTACCAGTTCAGGGGCGGGATGTTCGTAGGTCAACACATTGGTGGGCTTGTTCTTGCCGCGATGGCGGGCGTTGAGGCCTCGTACCAGGCGATCGTCCGCCAGCACCACGCTGACACCCGACGGTGCCGCGACGCCCATGACCTGAGCGGCCCGCGCGACGAGTACATCCACTCGCGGCACGAACCGGCGCCAGGCTGGGTCCATCACGATGACCCGGAGTTGTGTTTCGGCCTCCTGTTCAGGGGAGGCCCGCCGACTATGCGGTTCCATTATCCTTGTCGCGGGACTTGCCCGGTGACTGTCTTCAGCCCGGCATTATGCCGCGGCGCACCCAGGAAAGCCAGCACGGTGTTAGGTCGGTCATGCAACCGTCATGGCGCGTCGTTGACCTGGGCCGACCGGCGGATCATATGGCACGTCGGCACGGTCCGCGCCGCGTCGAATCCCCGGGCGAGGGCAGCATGACGAAGGTGACGGAACCACGGTTCATCATCAGCACAGCCGGCCAGGTCGCGGCGGAACTCGCGCGCAGTGGCGTGGATGCCGATCAACCGGTGATGATCGCGATTGAACCGGATGATTGGCTGACTGAGGTCCGCCGGTTCGCTCGGCCACGGGTGATCGCGGAAGGTTGGACCGACGAAGACATCGATCGCATCATCGACGAAGAGCATGACGCGGTGCAGTCATTGCTCAAATGAGGCTGGTGGTAGACACCAACGTCTTCGTCAGCGCCGCTATCAAGGACACCGCGTGGCCCGCGTTGGTCGTCCGTTGGTTTGACAGATTCGGCGGTCTGCTCAAAACATCGGCCACGGAACAAGAGGTGTTCGGCATGGCCCAGGCGATGCGGTACGCCGACCGAATCGATGTGCGGCGGGTGTCACCACCGCCGTTGGTCGCGGAACAGACCGTCCCGCCCCGTGGAAAAGCGCCGGGTGAATGTGTCACCGATCGAACAGGAGCGGGCGACAACGTCAGGCCGGATGGCCCGGACGAAGCGATCCCTCAGTCCCCGCCGCCCAGCCTTGCCCCCGCCTCGCGCCGCGTGTCACCCTCGGCGGTGGCGCGCTGGTCGTAGGCATCGACGATCCGGCCGACCAGCGGGTGGCGCACCACGTCGCGATTGTCGAAGCGAACGACCTTGATGCCTTGCACGCCCTCCAGCGTGTCCAACGCGTCGGCCAGACCCGATCGCATGCCGTGCGGCAGATCGACCTGCGTCAGATCGCCGGTGATGACCATGCGGGAGCCCTCGCCCAACCGGGTCAGAAACATCTTCATCTGAACGGCGGTGGTATTCTGGGCCTCGTCGAGAATGGCGAAGGAATGCGCCAGGGTGCGGCCGCGCATGAAGGCCAGTGGAGCGACTTCGATCTCACCATTGGCCATGCGGCGGATTACCTGGTCGGCGGGCATCATGTCGTGCAGCGCGTCGTATAAGGGCCGCAAATAGGGATCGACCTTCTCCTTCATGTCGCCGGGCAGAAAGCCGAGCCGCTCGCCCGCCTCCACCGCCGGGCGCGACAGGATGATGCGGTCCACGCTGCCCGCTTGCAGCATCGCGACGGCCTGCGCCACCGCCAGATAGGTTTTGCCGGTGCCGGCGGGACCGACGCCGAACACCATTTCGTGCGACGAGAGCGCTTCCATATACGCCACCTGGCCGGCGCTGCGGGCCCCCACGGCGCCTTTGCGGGTGCGAATGGCGGGCAGGTCCGACAGCGGCAGCCGAGGGTCGGTGTCCACTTCGACCATGCGGATCGCCGCCTCGACGTCCGGTTTGCCGACGCTTTCGCCGCGTTCCAACCGCCGCCACAACCCTTGCAGCGCGTTCTGCGCCGCTTCCACCCGCGCCGCGTCGCCGGCGATGGCGACCCGGTTGCCGCGGCAGGAGAGCCTGACACCGAGCGCCTGCTCGATTCGCACCAAATGCCGGTCATGATCCCCTAAAAGCAGGGGCAACAGCATGTTATCGTTGAACTGAACGGTGATGGCCTTGCCGCCATTGGGCGGGGTGGCCGAGGATGCGAGCGAACCGGCGATTTGGGTCAAGCGCTGAGTCTCTCCTGGACAAGGGTTCCTGACAACGAGTTTGGATGAACGTCACGGATCAGCACCGCCCGTTCCTCGCCGACGAGGCTGACAGAACCGGTGATGTGAATGGGTTGAAGATATTGTGACCGTCCAACGACCTGACCAGGGTGGCGGCCCGGTCCGGTGAACAGCACGTCCATGGTGGAGCCGACACAGGCCGTGTTGAATCGCGTCTGTTGCTCCCGCAGCAGGGCTTGCAACGACTGGAGGCGGCGGTCTTTCACGGCTTCCGGCACCTGTCCGGGCGCACCCGCCGCCGGCGTTCCTGGCCGCCGCGAATACTTGAAACTATACGCCTGGGCGAAACCGACATCGCGAACCAGAGCCATCGTGGCTTCAAAATCGGCGTCGGATTCTCCCGGATGGCCGACGATGAAGTCGGACGACAGCGCCAGTTCCGGACGGGCTTCGCGCAGCCGGGCGGTCAGGCGGCGGTAGTCGTCGGCGGTGTGCTTGCGGTTCATCGCCGCCAGGATGCGGTCGGAGCCGGACTGCACCGGAAGATGCAGGAACGGCATCAGGGTTGGCAGGTCGCGGTGCGCCTCGATCAGTCCGTCGTCCATGTCGCGGGGATGCGACGTCGCGTAACGCAGTCGCGCCAGGCCCGGCAGGTCCGCCATCGCGCGCAACAGACGGCCCAGACCCCAGGGCGTGCCGTCGGGTGCCTCGCCGTGCCAGGCGTTGACGTTCTGGCCAAGCAACGTGATCTCCCGGGAGCCTTGCGCGATCAGGCGGCGGGCTTCGGCCAGGATGGTGGCGGCGGAGCGGCTTTGCTCGGCGCCGCGGGTGTATGGGACGACGCAGAAGCTGCAGAACTTGTCGCAGCCTTCCTGCACGGTCAGGAACGCGGTGACGCCCTGGGGCGCGGATTGTTCCGGCAGATGGTCGAACTTGTCCTCGGTGGGGAAGTCCGTTTCGATCACCGCGCCGCCGGCCCGCGCCGCCTGAGCCACCATCTCCGGTAGACGATGGTAGGTCTGCGGGCCGAGCACGATGTCCACGTAGGGGGCACGGGCGAGAATTTCCTTGCCCTCGGCCTGCGCCACACAACCGGCGACGGCCAGGATCATGCGGCCGTCGGTTGCGTCCTTCAGGCGGCGCAGACGGCCGAGCTCGGAAAACACCTTCTCAGCCGCTTTGTCGCGGATATGGCAGGTGTTGAGGATCACCATGTCGGCGCCCTCGGGCGTGTCGGTCGGGGCGTAGCCGAGCGGAGCCAGCACGTCGGACATGCGGCCGCTGTCGTACACGTTCATCTGGCAACCCCAGGTGATGACGTGCAGACGCTTGCGCGCGGGTTCATGGGACGTCCGAAGGATCGTGATTGCCTGGTCCGCGCCGGTCATTGACCAAACTCCGCCACACCCAACCGGAACAGCCCGGCTGGAACGGCGGGAGACATCGTTGGGGCTGAGCCCCTGGTCAAGCGGGTGCGTGCAATATGGACTCCGGTTGGCGGAGGGAGTGTGCCAGGAAGGGAGGCGGTGTTGTCAATGATTCGAATTGGGGCGGGGAGGACGGGAGGGGCGGTTCGGCCCGGGAGCGCAACGGAAAATCCCGGACCTGGCGCCACTGAAGTAATACCAGCCGCCAGGAATGACGTACCGGCCACCCAGCCGTCATGCCAGGGCCCGACCCTGGCATGTCGTGATGCAGGTCCGGTGCTCGCGGATCAGGGAAAGATATCTGGGCAGGCCGATCCTCGGGTCAAGCCCGAGGAAGACGCTACAGGGGCTCCGCGTCTCCGCTTTGAATACTTGCGTTGCCGACCCCGCACTCGGTCAGCTACGGCGAGCCGGCAACCAAATCGCGGATAATACTCTTCAATCTCCACGCAAGATCTGACTTAAAAACAATCTTAACCGATCCGTTTGCGGATTTTCGAAAATCTGCCCAGGTGGCCCGCTTTCGACTATTTCTCCACGGTCCATGAACACGACGCGATGCGCGACCTGACGGGCGAACCCCATCTCATGCGTCACGCAAACCATCGTCATGCCGGATTCCGCCAAACCGATCATCGTATCCAGTACTTCCTTGATCATCTCCGGATCCAACGCCGACGTCGGCTCATCGAAAAGCATGACTTTCGGCTGCATGCACAGCGCCCGGGCGATCGCCACGCGTTGTTGCTGACCGCCGGACAACTGACCCGGATACTTCTTCGCCTGTTCCGGAATTTTGACCCTCTCCAGATACGTCATCGCAAGTTCTTCAGCCTGTGCCTTGGGCATCTTGCGGACCCAGATCGGCGCCAGCGTGCAGTTCTCCAGAATGGTCAGATGCGGAAACAAATTGAATGACTGAAACACCATGCCGACTTCGCGACGAATCGTGTCCAGCGCTCGCGTGTCATCGGTCAGTTCGGTATCCTCAACGAAAATCCGGCCCGCCTGATGCGTCTCCAACCGGTTGATGCAGCGGATCATCGTGGACTTTCCGGAACCCGACGGGCCGCAAACGACCACGCGTTCCCGCTCCCCGATGGTCAGCGAAATGTCGCGCAATACGTGCAAGGCACCGTACCACTTGTTCACCTTATCCAGCGTGATCGCCGCTTTTCCCGTTACCGTCTGGCTCATGGCGCGCGTGCTCCGTCAGCGGCGTTGCGATGCGCCAAGTTCTCGTTCCAGCCCGCGGCTGTAACGAGACATGGCGAAGCAGAACGCGATGTAAATCAGTGCGAGCGTGATGTAGACCTCGGTCGAAAAGCTCTGCCAGGGTGGATCGCTCAATGCGACCTTTCCCATGGTCAACAGGTCGAACAGGCCGATGATCAGCACCAGGCTGGTGTCCTTGAAGAAGCCGATGAACGTGTTGACCAGTGGCGGAATCACAAGGCGCAACGCCTGCGGCAGCACGATGAAGCCGGTCTTTTTCCAGTAGCTCAGGCCAAGAGCGTCGGCCGCTTCGGCCTGGCCTTTGGGCAGCGCCTGCAGGCCACCGCGCACGACCTCGGCCAGATAGGCGGCGGCGAACAGGATAATGGCGATCTGCGCGCGCAACAATTTGTCGATGTTGACTCCGGCGGGCATGAACAGGGGGAACATCACGCTGGCCATGAACAGAACGGAGATCAACGGCACGCCGCGGATCAGTTCGACGTAAACGACGCAGAGCGTTTTCACCGCCGGCAAGTGCGTGGACCGGCGGCCGAGGGCCACCAGGACCGCCAACGGAAAGCCGAACGCGAGGCCGAACGTCGCCAGGATCAGCGTGATCGGCAGGCCGCCCCATTGATCGTCGCTCACCACCGGCAGGCCGAACACGCCGCCCCACATCAACACACCGACGACGGTCAAAGCGGCAGCCCAGATCAGCACGAGTTCCTTGCGCCAGAAGCGCCGCATCGCGGAGACGGCGTAAAGTCCGATGAAAATCAGCACCACGATCGCCGGGCGCCATTGCTCGTCGTATGGGTAACGGCCGAACAGGATCAGCCGGTACTTATCGGCGATGACAGCCCAGCATGCGCCGATGCCTTTGATGTTTTGGCAGACGGCGGTTTGGGCGATGCCGTTGGCCGAGTAAGGTACCGTCCAGATCGCGTTGAAGAGCGCCCACGAGACGAAGGCGATGATGATGCGGACAATGATGTAGCCGAGCGCGAGTGTCACCGCGGTCGATATCCATGTTGGGAACAGGTTGGTCTTCAACCATGCCAACGCTCCCGCGCCGGCTGGCGCGTCACGCGATGGAACCGGTAGGGGCCGCGCGACGCTTGAGGTCATGCTCATGGGCTCAGCGCTCCACCAGCGCGATGTGCGCGTTGTACCAGTTCATGAACAGGCTGATCGACAGGCTGATGGTCAAATAGACGGCCATGATGACCGCGATGCCCTCGATCGCCTGGCCGGTCTGGTTCAATGTCGTATTCGCAACCGAAACGAGATCCTGGTAGCCGATGGCGACCGCGAGCGAGCTGTTCTTGATCAGGTTCAAATACTGGCTGGTCATCGGCGGAACGATCACGCGCAACGCCTGCGGCAGGACGATCCGCCGCAGCACCGCGCCTCGTTTCAGGCCCAGAGCCCCCGCCGCCTCCCATTGGCCCATCGGCACGGCCTGAATGCCGGAGCGCACGATCTCCGCGATATAGCCGGCGGTGTAGGTTACCAGCCCCAGAAGCAAAGCGAAGTATTCGGGGCTGATGTTGGCGCCGCCGGTGAAATTGAAGCCATGCAAAGCGGGCACGTCCCATTGGAACGGTGCGCCAAGCACGGCCCAAACCAATAGCGGCAGTGCCAGCAGCATGCCCACCGCGACGGGCCAGACGGCGGGACGGTCGCCTGTCGCCTCCTGCAGCAACCGCGCGCGGCGGTTCCACCACCAGGTGCCGACGATACCGACGATGAACATCAGCAAGGCAACGGTGTGCGCGGTTTCCCAATTGAGTGTCGGCAGCTTCAGGCCGCGATTGGACAGCCACACCGCGCCGCCAATCGACAACGCGTTGCGCGGAGCGGGCAGGCCTTGCAGGATCGTGTACCAGAACAACAGTTGCAGCAGCAGCGGAATGTCGCGGATCGTCTCCACGTAAAACGCGGTCAGCCGAGCCATCAGCCAGTTCTTCGACAGCCGTCCGATCCCGATCAGCGTGCCGAGGATCGTCGCCAGCACGATGCCGACCACCGCCACCTTCAATGTGTTCAGTACGCCGATCAGCAGCGCCCGGCCGTAGGTATCCTCCGCCGGATTATAGGAAATCAGCGACTCGCCGATCGGAATGCCGGCGGTCCTGGTGAGAAATCCAAATCCCGTCGCGATCCGCCGCGACGCTAGGTTCTGACTGGTGTTGTGGATCAGGTACCAGACGACAGCCGCGACACCGCCCAGAATAACGACTTGCCAGACGATGGCTCGGAACCGCGGATCGGACCAGGACAGCCGCATCGCACGCTTCGGTGCGACGCGGCCGGATGTCAGCCGAGGATCAAGCGTTGCGTCCGACACGTATCCCAAGATCCTTCAATAAGGGTTCCGTCTTGAAAGCTCCTGTTCCGATCAGCGAATTGGCGGCGCGTATTGCAGGCCGCCCTTGGTCCAGATGTTGTTGATGGCGCGCGGCACGCCCATCGGCGTGATGTTTCGGTCCCAGACCTCGCCCAGGTTGCCGACCTGCTTGATGACGTTGTACGCCCATTTCGGATCGACACCGAGCGCCTTGCCCATCTCTCCCTCAAGTCCCAGCAAGCGGCGGATGTCGGGGTCTTTCGAGTCCATGAACGTATCGATGTTCTGGCTGGTGATGCCTTTTTCCTCGGCGATGATCATCGCGGCGAAGGTCCAGCGCACCAGGTCGAACCATTTATCATCGCCCTTGCGGACCATGACGCCAAGCGGCTCCTTGCTGATGATGTCGGGCAGCAGCACGAAGTCGGTCGCCTTGGGTTGGGTGAACCGGAACGTCGCCAGCGCGGACGCGTCGGTCGAATAGGCATCGCAACGGCCCGACAGGAACGCGGCCTGGATCTCGGTCAGGTCGGCGATCAGGATCGGGGTGAATTTCATGTTGTTCAACCTGAAGTAATCGCTGTCCGCGAGTTCGGTCGATGTGCCGGGCTGCACGCAAACGGTGGCGCCGTCCAGTTCCTTCGCCGCTTTCACGCCGGAAGCGGCTTTCACCAGGAACCCGGTGCCGTCATAGAAATTAACCCAGGCGAATTCGAGGCCGAGATTGCCTTCGCGGCCCAACGTCCAGGTCGTGCTGCGCGACAGTAGATCGACCTCACCCGATTGCAGGGCGGTGAAGCGGTTCTGCGTGGTGGTCGGGACGAACTTAACTTTGGCGACGTCGCCGAGCGCCGCGGCGGTGACCGCGCGGCAGGTGTCGGCGTCCAAACCGCGCATCACGCCTTGTGAGTCGGGCAGCGAGAAGCCTGGCACCGTGCCGGCCATTCCGCATAGCACCTGGCCACGGGCTTTCGCCGCGTCCAGCGTGGCCGAGCCCGACCCTTGCGCATGCGTCGCGCCAACGCCGAAACATGTCAGCGCGACGAGGGCCGCCGCCCCAAAAAATACCCGCATATACAAAGTCTCCCTGCCCAAACCGCGGGTCTGTCCCGCGTTTGAGGGAATGTCCCGCGGTGCGGCAAGAAGATCAATGGGTCATGGCGCGGTGGGAACTCGCGTCAGGCGTGCATGGACACGATCGGGTCATCGGTTCGTGTTCACCACTCCGGCAAACCGGCCCGCCGCAAGCCCGCCGCGTAACGTTCGATATCCTCGGGTAAACTCATCGGGGAGCGGCGGATCGCGTCTCGAACGGTAAACTCCGGCTCCAGTTTCAGCAGACGGGCCATGACGCTCGTGGCCTCCTGCTGGCAGTCCAGATGGCCAAGCACGGCCAAATACCCTTTGAACGACGATGAAAACCAGGGATTGAGCTCGATCGCCTTGCGGCCGGCGTCCGCTGCGTCCTGATACTCGCCGCGCAGCAAATGCGGCATGATGATCGCCGCCAGGAAGAAGAACAGATGCGGATCCGACGGTGACAACTGGATCGCCTGCCGCATGCGGGCCAGTGCCGCGTCGTGGTCGCCCAGATAGGTCAACGCGAACCCGGAAAAGCACCAGGCGAGCGCGAGATTGGGATTGAGCGAAATCGCCCGCTCATGCAGCACGATGGCTTCGGAGGGACGCTTCATCAGGAAGCCGCGGACATGGCCGGCCAGGGCCAGCGCGCGTGCGTCGTTGGGATCCATCGCCACCGCGGAGTCGGCGAGCAGAGCGGCGCGGTTGGTCGCGGCTTCCGGGTCGGGCGCCCATCCCTGGCCGACGAGGAACAGGTGCCAGTAGGCGTACCAGGCCAGCGCGTCGGCGTGGGTTGGATCGGCGCGCAACGCGGCCTCCAGCAAATCGCCGGCGGCGTGGAACGAGGTCCGGTCGAGGCGGTAAATCGCCGGCACCGCCTGCAACACCAGATCCCGCGCCGAGGTGCTGTGCAGGTTGCGCAGCGCTGCCCGCTCTCCTTCCCGCATCAGCAGCACCGGATCCACCTGGGCAACGATCGCGGCGGCGACCCAGTCCTGCGCGGTCAGCGAGTCCGAAGCATCGTGATCGAAACGATTAGCCCAGACGATGACGCCACCGGCGCGCATGTCCAACAGGCGGACGGTGATGCGCAGGCGATCGCCGCCGCGTTGGATCGTGCCGTCCAGAATGAAGTCGAGATCGGCGTCAGACCACTTCGGCGAGCCATCGCCGCGTTCGCCCTCGATCGCGCTGAGCGACCTGCCGGACACGCAGGAGATCCAACGGAACCGCGACAACGCCATGGTGACTTCCTCGGCGAGGCCCGCCGGCAGCGCCTGGTCGACCTCGGCCCCGATCACCCGCATCTCGCGAATCCCAAGTCTGAGGCTGCCGCGTCTGGGTCGACCCGGGGCGCGTTCCTCGACCCGGTCCGTCAGATCGACCCCATCCCTCGGCTCGGAGACGGTCAGCATGCCACGGCGGTTCCCAGGCGGCCAATGGTCGGCGCCGTCGCGGATTTGCGCCAGCAACACCGCCATGTCGGCGGGGGGGGGCTGTTCCGGGCTTAAACCCATCGCGTCGCGCCACTGCTCCAGCGCCAGACGCGCGGCGGAGCGGTCGCTGAGTTCGATGTGAGCCTGGATCAACGCCCTCCAGGCGCCGTCATGCGCCGGGTCGATCCGCAGCAGCGCCCTGGCGGCGGCGATGGTTTCGGCGCCCTGGTGGCGCACCTGTAGAAACGCTTCGCCGGTCGCGCGAGCGATGGCGGTCAGCCGCCGCCGCTCCTTGCCCAGCCAATCGTCGAACGATGGATCGAGGCCGCCCAGATCCTCCAGGAATCCGTCCTGAAACAGCCCGAGCAATTCGGTGCGGGACGCCGCCGGGCCGATCGCGGCCAACGCATCGACGGACACGCCGCGCAGGTCCATCGATAGCGTATGACGTTCGGCCACCAGGATGCGGCTCCAATTGGAGCCCAGTGTTTCCTGTAGTTCATGCACCGCCTGACGCAGCGAGGCGCGTGCCTGTTCGTTTTCTCGCTGACTCCAGAGCAACGCGGTGAGTTGGGTGCGCAGCACGGGTCTTGGCGCGGTGAGGGTCAGCATCGCGACGACCGCCCGGGTTTTTCGGGAGCGAGGGAGGAAGTCGGCGCCGCGCGCATCCTGGATGGCCATTCCGCCGAACAATCGGATCGACAGGCTGGACTCCCGGCTGGGTTCGTCGCGGCGCATCTGCGTGGTAAGCCTCGCGGTCCGGCCGATTTCCCGCCCAGTGCCCAACGCTCTGGCGGCGGATTTGATTATCCAGGCTCTGTAACGACATAGCGGCAATATTACGTGGTGAAACAAAGTCATCTGACCGTTAAATCGGCGAAAGACTCGTGTATTCGCGTGGCGCGCGGGTGGCTTCGAGCGGGAATGCCGCGAATGGGAGGCCGAGAAAGGTGAGAGGCCTCTCATCGTCATGGCACGGCTCGACCGCATAGGCATCAAGATAAGCCGCCGTGGAGGACAATGACCGCCTTTTCCCGTCATCCTCGGGCTCGACCCGAGGATCTCTCGACCCCGCCAAGGACGTTAAAAGTCGGGCAAG
>Ga0182030_10019697_pt1 | contig 12803 bp, 9 predicted proteins | sample 812S3MmetaG_FD_121299 | JGI IMG/M metagenome (GOLD analysis project Ga0182030, IMG submission 121299) | Permafrost microbial communities from Stordalen Mire, Sweden - 812S3M metaG (Illumina Assembly) | ecosystem: Environmental > Terrestrial > Soil > Wetlands > Permafrost | place: Sweden... | reverse complement strand
TCATCGGCGGGAACGATGTACCAGGGCACATCGCTCGTGCTCGTCGCACCGAGGCATTCCCCAAAGGCCGTCATATAGTGATGCCAGAATTTTCGCTCCGCGATGTCCGCGAGGCTGAACTTCCAGTTTTTTTCGGGCTCGTCGATGCGCGCCAGGAACCGCTTGCGTTGCTCGTCCTTCGACAAATGAAGGTAAAACTTGACGATGCGGGTTCCGTTGGCATGGAGATGTCTTTCCAAATCGACGATCGAACGATAACGGTCGTGCCAGATCGCCGTTTCGTCTGGCAAGGCTTCCAGGAGGCCCTCAGCGTGGAGAATCTCCGGATGCACGCGCACGATCAGCACCTCCTCGTAATAGGATCGATTGAAGATACCGATCCGCCCGCGTTCCGGTAAATCGCGCGTGGTACGCCAGAGAAAATCGTGCAACAATTCGTCGGCGCTGGGATGCTTGAAACTGAAGACCTGGCAGCCTTGCGGGTTGACGCCTGACATCACATGCCTGATGGCACCGTCCTTTCCGGCTGCGTCCATCGCCTGAAATATCAGTAGAATCGCGTGGTGGCTGGATGCGTAGAGCAGTTGTTGCATATCGCTCAATCGCGCGATGTGCTTTTCCAGCAGTTTATTGTATTGCTTCTTCGACTTGTAAACGGGATCGACCTTGGTCGGCCACTTCCTGAGGTCGACCTCGTGTCCCTCCCGCACGCGAAAGTCCTTTGCGTCGATTTTCATCTGCTTCCTTTCGGCGGCGGTGGCCGCGGCCGGTTCAGTATCGCGGCGATGTTCGTTGGCTCATCGGATCACTCGGCGACCTTTGGCGTCGGTGCCGGCGGTTTCGTGGCATCGGTTTCTGGCTGAGACCTGGGTGTGGTTTCAGGCGTGTTCGCGGCCGCGCTGCCCGCCTCAGCCCGCGTAATGCTTTGGGCGATGAGCCGCCCGGCCTCATCAGGGTTTTTGAGGAGGCCGGTCAGGAGGACGTCGGCTAACGGCGTTTTGAGCAGTGCCGCGATATCCGTAGTGGGTACAGGCTCGGGCTCGGCTTTGACCTCAGTCTGAGGCCGGACGTTGGTATCGGACCCGGGTTCGGTCTTGGCTTCGGGCTCAGGCGCCGCTGTCGCTTCCGATCCGGCATAAGCTTTGGGTTCGGTCTTGGCTTCAGGCTCGGAGGCTGCTTGCGTTTCGGGGTCGGCCGTGGGTTCCGTTTTAGATCCGGTGTCCGGCTCAGCTTTCGCTTCAGGCCGGGCATCGGCCTTAGGTCCGGCGCTCGCGTCAGGCTCAGGGGCTGCTTCCGCTCCGGGCGCGGCCTTGGCGTCAGTCTTCGTCAGGATTTTTGCCTGAGGCGCGGCCCTGGCGCCGGGAATATCAAGAACGCGATACGCGAGCAATTTCACGCGGTCATTTACCAGGAACCACGCCAGGGCGTAGCCCCAGACGAACAAGGCCCAACTCCAGCCGAGCGGAGTCATGAACAGCCCGTACACGGCGATCAAGGTTGCGACCGCTTGCGTGCCGCCCACTGCCACCCACAAGATCCGAGCCGGACGAATGGTCCAGAACGGGCCGCGCGTGCGAGTCAGAAAAATCGTCAAATGTCCAGCGACCGACAACTTCAAGTACATCAGCGTCTGAATGTGCGCGCGGTCGAGGTGGAATATGCGTTCTCCGAGATAAAACAGGCCGAATGCGGAAATAACGCCGATGACACCAAGAGCCGTGGAGACCCCGAGTACCATACGCATGTTCCAGGCCTCGGGATGATCCTTGTAGATGACGTTGTCATAGGCGATCGAAAGAATCGCGCCGTCGTTGAGTAACGCCAGCATCACGATCATCACCGCCGTCAATGGATAAAAATTGAACACCAGAATCGAAAGCGTCATGAACAGCAGCACGCGCAGCGTCTCGGCGATCCGGTAGATCGCATAGCTGTTCATCCGCTGGAAGATCTTTCGACTCTCTTTGATGGCGTCAATGATTACCGACAGGCCGGGTGTCATCAGTACGATGGCCGCCGCCGCCCGCGCCGCATCGGTCGCGCTCGAAACCGCGATGCCACAATCGGCCTGCTTGAGCGCCGGTGCGTCATTGACGCCGTCGCCGGTCATGCCAACTATATGTCCTCTCTTTTGCAGATCCTCCACGATGTGGAACTTATGTTCCGGAAACACCTGAGCGAATCCGTCGGCGTCCTCAATCGCCTTGGCGACCGCCGGGGTCTTTTGATGCACTTCATCACCCAAATTGGCGGCATCGAGAATATGCGTGCCCATTCCCAACTTTTTGGCGGTTTCCTGGGCGATGGCCAGCGCGTCGCCAGTCACCATCTTGACCGTCACGCCCATTTTTCGCGCCATTGAGATCGTTGCCTTGGCATCGTCTCGCGGCGGATCGAACAGCGGCAGCACACCAAGAAAGCGCCATTTGTCGTCGCCATCGGCCCGCGCGACGCCCAGTGAACGGAAACCGCGGGCGGCGAATTCGTTGACCGCCTTGTCGACGGCGGGCTTCACCTGATCGGCGTTGTCCGACAACGCTAGGATCACCTGCGGTGCGCCCTTCGTCACCTTGAAGGCTTTCCCATCTGGGTCGGTTACCGAGGCCTCCGTACGCTTATGCACTGGATCGAACGGCTGGAAATGCCCCTGATTGTAGCCTTTGAGCGCCTGATCATTTTTCAGGCCGCCCAGTACGGCCAGATCGATGGTGTCGTTATTGTCGGCGCGCGATGCCAGCGCGGCCGCCAACACGACCTCGTCAGCCGGGACGTCGTTCACGCCGAACGGATCGCCTAGGGTCAGTTTGTTCTGCGTAAGGGTTCCGGTCTTGTCCGCGCACAGCACGTCGACACCGGCCAGTTCTTCGATCGCCACCAGGCGGGTGACGATCGCTTTTTGTTTCGCGAGCAAACGCGCGCCGACAGCCATCGTCACCGACAGCACAGTCGGCATCGCCACGGGAATCGCCGCGACGGTCAGCACCAGCGCGAATTGCAACGTGGTGAGAATCGGATCACCCCGATAAATCGCGACACCGATGATCACCGCCACCAGAACCACCGCGAGGACGATCAGATAATTGCCAATTTTCAGCACCGCCTTTTGAAAATGACTACCGGTAGCCGCGCCCTGGACAAGTTCGGCTGTCTTCCCGAAATAGGTATTCACGCCTGTCGCATAGACCAGTGCGCCGATTTCACCCTGACGTATGATCGAGCCGGAAAATATCGCATCGCCGGATTTGCGCTCGGCGGGCAGCGATTCTCCCGTCAGCGCGGACTGATCCACCTCTACCGGATCACCTTCGAGCAAGCGCGCGTCCGCGGGCACGATGTCGCCCAATCGAACGCGGATGATGTCGCCGGGCACCAGCTCACGTGCCGGCGGGGTCATCCACTTTCCATCACGTTTCACCCGGGCTTTTATCGCCAACGTGGCCTTCAATGCGGCGATCGCGTTGCCTGCCTGGTGTTCCTCCCAGAATCCGACAACAGCATTGGCCAGAAGCAGAAGCAGGATGATCCCGAAATCCGGCCAGTGCCGTGCCACGGCCGATAGAATAACGGCCGCTTCGATCATCCACGGAATGGGGCCCCAAAAGTAGCTGAGGAATTTCAGGATCTCGTTGGTCTTTATCTCTTCAATTTCGTTGGGGCCATATTGGGTCAGCCGCTTCTTCGCCTCGGCTTGTGTCAGACCGTCCGGCGACGACTCCAGTTTCGCCCGCAGGTCAGACATTGAAATTGTCTTCAGGGCTTCATTTGGATCGGGTTTCGATCCCGGCTTGGAACCGTCAGGCCGCAGAGACTCGTGCGGCGGCACTGGTTGTGCCGCGTCCGCATTCACGACGCCGCCCGGCTTCGCGGCTTCCGCGATACCTGTCGTCATCGTCATGACCTTTCCGGCTTGCCGCTGACCCAGTCTTTCGCGGCGGGCAATTGATCGAGCCTGAACAGCCGGACTTCGCCGAGAAAGAAGGGCTTGAACATATTGACCATCGCGCTCAACCACGCGTGATCGGTCACCACGGCGATGTGGCTGAAATCGTGCCAATGTCGCAGCCCGAACACGCCGTCACCCCACAGCCCACCGGGCTCAAAGCCGGTGAAATCCTCGCCGATGACGTACAACATCCGGATCGGACCCTTGGCCATCATTGCCTCGGCTTTGGGAATAAGCGTGTCGCGGTAGTCTTGGTACGTTACCTGGCCGATGGCTTCGATCGCCAGCACATCCCGCGGTAGACCCTCGATGAGTTTGAACATCGTTTCGGTGCCTCCTCTAAGGACGGATCAGCGCGAGCGCGTGTCGTGCGATCATCAGTTCTTCGTTGGTGGGGATGACCCAGACCGAAATGCCGCTGTCCGCCGCGGAAATACGTGGCCCGCCGGACGCGTTGGCCGACTTGTCCAGCTTAACGCCGAGCCATGCCAGACTGTCACAAAGCGCCGCGCGCACCTGGGCGGAATTCTCGCCGATGCCGGCGGTGAACACCAACGCGTCCAGCCCGCCGAGTACCGAAACATAAGCGCCGACGTACTTCGTCATCGCATATACAAAATGTGCCATAGCGGCGACCGCCAGCGGATCCGTGCTCTCTTGCAGCACTCGCATGTCGCCACTTATGCCTGACAGACCGAGCAGCCCCGCGCGCTCGTATAACATTTTTTCCAGTGAAACGTCGTCGAACAGCTTGCGACGCAGTAGATAAAACAGCGCACCCGAAGGCACGTCGCCCGAGCGGGTCGCCATCGGCAGACCTGACATCGCGCCGAAACCCATCGTCGTCTCGATGCTGTGCCCGTCCAGCATGGCGCACAGGCTGGCACCGCCGCCAAGATGCGCGGCGATCACCCGACGCGCATCGGGGGCGAATTTCGGCAGCTGCCGGCTGATGTAGTCGTAGGAGATGCCATGGTAGCCCCAGTGTCGCACCCCGTCATCGCGGACATCCTTGGGCAGCGCATAGGTCTGCGCCACCTCCGGCATGGTGCGGTGGAATGAAGTGTCGAAACAGGCGACCTGCGGCAGGCCCGGGAACGCATCGGCGAACGCCCGGGCGCCGCGCACGTTAAACGGCTGGTGCGACGGCTCCATTTCCGACAATGAGTCGAGATAGTCCATCACGTCGCCGTCGATCAGCACCGGCGCCTCAAAGCGCGTGCCGCCAAGCACGATGCGATGGCCGGCCGCGACGACCTTGGCGCCGGCGAGGTTGGCCTCCAGCCACGTGATAATGAAATGCAGTGCGGTCCGATGGTCGATCGTGTGGCCCTCACCCCATTCGTGCGCGGCCAAGGGCTTGGCGGCCGCGTCTTTGACGATGAAATGTGGATCGCCCTGCATGCTGTCGATCCGGCCCGCGCAGAACAGCTTCAGCGCCGCCGCCGGGCCCAAATCGTAGGCGGCGAATTTCAGGCTGGTGGATCCCGCGTTGAAGACGACGATGGCCTCGCTCATGGCCGATTACTCCGCTGTTTCGGGTTGCAGGATCGTCGGATCGCGTGCCAGCGCCTGGGCGTAGAGTACGGCCGCGGCGGCCGAGAAACGCCCCGCGGCGGGCGTGTCGGCGCGGCTGGTCAGGATCACCGGCACTCTCGCGCCAACCACCAGGCCGGCGGTTTGCGCATCGGCCATGAACGCGAGGTTCTTGTAGACCATGTTGCCGGCTTCGATGTTTGGCATGATCAGCACGTCGGCGAGTCCCGCGATAGGCGAGGTGATATGCTTGATCCGCGCCGCCTCAGCATCGACCGCCGCATCGAGGTCGAGCGGCCCATCGACGACCCCGCCGACGATCTGGCCACGATCCGCCATCTTCGCGAGAATCGCCCCGTCGAGCGAGGCGGGCATTTTCGTGCGCACCGTCTCAACCGCCGCCAGCACCGCCACTTTCGGTAAGTCGATGCCGAGCGCGCGTGCGAAGCCGATCGCATTCTGGCAGATGTCGCGCTTCTGATCAGTGTCCGGTGCGATGTTCAGCGCGATGTCGCTGAGGACGAAGCGGCGCGCATAAGTCGGCACCGACATCATCGCGCAATGGCTGATCAGCCGCCCGGTGCGCAGTTTGGCTTCCTTTTGCATGATCGCGTGCAACAGCACGTCGGTGTGCAGGCTGCCCTTCATCAGTGCCGCGACCTCGCCCGCGCCGGCGGCCAAGGCTGCCTTCAGCGCGGAATCCTCGGGGCCCTCCGAGGCGACGATACGGTATTTGCCGATATCCAGGTGCGCATGGTCCGCGATTTGCCGGATTTCGGCCTCGGGGCCGAACAGCACCGGCACGATCAGACCCGCTGCGGCGGCCTCCACGGCGCTGGCGAGTGCCTCGGCGCCGCACGGATGCACAACGCCGGTCAGCATCGGGCGGAGACCTCGACAGTGCTCGATCAATCCCTCAAGCCGATGCTCCGCCAGTTGGCGTTGCTGTCGTGTCGTCGGTGCCAGCACTTCGAGAACAGCGGTGGCGATGACCTGGCCGGACGGGTTCGCGCATGTTCCGTCCAACATGACGATCCCCTGATCCGGCTGCTTCTCTCGCACCACGAGGCGGGCCGTCATCGCTTCGCCGATCGGCAGCAATCCCATGATCCGCACCGAGGCCGCACGGATCGAGCTTCCAGGTCCTGGAAGCGCTGATCCGGTCAGCGCGGTCAGCATGGCCGTGACAATCCCCGCGGCCGCCTGGGTCGCTCCTGGGCTGGTTACCATCCCCGCTTCGCCGAAAACGGCGGCCCAGGCTCGGACATCGCCAGCTTGCAGGGTGCGCTGGGTCGAGGCGGAGTCGCCAATGCGGATTTCATCGAATGTTTTGTTTACGATGGTTTCCATCGCGCAACTCCGATTGGGGCAGGATTTCGCATCGAGATTGGCGAGTGGTCCGGCGGATCCGGGTCTCGCCAGGCGTATGGAGGGAGGACCGGAGACATCACGTCACGCGACGACGTGATAACCGGCATCGACGTAGGCGACGTTGCCGGTGATCGCTCGGGCGGCGTCGCTAACCAGGAACGCGGCGTAGGCGCCGATATCATCGAGCGTCACCAACCGGTGCTCGGGCGCTTCACGTACCGCGCGCTCCAGCAGTTCGTCGAAATGGTCGATGCCAGACGCCGCGCGGGTTTTTACTGGTCCCGGGGACAATGCATTGATCCGAATCCCGGTCTGCCCAAGTTCGACGGCCATGTAGCGAACCGCGGCCTCCAGTGCCGCCTTCACCGGGCCCATGATGTTGTAATGCGCGATTGCCTTTTCGGCCCCGTAATAGCTCATGGCGAGCAAGCAGCCGCCCGCAGGCATCAGCGGTTCGCTGAGTTTCGCCATCCGCAGAAAGGAGTGAACGGAAACGTCCATCGCGAGGGCGAATCCCTCGGCCGAGCAATCCGTGATGCGTCCGCTCAGATCTCCCTTGCGGGCATAAGCGATGGAGTGCTGCACGAAGTCGAGGCGACCCCAGTCTTTGGCGATGCGTGCATAAACCGCCTCGAGTTGGCCAGGCATGGCGACATCACACGGCATGAGGATCGTACTCCGCAGTGCCTCGCCCAGCGGACGCACATAGGGCTCTGCCTTGGCGTTGAGCCAGGTGATCGCCAGGTCGGCGCCCGCGGCATGGAAATGTCGTGCACAGCCGTATGCGATGCTATGCTCGTTGGCGATCCCGATAATGAGGCCCTTTTTGCCGCTTAGCGTGGTCATGACGAAATCCTTTATCGAGCATGGTCTTCACCGCGTGCACTGCGTGGCGACATCGACTCCATCCTCGGCTCAGTGCAACACGATGTCCGGCCTATTGGCCCGCCCGGTGTCCAGGAGCCGTCCAAAGGCCGCTGGCGCCTCAATCGGTGCGGCCAGGACCCGCGACAGCTGCCTGAGGCGTTCGGCCTCCGTAGCGGTCAGGGGATCGCCCGCGCTGGCGATGGCACGCACCTGCTCAAGCAGTTCAGTCCGCCTGTGCGCCTCTGTCACAAAGCTCGACAGCACCTCGATCGCGCGCTCGGGTTCGGTCTGGAGCAAGAAGAACTGCTCACGCACAAGGTCTTTGAATCCGGCGAGCGACAGATGCATGAACTGTTGGCGCGCGACGTTCAATGCGAGAGCACAGCGCTGATCGAGGCTCCGATTGGCGGCGATGACATACAGCACCGCCCGGTCAGCGCCTCGTCGAACCCGCCGGTCTCCAGCTTCGCGGCGTAGGCATTTGAGCGGGCCTGACTGACGGCCAACGTTTCGGGCGACATCTCGAGGACCGGCCGCGCGATGCTGTCACGCCCAACACCGAGAAGCGACTGGACGATCGGCGAGCCGTAGAATCTGAAGAACATCTGCTCTTGCAGCTTGTCACGCGCCGCCTGCCAGGACCCGAGAGCGGTGGTGATTTGCGTCGATGCGAACGTTTGCATCCCGAGGAACGGATTGTCCGCGGCGACCGGCCTACGCGCCGCCGAAACGACCTCAGCCAACGGCGGCACACAACGCATCCAGGGATTACCGTCCGCGAACATCGTATAGCTGAGTCTGAGCGGGTTCAGGGCACGTGCCAGGTCCGCCATCGGCTGATTCGTGATCGCTCGCACGAAAGGCTGAAGGAAAGCGCGATACAACGACAAATTCAGTTCCGACATCCGCGCCACGGCGGCGAAAGCGCGGTCGTCCTCGGGGCTGTTACGCCCGAGCGCCTTGATGTCGTTGAGCGAGCGCGCCTCGAACCGGGCAATCCAGTCGCCGGTGACGAAACCGGCCGCGGGCACGTTGGCTGGCCGTGGTGAAATCACCATTTCGAACAGACCGGGCGGGAGACAGTCGATGACATCTACCAACTGCACGAACTCCTCGTCCTCCTTCGCGCCCACTTTGGATGAAACGAAGATGGCGAGATGTCCGACCTCCTGGCTTACGCAATACACGATCGTTTGACCGGTGGCGCGAATGGCTTCGACGTCTCGATACAAATCGAGGATCCAGCCAAGCGCTTGCGGAGGCGGACTGATGTTGTCCTGTGTCGACGTGAAAACGATGATCGGCGAGGTGATCGCGCGCAGGTCAAAGGTCGTGCCATCGCTGGAGCGGAGCTCGTCGCGGGTCAACTTGTCGCCAATGAACAGGTTGTCGACCAGGAACTGCAGCTCATCGCCGGTCAATTGAATAAAGTCGCCCCACCACTTCTCGAACTTAAGGTAGCGATCCGCATCGCTGTCGATATGCGTGTAGACCTCATATTGTTTGCCCCACAGCCAGTTCGCCGGGTTCAGCATGTCGAAGTTCAGGATCAATCCGGTGCCGTCGATTTTCCCGTTGCCAAGATCGCTGGTCATCGCGGTAAGCCAGCTGCCGCCGAGGAGACCGCCGGAATAACGCATCGTATTCTTGCCGTGCACGCCTTGCCAATACGACATCGGCGATCCAGCGACCAGGCAGGGCCCGAATAAATCCGGCCGTAAGATCGCCACCATGAGAGTCTGATAGCCCGCCTGGCAGTTACCAATGGCGAACGCCCGGGGTGCGTCGGGATGCAGTTCGGCTACGCGCTCGAAAAAACTCACCTGTCCCTCGACGACATCAAGGAACTGCTGACCGGATTCAGGCGTCGCGCCAAAGCCGATGAAATAGACCGGATGGCCGGCGTCGATCGCGTCGCCGATCTCACTCCGAGGCTTGAATCCGCCGATGCCCGGACCCTGGCCGGCGCGAGGGTCCACCACCACGACCGGGCGCTTGCTCGGATCGGCCACGACGCCCGTCGGCTGAAGGATGCGCGAAAGTGTATAGTTGATTGGCCGGGCCAGCGACCGTCCGTCCATCAGGACCTCATGGCCGAAGCTCAGTACTGTCGCCATCGGGCGCGATGCGATCTCGATCTCTTCGTTTCCGCGCCGGCGCAGCAGATCGAGGAAGAGCGCGCAACGCTGGAGCGAGTCGACCAGGTAGTCCGGCCATGTGGCCGCGACCGGATTGGCGGAAGTGGGCAATGCCAGGCTGACTGGTTTGACGTCAGATGCCAGCTTCGGCATTGGCCTGCCTGTGATTTTCATGGTTTTGCTCCTGCGTGGCCGGCCGCGCGCGACGCAACGCCGTAGCGCCGGGCCGGATGCGCGTTGCAGTGCAACATATCAGGCGACCATTCCCACGCGAGGCTCGGAAACTACCTACCGTGATCGCCCCACTCGTGCGAAATGCTCGATCAGGGCTGCCCAGGCGCCCGGATATCACCGTAGTGATTATGGAAACCCCGCTCATAATTCCGGTCGACCGTCGTCATTTCGTTGTATTCAGGGCTGCTTTTGACCTTCTGACGATCGACATTCAGGTTCACCAGTCGATCCGGCCAATTTATGTCATGCGTTGAGGCCGGCGAGATCAGGACTTTCTTGCCGGGCCACCAGTTCGTCGTATCGACAACCAGATAATGGATGCTCCAGTCGGTCTCTTCCAGAAGGAAGTCCTTGACATGACCGATCTCGCCATCGGTCGCGTGAATGTGATGACCGGTTACCGCCGCGATACTGCGCAGGTGCGGATCACCATCATTCAGCCTTGTATTGGCAACCTCTCTCTCGCGCTGGCTGTCGCCAAGGGCTTGTGTTCCGACCCAGTCGTCGCCGTTGGAACCGTAGCCGCCCATGAAAAAGCCGTCACCCCAATACGGGCGCCATCCATAATAACCATAAATATTGGTTTCATCTTGCCGCGACACTGGCCGATCGGACTCGATTTCCGGGCTCTCTTTGATCTCCTTCATGGTCAATCTGACCGGGAATTCACGTGTCCCCGGATCGGGATGACCCAGGACCGTGGGGGGCAGAAGGACTTTACGGCCCGAGAGCCAATTGCCGGTATCGACTACCAACCAACGTACCACCCAACTGTCATCGGCGAACAAGAAATCGACGACCGTCCCGATCTCACCATCGCTCGCCCGGATCGCGTAGCCTTTGATCCCTGATGCTGTCCACAACATTGCATTCCCCTGTTATGACTGACTGCCTGATCATGGCACTGACTATGCGGTGGCGATCAGGCAGCCTCGTGAACCGGCCGGTCTGCTTGCACGCCGGCATGCACATCCAGACGCGTTGGGTTAACCGTGCCCAGGATCGCCTTGGCGCGAGCCACTTCCTCAGCAGTGCCATGCGCCATCACCAGATAGTCATCCGCCGTCAGATCGGACTCATATTGAAGCACGCTGTCTTTCGGAATCCCGATGCTGTAGAGCGCCGCGCCGAGCGCGCTCAGCCCACCAAGCACGACGGCGTTCTCGATCCCCGAGATCGCCACAGCGGCCAGATAACCGAGAACAACGACATGCCCGATGACAGGAATGGTCATGAACAGGCCACCAAGGAACAAGCCCCAGAAACCGCCCCAGAATGCCCCGCGTTTGCCCCAGAATTTGATCCGGTCGCCCATGTTGTAAAAGCCGACCACCTTCTCCTCGGTGTGATATCCTTTGCCGATTAGACTGAGATTCTTCATCTCCAGGCCTGACGCGGCGAGCTTTTTCACGGCCGCTTCGGCGGCACCATGATCCGCGAAGACCGCGACTACTGTATCGACTTTTTCCATTGGATATCCCTTCAGGATAAACCGCACCATACGATCGTGATTTGCGCCTCGTTAAACACGAACTGGCGGAAACCCAGGGTCGCCCATGCTTCGAGGGGCTCGTCCAGTCAGATCAGAAATACACGGGGGTTGTCCCGTGCGGGTAGGGTCGGAAAGTACTCAAACTCCGACGATCTGATTCGGACGACACAACCGCGGCTGGGTTGTCCCGTCCTCGCGGCTGTGATGGGCAGTCAACCGAAAAGTCGTTCATGCCGAATGTGCTCCGTTTCTTTGGACCCAATGCGACGCGCGGCCAATGTGGGCGGATCACCGACAGTGGCGGGAGAGGCCGGACGCCCAAAATATCTGGCATGGCCATTCAGTTCTACGGCCCGTCAGTTCCGCTACCACCGTCCCCAGGCATATCGGGGCGGAGTTAATTCTGAGAGGGTGACGCCGCCCCGACAGGCCTGGAAACTCCCGACGCCTGGTGGCGAAACGAGCGACGGGTGGTCCGTCCGGACGGTCATTTCGGCCGATCCTCCGGGACCGAAAACACAGCGGCATCGTTCCGTTACGAGCCCAACTCTTCTGAGTACTTTCCGACGCTGCCGGTCCCGATCCCCCGCCTGCTAATGTCGGTTCAGTCAGACGAGCAACGACGGCAACGAGGGGAACCAGCTCATGTCGGCGACGACCGTGATCGCGCCCACGCGAACCGGACAAACAGGCTTTATCATTGCCTGGGGATTCTGCCTGCTATTCTATTTCGGCCAATACGCTCTCCGGTCAACACCCGGCGTGATGGTTCCAGAGCTGACGACAGCGTTCGGACTGACGACGCTTGGCGTGAGTTCCCTGGTCGGGCTGTACTATTACACATACTCAACGTTCGCGATCATCGCTGGCGCATCGCTGGACCGTTACGGTCCGAAATACGCGATACCGGTCGGAATACTGCTCACCGCTGTCGGTGCCATCATGTTCGGTCTCGGTTCTGCGGGCGGCGCCGAGGTCGGACGCCTGTTGCAGGGTGCGGGGTCCGCTTTTGCCTTTACCGGAGCGGTCTACCTCGCGAGTCACGGGTTCTCCGCAGCCTGGCTTGCCACAGCGGTCGGCTTTACCCAATGTTTCGGTATGCTCGGCGGCTCCGCGGGGCAGTTCGCCGTCGGTCCAATGATCCACGGCCTGGTCTCATGGGAACAATTCTGGATTTTCTCCGGTCTCGCGCTCGTGGGCGTCGCGGCGGTCGTGCTGATAG